>Ga0209755_10003696_pt1 | contig 18866 bp, 18 predicted proteins | sample TergutCo191P1_FD_187301 | JGI IMG/M metagenome (GOLD analysis project Ga0209755, IMG submission 187301) | Cornitermes sp. P1 segment gut microbial communities from Petit-Saut dam, French Guiana - Co191P1 (SPAdes) (version 2) | ecosystem: Host-associated > Arthropoda: Insects > Digestive system...
ATATTTACAAAAACATCATCTACATGATAACCGCCGTTTTGAACCAGCTTAACTGTATTTTGAAATATCTCCTTTCGGAATTCACGAAAATCTGTTTTTTTATCTACCATAAGTTTAAATTCGATGTCCATATTTATGTTTGCCTATTTACAATCCATATTCCAGTTTTCTTGGAACCGCTACGTTCAATTATGCCTTTCTTTTGCAAGCAAACCATTATAGAATGAGTATTTCGCTCCGACTTTCCAATGGCTTTCGCTATTTCTTTTTGTGTTGTCTGCGGATTATTGGCAATAACCTGGATAATAGCTTGTTCGTCTAAAGTGCAATCGTTGCGGTTTATTTTGCGGTTTATTTTGCGGTTTATTTGCGGTTTATTTTGCAGTTTATCCTGCACTTTATCGCTCCCTTTAATCACATAGTCACGGTGAACGATTGCGTTCTTGCGCCATAGAAGGGAATATAGAAAAATGATTCTAGGCAAGAGATCGCTAAGACAATTATGTAGTCTCAAAGATGCTTTTGCCTGTGTGTATGTTGAAGAGCCTGTTGTATCGTTCCTGTCGATCGCATTATTTTGCATCCCAAATTACCACCATTCTTATTAGAATGCCAAATCTAATCTTACATTTAAAAAGGACATTCTTTTTATGGGCAGAAAACTGAAACTAATAATAAATATAATTATTTTTCTTTACTTTGTCAACATTTTATAGCAAAAAAAGACGATATGATTATTCCTTAAATCGTTTTGCTTTTGTGTTTTGAAATGTTGCGAAAATATATGGAACCAGAGTTTCAGGTTTCGCAATATTTCACGACATTTCAGAAAAAATGGCGATTAAAATGCGTATTAAGCTTTTTTTGTGAAATGGTTTGAAAAATCATGAAAAAAACGAAATTTTTGCTGAAAATCTTTTGAAAACATGTTTCGCAGCATTCTGAAAACATTTCACGCATATTTGGCTGCAATATTGATAGTGTCAGGTTCTCCCAATTAGGAGATTTCTATATTCCAAATACGGAATAATGCTATGGAATTTGCAAACAAACATGTAGTTGTCACTGGTGCCGCCAATGGTATTGGACGATGCATAGCTGAAGCCTTTTTGCGAGAAGGGGCGCTTGTTACTGTGATTGATGATGATAAGATTGTGGGAGAAAAGCTACAAAATGTTAGCTTTTTTCATGGAGATATTACGGAAAAATTCGTGTTGGAGGAGTTTGTTCGCAGCTTGACACGACCTGTGGATTGCCTTATAAACAATGCCTGCGTCGGTCGCAAGGGTTTGTTATCAAATTGTTCCTACGAAGATTTCGAGTATGTTCAGAAAATTGGCGTTACTGCGCCATATTATTTGACAAGCCTGTTGCTTCAGAACAATCTGCTTGCCTCTAATGTAGCTATCATAAACATCGCTTCCACACGAGCTCTCCAGTCACAACAAGACACCGAAAGTTATTCGGCTGCTAAAGGCGGTATTGTTGCCTTAACTCATGCAATGGCTGTTAGCCTTGCAAGACGGGCACGGGTAAACTGTATCAGTCCAGGTTGGATTGACACAACCGAAAGCCCAAAACATTCTGAACCGGATAAATATCAGCATCCTGCTGGGCGTGTAGGCGTTCCGGCAGATATCGCTGAGATGGTGCTATATCTATGCAGCAACAAGGCTGGTTTTATTACCGGAGAAAATATCGTCATCGACGGCGGAATGAGCAAGTTGATGGTGTATCACGCCGACCATGGGTGGAGTTTTTCGGCGGAATAATGAAAACTCTAACCATAAGCCCAACTCGCCCACTTTGGGTTACCAGTGACTGGCATTTATTTCATGAAAATATATTAAAGCACGACAAACGGCCATTTAACACGGTTGAAGAAATGAATCAAAAGATTTTTGAAAACTTAAGCATTATTAAGGCTGGCTCAATTTTGCTATATGGCGGAGATTTTGTGTGGGGAAAGAATGAGAGGAAATATAATTTGGCTTGCGAAGCTAAAAAGAAAATAGAAGATATGGGAATAGAAGTCAAGTTTTTTCGCGGCAATCATGATAATTCACTTGCTAAATATGGGTTCATTTTTGAAAATAATGCTGTTGATGAAGGTGTTGTTATAGAATATGGTGATTTAAAATTCTTTTTCGTCCACAAGCTAACAATAAATTCTGTTGTAAAATGCAGCAAAGAAGGAATTCATCATTTTTTTCATGGACATAGCCACGGAAATAAGCATAGCAACGAAGAAAAAGAACTGTATGACCCATTGAACATTTCAGAAATATTGTTGAAGAAATGTAACGGCGTTATGCCTATGGCATGCGATGTAAGTTGCAATGTATGGGATTATAAGGCGGTAAGGGTTATGGATTTGCTTAACGGCATTCCGCAACTTTGACACACTTTCATTTTTATTTTTTGACGGAATTCCCTATTTCAGTTTGTTGTTTTTTAGCAAATCAGATACTTTTTTGCTAAAAGAACTTTCATCTTCTAAGCCACGAATATGAAAGCCTTCGCCTATTTTTGCTTTTGGAGCGAGTCGTTTAACATCATTTATGCTAGTTCCGAATCTGCTGCCAAGATGTGTGCAAATTGGAATTAATGTTTTGTCTGCGAAGTTGTGGCTTTCCAGAAAGGTAGCAACAGGCATTGGAATTGTGTTCCACCAATTTGGGTACACTAAAATAACAGTTTTATATTTTGAAATATCTTCCAAGTTTGTTTTCAATTTAGGACGCTCCTGATTTTGGAGTTCAGTTTTTGCTTGCTCCGTGCATGCTATATACTCTTCAGGATAACCTTTTTCCGAAACTATCTCAAAGACATCGCTGTTTATTTCTTTGCTTATTTGCTCTGCAATTTTCTTTGAATTTCCGCTCCAAGTAAAATAGGCGATAAGAATTTTGTTGCTCTCTGTTTGCGCCAGCGATTCCATGCGACCCCCTAAGCAAATTAGCGTCAATGTTAAAAGCACTATGTTTTTCATTTGACCAAGTCTCCTTTTAATTTGATAATATAGTAAATGCTGAAGAAGGGATTTTGACCTTCCCACTGAGTAAGGTACGTGAGCAAGTGTCAAGACCTGAGCTGACGGCTGCGGATTTAGTTACTTATCAGAAAAAAAATGGCGGGCTTAGTCGTGCATCTACTGTATTATATGAATTGGCTAAAGAGCTGAATTTTAAGCTGTTGGACAAGTCATTTTTGATTTTGTGCCGAACGCAACAATTGGAATGTTGTTATTAATGAACAAATTGAGGTGAATGATTTATGAGTTGTATAATCGAGTGAAACTTGAGAGTTGGTAAAAGAAGTAGAAATCAACTTCATTAAAACCAATGGCTTTTCATTGATTCCAGAAATTCTTCTGTTATAGGGAAACCAGATTTTTTTCCAATAATAGAATCTATTCCGCAATATGGGCACATTGCCGTTTTTCCAGATTCATCATCAATCCATTCTAAAATTTCATTCTGGTCAAATATTTTTAAACAATAAAAACAGCCGCATAAATCATCCTTTTTCAAGGCTGATTCATTACTTGTGCAATGTTCATGAGCATTAATTATAGCTGATGATGAGTCAGTTCTTGTAGTCATAAGGATTGAATATACAAAATACTAAGTCAAAACCTTACAGAACAAGCTCCCCCGTGTAATAATTTCTATATTTTGAAAACGTATGAACTATTTCAACTCCATTCGCGATTTATTCAATACTTTAACTAGAGGCAATAAGCTGATTACTGAGATGTTTGATAAACGCAAAACAATGTATCCTTACGAACATGCCATAGAATTGTTGGACGATAGTGAAGATATTATTAATTTGCTACTCAAGAAAAAAATCATTATCCAAAATGGGGCACTCCTTGAATTGGAAGAGCAATTTCTCACATTCTTTGAGAATATTTTAGAGGTAAATGAAGAAATTAATACTTCGTATATCAATGAAAATATTCAGCAAGTAAAAGAAAATATAGAATATTATTCTCAGTCCAATACTGAAAAAGAGCGATTTAAATATTTAAAAAATGTAAAATCAATATTGCAGAAGATAGGAAGAAGTACTATACGAAATATTGTCGATTTGAATCGCAATATTGACAATACTTTTAAAACGGAACTGAACTATAAAATAAAAATTACCAAACTTGAAAATCATAAACAAAAATTAGACTCCATTCAAGATTTAATTCTGCAAACCGAAAGTTTATTGAATGAAGGAGAACTTACATTTTTTAAGATAGCAATCGATGAAAAATTAAAGGAAATTCGTAACCAATTAATTTTAGATTTAACCGAATCTAGGCATAATCTTATTGAAATACGAAAACAAATAATTGAATATATTAATCAGGTAAAATATAAAAGTAAATTTGTAGAAAAACTTAAACAATTAAAATATTTAAGAGACCAGTTTGAAATAAAGCATAGGACAAATATTTATGATGTTTTATCAAATAGTAAAGCTTTGATATTTGAAGCTAGACCTTCATATCGCTTAAAAATTTCCATAGAAAATTTACAACAAGATTGGAGTTATGCTTTAGTTAAAAAAGTTAGAAGTAACTATAATTCAATTGTTAATCCAGTAAAATATTTAGCAGAAAATTTAACCGAGCAAGAAAGAATATTAGATACCGAAAAAGAAATATCAATTGATCTATACAAAGTAAGGAATGACTTTAAACTAACCGGTAAAGATTTATTCCAATTTATAATGAGCTACCAATTCATCCGTGAAGTTTCTTTTGATGAACGAGTTACTTACTATTGCCAAATAATCTCTTTATTTGAAGATGAATTAGAGTTACGTGACATTTTTCTTAAACAAGAACGTATTGAATATGCAATTGTTTATCCAAAATAAGGAGAATGAATGAATATTCCCAAACAAGTAGATAGCATCTTCGATGTTTTGAGTAATGGTAGATTTATTTGCTCAAACAGTACAGACAGCCATATAATAAGATTGTATGAAATAATTGATGATAACTATGAAAATTTATATGAATATTTTTCGGCCATTGGCTTTATTTTGGAGAGCGGCGAAGAATATTATTATTTCTCACGCAAAAATGAATCTAAAGTCGATTTGGAACGTAAATTAGAGACGGCTTGCAAATGGATTGACTTGTTGGATTTTTTTGAAACTTATGACAATGCTTTTGTGCCAGGTTATAGTTTTACTATCTCAGATATATCAGTAAAAGTAAAAGTTGATGCCGTATTAAAAAATAAAGTCGATGGACTACGAAAGATATTAAAACTTGATGACAAAACACCTTATGAAGATGTTGTAAATAAAATGGTAGATAATCTATACAAAGAAGGGTTTATTGATATGGAGAATGAAATTTTAAAAACATATAAAATTTTAACATCATATAAATATTTGAGAGAATTAGTTATGAATATAAATATTCCAGAGGAAGTACAAAATGAGATACCTGAATAAAATCATATTTATCAATAGCGCACATATAAAATATGCAGAAATAAATCTTGATGGAAATATTCATTTCATTGGCACTCAAGGCGTTGGCAAAAGTACTTTGCTTAGAGCAATATTATTCTTTTATAACGCCGATACTCAAGGATTGGGCATTCCAAAGTCCAAAGATTCTTATGTGGATTATTATTTTAAAAATTCTAATTCTTACGTAATTTACGAAGTCATTCGTGAAGAAGGAAATTTTTGCGTAGTTTCTTACAAATCGCAACATAAAGTTTGTTTTCGTTTTTTTGATGGAGAATACAATCAGGATTATTTTATCCTAGAAAATGGATACGTTCCAGATAATTGGGATAAAATAGCGCAGCAGCTTGATAAAAATAAGATTTTCTATACAAAGCGAAAAATTGATGAATATGAAGATTATCGTGATATTATTTATGGGAATCATGATGGAAAAAAGAGCGAATTGAAAAAATACTCTATTTCTGAAAGCAAGGATTATCAACAGGTTCCGAAAACCATTCAAAATGTGTTTCTGAATTCAAAGATGGAAGCAGAATTCATTAAACAAATTATTATTTTGTCTCTAGATAATAATGTACTGATAGATTTAACAAAATATATTCATCATTTGAATGATTTTGAAGCACAATTAATGGATATTCAAAATTTTAAAAAGCCTTCGACTATGCAACTTGCTGAGAATATTTCCAAACTGCATATTGAGATAGAATATTTTGAACAGGAAAAAATACAACTTGCAAAAGAATTAGCTTATGCCGTAAAAGAAAATGAACAAAGAGAACCTGAGCTAATAAAAAAGGCAGGAACTCAACAAGAGCAAGAGACCGCTATAAAAACAAAATTGAATCGCATAAATGAACATTTTAAAGATAAATTAGAAAAAATCAATGAGAAAATTTGCATTCAAAATGAAAATTTTAAAAGAGCAAAAGAACGTATTGAATATTACAATCAAAAAAATATTCATGAAATTATTATTAAAACAAATAAGAGACATGATTTTGAGAAAGAGCAAAGTTATTTACAAAATGAAAAAAATCTACTTTCTTTGCAGTTTTTTGATATAGAAGCAAGATATAAGGTCATGCTTGATGATTTAGAAAATCAGTTCTTTAATTTTTTCAATGAAAAAAATAGACAAAAAAATGAAATAAATACTGAATATCTGATTTTTAAGGATAATATTACGAAAAAGTTCAATGAGCAAATTTCTTCACTAAGAGAAGAGTATAAAATACAAATGGATTTTTTAAGAACGGATTGCGAAAATAAAAGACAAATCATTAGTAATTTAAAAAATAAAAAAGTAAAAATAGAACATACACGTTTTCTTGAAAATGAACTATTAGAGTCAGAAAAAAAGTTTCAAGAATTGAAAAATTTAATAAAACAATTACCTCTTGAAAAAGAAAATTTGTCGAAAGAGATAGAAAATATTCGGAAACAATGGGAACTTGACGAACAATCTTTGCAGAAAGATTTTGAACGAAATAAAAGCGATATAGAAAAACAAGCCATAAATATAGAAAAGCAAATCGACGAAATAGAAATATATATAAACAATAACAAAGACTCCCTATATGGTTGGCTTACAGAAAATTATCCAAATTGGAAAGAAACGATAGGAAAAGTGATAGACGAAAAAAATGTATTATTTAACTTATCTTTAAATCCTCATTTTGTAGAAAAAAGTGATAACTTTTATGGCATTGAAATTGATTTAAATGAAATTGATAAAACCGTTAAAACTATAGAAGATTATGAAGAAGAAAAAATAGAATTAAATAAACAAATAACATCATTTAAGCAGTCTATTTATGATTTAGAAATAAAACTAAATGAAGATAAGGAAAAGTTAAAATATAAATATTTGCCAAAAATTAAAGATAAGAAGGAGGAATTAAATAAAAAAGAGTATAATTTAGAGCATTCTAAAATGTTATTAGCCAATGAAGAAGTTAAACTCAAAGACTTGAAAGACAAAGCTAACATTGAACAAGTTAATCAATTAAAAGCTATAGAAATTGAAATAGGGGAAGCCAGAAAAATTGAAACTGAATTAAATATAAAAATTAAAGATTCCGAAGAAATTCAAAATAAAACTATATCGACAAAAGAAAAGGACCGAGATAAAATTATAGAGAAAGAATGGGATAAGGTAAATGTATCGCTGAATGATATTAGTGGAACCATTAATGCTAAAAAAAATGAAGAACTATCGGGAAGAGGAGCCGATACAGCACGTCTCAATGAAATTGAAAATAAATTGCAAACCTTAAATCAAAGCTTAAAATATATCGAGGATAATAGAGACTTTGTTGCAGAATATAAAAAAGACAAGAGAGAATTAATAGATAAAATTGATGAGTTTAAACAAGAAAAGCAAAAATTCGAAAAGCAATTGGAATTTGAAAATTTAAAGCATAAAGAACAAAATTCTAAATTAGACAGCGAATTGAAAGCGATTCAAGATGTTATTGCCGAATTAAATAATCAAATCACCATTATTTCAGAGGGTTCTAAGAAATTTACCGAATTTAAGAATATAGAGCATTTTGCATTTATTGAAGATTATTTTTTAAATTTAGAAACACTCCAAAAAACAGAAAAGCAAGTCGGAGTCTTGATAGAAGATATAAAATCAATTCATTATGAAAAATTACCATGTAGAAAAGAAAACTTACGAGTAAGTATTATTAATTTTTTAGGAAAATTTAGTGAAAATAATATTTTGAAATTTCCGAAACAACTTGTTAATGAAAGCGAATTTCTTGCTTTTGCTAAAGAATTATTTGATTTTATAGAAGAATACAGAATTGAGCAATTTGAAAAAGTAATGAACGCACGATTTGCTCATGTTGTGTCTACGATAGGTGCGGAAACAGGAAATTTAATGGCAAAATCAAAAGAAATTCAAACGATTATTAAAAAAATCAACGATGATTTTATCGAAAAAAATTTTGTAGGCGTAATTAAACGAATAGAATTGAAAATTGAAGACAGTAAAAATGAAATAGTGCAATTACTTTTAGAAATAAAACAGTATGATAATGAAAATTTCATAGAGCTAGGTTCTGCCAATATATTTACTTCGGATAATTCTGAAAAAAAGAATAAAAAAGCAATTGATTTGCTTAAGCAGTTTAATAAAAAAATTAATGAATTGAAAAAAGATAAAATTTCTTTATCAGATTCTTTTGAATTGAAATTTAGAATAGAGGAAAATCAAAATGATACTGGGTGGGTAGAAAAATTATCCAATGTTGGTTCGGAAGGTACGGATACATTGGTAAAAGCTATGGTTAATATTATGCTCCTCAATGTTTTTAAAGAAAATGTCTCGAAAAAATTCAAGAATTTTAAACTACATTGCATGATGGACGAAATAGGTAAATTGCATCCAAATAATGTACGTGGCATTTTAAAGTTTGCCAATGAACGCAATATTTGGCTAATTAATAGCTCTCCCATAGAAAATGATGCTCTTGCATTCACTCATATTTATAAATTACAAAAAGAAGCAAATAGCATTACCAAAGTTAAACGTATAATCACACAAGAGCCAGAAGTATGAAGTTACCTATTTCTATTGCTAAAAATATAATTTTACTGCAAAGCGGAGAAAAAATTCCCTATAGCCAAATGCGACATACAATAATCAATGAAATGCTCGAAAATGGCGTTTTGAAAAAACAAATATATGGTAGGAACAAAGCCTTAATTCATCTTCCACAAAAGCAATCTTTGTTAGATTTTTTGCAAAATCATTATGGAATTCCTGATTTGCAAGATTACATTAATGTGCTAATGAAAGAGGATTCTACTCGTGCTGAAGCAACAGCAGCAGCTTCCGATTCTAAATTGCAAAATAAACGAACATTTAAAGGTTTTTTAATAAATTGCTACTCTCCAATACAAGCAACAGTTAATAATGAACATATTGTACTTAATCCTTTAGATGGTACATTTCAGTTTATTTATGATTATGATAAATTTAGAATTCCTGAAGATATTACTATTGTTGGAGTTGAAAATTCGGAAAATTTCAGACATATTGCTAAACAGCAGTATTTATTTGAGCATATAAAACCTTTGTTTGTGAGTCGCTATCCTCAAAATCAGAGCAAAGATTTGATAAAATGGCTACAATCTATTCCAAACAAATATTTACACTTCGGAGATTTTGACTTTGCAGGAATTGGAATTTACTTAAATGAATACAAGAAACATCTTGCAGATAAAGCTTCATTTTTCATACCAGCAGGTATTGAAAAATTTATTATGACTCATGGAAATAGACATAGGTATGATATTCAAAAAGGAATGTTTGATGAAGAAATGCTCGACGAGAAAGATTTAAGAGAATTGACGACATTGTTCCATAAATACAAAAAGGGACTGGATCAAGAGATATTTATAAACTTATGAATAACATCCAAATTCTATAAATTTGTTAAGCAAAAATAATTCCATAACGCTCATCACAAAGCAGATACCATTGCCGAACTTGCAAAAGAACTTCTCATTTTTCAGCCAAGTTGAAAGTAAAAAAACTTTTCTTTTGAAACTTCTTTTTTTCTCGTTATAACAGCTTTAGGATCTTTTATTTTCAACCTGCACCAATTAACAACATCATCAACATTCAAGCAAAGATTTTTCTTTATTCGCTCTACGCCTAAAGCGGTTGTGTGAAGTTTGTTTAGGTTTTCTTTAAGCATTTTACTCTTTATTCACTCCACAATCTCTATTTGATTATTTTCCGGATCTAAAATGCAACTCTCGTAATAGCCATCTCCTGTTGTTCTTGGCTTGCTTATTATTTTATATCCATCATTTTCCTATTTTACCCCACACCGCTTTTGCCTTCTCCCCCACATACCCCTGCTTATCCGCATAATGCTTAAAATTTTGCACAACATCACCTACATTGCCCAAAACATTTCCGCATTTCTTTATGCCAAACTTCTCGCCAACAGCCAAAATATCTTCCTGCGCAATATCGCTGACTTTTCCATTGACGCTTATATTGTGATTCCTAACCCAGAGACTGTCAGGATTATATGCAAAAATCAAATCATACGCCGGTGCTAGTTTCCATTTGCCGTTTTGATACATAAATGAAAAATTCTTTGCGTGATCATCTCGGTTAAACGCAAGCACATTGAAAGCCATTCTTCTGAACAACTGCTCCTTATCCGAGTAATCCGTATTCAGCAAATTCAAAATCTTGAAAACATCTTCGTAGCCAATCAAATTCGGCTGCCGAAAATCAACGCCCGCCATTGCGCAAAGCGTTTGAATGTGAATTTTCTTGCCGCCTTTTCTGTCAAAACGCTTGGTTAAAAAATGACTGCGGCCATTTTCCTCAAACAACTTGCAATCGCTCATTTCAATGCCGGAATCAAGAGCCATTTTATGATAAATATATTCCAAAATTCCGTAGCCGCACGGTTCAATTTCCTTCCCGTCTTTCAAGCCGTCAAATTTAATTATGTAATATTCAAAATCTTCGCCCTGCAAAATATCTCCAGCTTTTATCTCCTGCGTTTTTTCGTTAATCGCAATCAAAGCCTTTGCCCTTGCGCCGCCAACAGAAGTGCCTATGCGCAGCAATGTTGAAAGCGATTGATGGTAGTCGTCAAGCGGAACGGCTTCGTTTTCCTTGTGAAAATAAATTTCATTCGCAACCTGCAATAAATCGGAGATGTTTATATCCTGATCGGTATTTTTCTGCTCAAAGGCGGGTTCATATTCCAAAGCTCCCATTCCTCGCTTGCCTATATAACAAAGTTTCTCCAGCGGATTCAGAGCGTTTTGTGAAATATTATTTTTCAGCAGCCACTGCAAAAACATTTTATTGCCAAAGTCATCTGGCAAGCTGTCTGCGAGCATGGGCGGAAGCCCAGCAAATTCAAAAATGCGGTTTTCCAAAGGCAATAGCAAAGGCGAAAGTTCAATGCCGGATTTCAAAAAGTCTGGGAAATATTGGAAAGATGTTTTTCCGTTTTCCGAATTGAAATCGCAAACGCCTGCGAATTTGTTGTTGTATATTATTTTCAGGCTATTCACTTTTTCACCCTCTTTCTCTGCTTTTTAATTTTTGCAATTTTCTGTTCTATTTCGTATTTTTGCATGGGGGTTAATTCAGGCGTTTCATAGACAGCCAGCAGTTGCTGCAAGAGACCGAATTTTCTGGATATAGCTATGAGGGTTGCCAGCGTAGTTTTTCCTGTGCGTTCAATTTCGGAAATCTGGTCTTTGGATATGCCCGTTGCTTCCGCAAGCTCGCGTTGCGTTAAGTTATTGGCAATGCGCCTCTGCTTTAACATGCCGCCAAGCTCGGCAAGTATCTCAGCATCAGGCTTTGCATAAAGCGGATTTATAATATCCAACATATTCAACCCCGTTGATAAATAGGCAAAAATTCCGATTTATCATTGAAAATATAGTGTAAATATAGAAAAATACCGAGGCTTTTCATGGAATCGCCAGCTTAGCTTTTTCTTCATCTTTGCTTTCGGTTGTAGGCATTTTCAATTTGGTAATATAGAGTTATGTTTTAATTGCCCAAAATACCTAAATTTCGTATTTTTTAGCCAATCATGAGTCAATTGAGTCAATTATGAGTCAATTATGAGTCAATTGAGTCAATTATTTCATAATAACTTCCGGCACCTTTCCCTACATTTACAAAAATAGCGTATTTTTCAACCAATTCAGTCAAATCTCGTGTTGCAGTTTGCCTTATTACCGAATTTATTTCCTGATACTCTTTATTGGTAATTTTCCCATTTTCCTTAGCATACAACACAGCTTTTATTTGCCTGATATTTAAACCCTGCTTTATTAACCTTTCCTCTGTAAGATTATTTTTAAATTTAAATAATGTTACCAAAAAACCGCCATCACGCTCAATTAACTCAGGCTCGGGAAGTTCCGCCTGTTTGCAAGTCTCAATGATTTTGATGGTACCACGACCCCAAGCATCAATCAAGCCGCCCTTAAAACATACATCAGCGATGATAGGATTTCTCGGTTTTGACGAATGAGAATGGCGCAGTGATTCCAAATCCAATCCTTCCGGCAAAGTGCCCTCGTTCCATACATTCATTTTATCATCATACACTCTAATTTGCGTATGAGCTCCCATATAATTTCGATGTATTAACGCATTTAAAAGCATTTCTCGAATGGCTGGAACAGGATACTCGCCTTTCTCAATGCGATACATTCCTTCAAATTCTATTGGGCGAACAAGAAATTTGTGATTTAACTGTGACAATACATTTTGCAACAGAGTAATTATGCAGCCTTCCTCTACTTCTTGGAATCGCAAGTCAGCATCATCTTTGGCGAAACGACCTGGGTCTTTGACTCATCGCCCGCCTTGGGCATTGGCGAAGCCACAGACCCATTTCAGATAGTCATCGTGCCAGCTTTGCTTGTACTCTATGTTTTGCTGTTCGGGCATGTAATGGAAGATAGAAATTTCATTGCACGAAATGCTCCTGCCGATAGGCAAGAGCCCCTGCTTTTAATTCCTTGCTAGGAGCAACCAATTTTATTTCCATATACTCTTCCAATCCTGGTCAAATAACCCTCATAATAAAGCGGCGAAAAAGCCTCTTCACTGATTCTTTTATTTTCCCAACTAAACAGTCTTTCCGGCTGACTTTTCACATAATCAACTAAATAGCTTGGAGTTCCTGTTTCCGACCAAAATGGCTTGAACGCAAATCTGCTGAGAAAATGTTTTATTATGCTAGTTGGGTTATATACGGAGATGCTGTCATTTTTTCCATTTCCAGTCGGTTTTTTCAATAGCTAATCCTTTGAACAGCTTTTTTCACCGGCAAAAAGCGATTCCAAGGTTGAGCATGTCAAGCTTTTGCCGAATCTGCGGGGGCGGCTCAGGAAAACGACTTTATAATAATTTGCCATATTGTAAATATGCTGAGTTTTATCCACATAAACATCGTAGTTAAGCCTAACTTGGCTAAAAGTTTGAACGCCAGAAGGCAGTTTGCGCATTGCATGTTTTCCCATATCGCATAAAATAGAAAATTACTCACTCCCTCAACAACTCCAAAGTCCTGCCGTCCGCATTGCCACCAAAAAACTTCACAATCACGTTTTGAAAAAACGGCGGTGCAGTTGCATAACTGGTTTCCTGTGCGGCGATGAATCTTTGCAATGGCGTTGTGTGAATGGGTGAGGGCATGGAGTGAATGTAGAAATTTCCGCTGCCCCCAGAACGGGGTTGGTTCAAGTGCAGAGTTTAATCCTTTTTGTCTGAACCCCGATTTTCTTGATTTTAGGATTTGCAGGATTATGTTAGCTTGGTTTTCTGGGCAGTGTCTAAAGTTTATTGGGGAGAAGGTGGATGTGGAGAGATGTGGAATTTTCTAATTTACCATTATGATTTTGAATATTATAAATGCATATTCAGAGGTAAAATATGCAAGAACTTGAAATTAGAGATTTCTTTCACGAAGTAATGTCTGAATATGGGCTTATATGCGGAATAAAAGAATTGAATATAGATGGTTTGCGAATAGATATTTTTGCCATTGATGCAAAGCATAATCCTTTTATAATTGAATTTAAAAAAGATAAAAATAGGCATATTGTCGGACAGTCTGCTCATTATTTGGCACTTGTTCCTACATATAAAGAGCAAATTCAAAAAAAACTTAATCTTTCTGATATCAATTGGAATAATTTGACCGTTCTCTGTATAGCAAAAGAATTTAAAGAAAGAGATTATAAAGCTGCCGAATTTGAACCTTTGAATAAACGGGTTCATTTTTACACATTTAATATAGTTCATAACACTAGAAATAAAATATTTTCATTAAACCTAGATTACAAAGGTCCTAACAAAAAAACTGAAAGCCCTTTGAAGATGCCTAAAAAAGTTTCAGAGATATATGATATTAAGCAAGCTCTCAAAGAATTTTCTCATATTAAGAAAAAGGAAGAGCGAAGAGAATATTATTCAACAAAAATATTGCCTTTGCTTAAACAAATAGGTTCTAAGTTATCTGAGTTCTCTAGCATAGGTATGTATCCGCATTATTCTTATTGGGATTGCTCTTTTACCCTAAGATTAGGAACAGATAAAACAAAATCACATAGAGCGTCTGTTATAATTGGTTTTAAAGAAGATTGTATTTATTATGGATTTGATTTAACGCACGCTTTGTCTGAAGCTCAAAAATTGTCTAAATTATTTAAAGATAAAAAGAAATTGCTTGCCTTCTTAAAAAAATTGAAGTGTTTGAATTTGGTAGATTATTATTTTTATTTGCCTAATACCGGTATAAAAACATTACTGTCAATAGAAACCATTTCATTAAAAGGGTTTGAAATACTATTAAAAAATTATAACCCAAAAACTGAATGCGATTGTTATTTTAGAATTGATACGGAATACGAAAAGGAATCTATGAATGTAAATGATGCTGTAAAACTCATAAAGCAGGAATATAAGAAATTTAAATTTATTTTTGATGTTTTAAAAGAATGAATATAAGTATTTAAGTTTGGTTTTGCTCACCTATGTAAAGTACATAATTTTTTATCTGCTTTTTTTGGTTAGTTTTTCATTTTCCATTTTCACATATCTAGTTTATAGTATATCTACCAACTCTTTTAATTTTGAAAATTCTGAATCGTCTAAAACATCCAATGAATTACTCGTGGATAATTTGATTGCTTCTCTACATACAGCTATCCTATTCAGCAAGGGCAATACCATGCTATTACTAAGCCTTACGTATCCTTTAATTTCAGCAACACTTGTTGGGATTTTATAACCATCCCTACTACTCGCAATCAAAATTCCTTTGTCCCTCAATTTTCCAATGATATTTGTAAATTTTTCACGCCCAATATCTTGCTCTCTATTGACATTTAAATGTCTTTTGAATTCTGCCGCTCTCGTATATGTCTTTTGATGATTTGATTCGTGATACCGAACTAGCAAATTCAAAAAATTCATAGAATCAATCTCATCCTGATTACCACCCTTAGCATTATCTAAATATTCAAAAATACGCCGTAAGCTTAATTTAGCTACATTATCATCGTACTCTGAACGATCATACATTTTTGCCTCATTAAATGAAGCTATCTCGTTATTTCTTGGAAATCTATTTAAGCCTGTTATTTTTTCTTTTAGTAAACTATATAAAATCTTTGAATGCTCTCCTTTTTTAGTATCATCATATATATAACCCAAAGTTCCTGCAATAATATCAGCTAATTGTACACCCAATTCATTATGACTTTTATTCATATTGAAATGAAAATCCGAAAATAATGTACGTGCATAATGCGTTTCTACATATTCTTTGAAACCTCGCATAAAATCATTTGTTCCGTATTCATCAACCTTTAATTCTAAATTAGGAAATGTGCGATAAAGCTCCTTATACAAAAGCCCATTTAGGTATTTATAAAACGATTGTTTGTATCGAAATCCTTCTCCATAAAGCTTTTTTTTATCAACAATAACGGCATAAACAAAATATTTCAATTTATTTAATTCACTTAACAAAGACATACGTCTTTTGTGATTTGAGCCTATTTTTTGTGATTTCATTTCTCCTGTTTGAAAGAATTTTTTACGGATAATCTCTAGTTCCGTATTAATCGTGCTAACTTCATTGCTGTTTACAATTATGCTCGCAATGATAAAATGCGAACTTATATCATCTTTTGAAAAATCAAAAGAATTATTGCCAAATTCATCGGCAAATGCGGTTACATGTCGTTGTTTCATAATATACACTCCAATAAATGCTCATATTTTCTGTAAATTAGAAAATTTACTTCCAATTATAATAAATTTTCCAATTTTTCTATAACTTCCAACTTTATAACCTCAATTTCTTCCTAACCCAACCAATACAATTCATAAGCCCGCAAATAAATCAACTTGTTCATAAGAAAACCTAAGTAGCCCAGTCTTAACCATTTTATACAACTTACAATTACACTTATCTTTTACTACTTTTTTTAATTCATTTTCTATTTCTAACGGGATAGCTACTCCCATATATACTGCTGATATAGGTGAAAATGTACGTTTATACCCATTAGTTCCATTTTCGCTTGGTAATATAAGCCGCCACTCTTTTTCATAACTCCAATCTTGATTCTTGATTGTTAAAGACATAGTTGCATTATCGTTCACATCAATAACCTCACATGAATTATTATATATTATACCAGTTGCTGGCTTCTTATATTTTACAGGATGCAAGTTTCTGAATAATTCATTGTCACTCGATAATTTACTTATATCATATTCAATGCAAATGCCTTTATATTTATCTGTATAATGATGCCACATAGGTACACTGTGGAGAATTTTTGAAAAACAACAAATTGAAATTTTATTATTATCTTTACCACCAAATGCAAATCCACCTTCCTCAAACCCAGACTTCATTCTTTTTACTGCAAAAGTCCTTAGATGTTTTTTCTTAGAAAGAGGAAGGTTAATTAAAGGCAAGCAATGTTTAATTCCTTCATCAAATTTTCTTAAAAAGACCGACAAGTCAACAGGAGTTCGGCTATCAAATATATCATTAAATTCTGTGGGATTTGCAAGCCAAATTTCGTTATTTTTTATTTCATCCAAAACTCTAATGAAATCTACGGCTTTTGATAAAGATTTGTATTTATATATTTTTGAGGGAATCTTTATAAATTTATTTCGGTTAGTTTTTTTCTCACTCATTCCATACCTCCCACCATATCCCTATACCTCTCCATAAACATAACAACAACATCCGCTTTCATCATATCCTTGCAAAATCCATACAACTTCACAACCGCCCTGTCCAAAGCTTGATGACCCTTCAACAATTCAGGAGACATAGTAAATGAATCGTAAAGAACAACAAGCGAACTTTCAGGAAACTTTGCTCTTGCATCTAAAATTTCTTTCGCTAATTTCTCAATTTTTGCTAGCTTCATATTTCAGAATATACAAATTTTAGAAATTTGCCCCATTATAAATGTATAGACAGACAAATCCATCTATACACCATTCAAACTAGCCTACGTTCTTAATCTCTCCCTTTACAAATCCTGCTACTGTTAGTCTATGAACGCCTAAAATTCTTGCGATGGCAGATTTTGACACTTTTCTATCAAGCAAGACTTGTATTTCAGCTTCTCTGCCTGTTAGTTTTTTGACTTTCGACCTACTGCCCCTTGGTCGTCCAAGAACTACACCTTCGGCACGCTTGCGAGCCAAAGCTTCTTTTGTGCGTTGAGAAATGAGAGTTCGTTCTAATTCAGCCGACAAGCCAAAGGCGAAAGCAAGAACTTTGCAGTTTATATCGTTTCCAAGCCGATAATTATCCTTGATTGTCCAAACCTGAACACAACGATTCATGCATTCGTTCAGAACTCCCATAATCATGAGTAAATTTCTGCCTAGCCTGGACAATTCGGAACAGACAAGAATATCATCTCTTCTCATTGCTTTGAGCAATCTTCCGAGTTCTCTGTCATGAACAGATTTAGTTCCAGAAATAGTTTCTTCTACCCATCTCTCTACAATCAGTACATTTCTTTCGCAGAAACGATTGATCTCGTAACGTTGATTCTCCACCGTTTGCTTGTCGGTAGATACTCTTATGTAACCATATACCATAAAAACTCCTATGTTTTGGTAAGTGAATTATGAGTAAATAAGAAAAATGTCAAAATTATTAGATAATTTATGCAGAATTTGGATATACTTAACGAACGATTTCATTAAACATAATGGTATAGATTGTAGCTTTAAGGCAGACGAAAGCTGGGTGATTTTATCACCGATAGAGCAGGAAATTAAACGAAAAATTGAAAAAGTAGGAACGCATCTTAAAGATTGGAGTATTAAAATTAACTATGGTATAAAAACAGGTTGCAATGGAAAGCCTGAGATAGATGAAGGTATTTTTATTATCTCAGATAAACAACGGAAAGAGTTAATAACACAAGACCCAAAATCTGCCGAAATTATACGACCGATTTTACGTGGCAGGGACATTAAAAAATATGGGTACAATTTTGCAGATTTATGGTTGATTAACGCTCATAATGGAATCAAAGAGAAGGGCATAAAGCCGATAGATATAAACGATTATCCTGCAATAAAAAGGCGCTTGGATAAGTATTACTCAGAACTTGAAAAAAGGCAGGATAAAGGCGATACTACATATAATTTACGGAATTGCGCTTATATGGACGATTTTTCTAAACATAAAATATTGTGGGCAGAAACAATGAGAATACATAAATCTGACATTAAGAATTTCCCAAGGTTTGGGTTCTCTGTAGAATGTTTTTTCACGGATAAAACATGTTTTTTT
>Ga0209755_10003697_pt1 | contig 18866 bp, 20 predicted proteins | sample TergutCo191P1_FD_187301 | JGI IMG/M metagenome (GOLD analysis project Ga0209755, IMG submission 187301) | Cornitermes sp. P1 segment gut microbial communities from Petit-Saut dam, French Guiana - Co191P1 (SPAdes) (version 2) | ecosystem: Host-associated > Arthropoda: Insects > Digestive system...
TGGGAAAAATCTTGCCTTACAGTTGTTTTGAGCGCGTCTATGGCGGTGTTGCCTGTTACGAAGATTTTACCTGAGGGCTTTCCTTCGCGCAGCAGGTTTTCTTTTGAGTCCTCCGTCGGGGCAAACATCCAGTCGGAGATTATATCCACGGCTTGGCGGTTAAATTCCTCGGGGAAAGGGGAGCGGATATTGTAAGTGCGCAGGCCTGCCTCAACATGGCCTACGGGGATGCCTAAATAAAATGCTGCAAGTGCCGAGGCGTAGCTGGTAGTGGTGTCGCCGTGGACAAGCACCACATCCGGCTTTTCTTTGAGCAGCACATCCCTCATGCCTGCTGTGACCTTCTGAGTTATGTCAAAGAGGGTCTGCTCCTTGCCCATTACGGATAGATCATAGTCAGGCACGACACTAAAAGCCTCCAGCACCGCATCAAGCATCTCCCTGTGCTGACCTGTGACGCAGACTATTGTTTCAAGCTGCTCCCGCTGCCTCATTTCGAGGACTAGGGGGCACATTTTAATTGCCTCAGGCCGTGTGCCGAATACTAGCATTATTTTTTTCATATCTATATCTCCCAGCTCGACAGATACTTTTTCTGCTCCGGGGTAAGCTGGTCGATGCCAAGGCCGGTGGCGGCTAGTTTTTTCCATGCCACGCTGCTGTCGATTTCATCGGGGACAGGGATTACTCCGGGTTTTAGGTTTTGGTGATTTGCAGCGAGATACTCAGCGCAGAGGGCTTGGATGGCGAAACTCATGTCCATTATTTCTACCGGATGGCCGTCGCCTGAGGCTAAGTTTACTAGCCTGCCTTCGGCTATGACAAAGATTGTATTGCCGTTTTTGAGCTCATAGCCCTTTATGTTGGGTTTGTGTTCGCGGCTCTTTGTGTTAAGGTCTAGCCATGCGACATCCACTTCGACGTTGAAATGGCCTGCGTTACAGAGGATTGCGCCGTTTTTGAGGCTGCCGAAATGGCGGGAGGTTATTACATCTGTGCAGCCTGTGGCCGTGATGAATAGATCGCCGATTTTGGCTGCTTCGTCCATGGTCATAACTTCAAAGCCATCCATCATAGCTTCAAGAGCCTTGACGGGGTCAATTTCGGTTATAACGGTTTTGGCACCGAAGCCCTTGGCGCGCATTGCTATGCCCTTGCCACACCAGCCGTAGCCTGCTATTACAACGGTTTTGCCTGCTACAATGAGATTTGTAGTGCGGTTGATGCCATCCCAGACGGACTGGCCTGTGCCATATCTGTTATCGAAGAGGTACTTGCACTGGGCATCATTTACAGAAATCATCGGGAATTTGAGGGCGTTTTCAGAGGCCATTGAATACAGCCGCTTGATGCCTGTTGTGGTTTCCTCGCAGCCGCCGATAACGCCGGGAATCAGGTGCTGTAGCTTAGTGTGCATTATGTTAATGAGGTCGCCGCCGTCATCTATTATTATGTCCGGGCCGGACTCAAGAGCCTTGGTTAGGTGCTCCTGATATTCCTCTCCCGTGGCACCGTGGACGGCATAGACGGCCATGCCGCCTGCTGCGAGGGCAGCGGCTACGTCGTCTTGGGTGGAGAGGGGGTTGCAGCCTGTGGCGTACATCTGAGCGCCTCCTGCGGCCAGTGTCCTGCACAGGCAGGCGGTTTTGGCCTCCATGTGTACGGAAAGAGTGATTTTAAGTCCCTCAAAGGGCCTTGTTTTTTCAAAATCTTCTTTAATTGCGCGCAGGAGGGGCATGTTGCGCCAGGCCCAGGCGATTTTAAGCTCTCCCGATGGGGCTTTGGATAAATCCTTGACTACGCTGGGGTGTATCTTTGTGTTAGTTATATCAGGCTTCATTTAGTGCCAATCCTTTCACATATCTTAGAAACCTCATAGACTGTTCTTTCTGCGTCTATGGTGAGAAATTCCCTGTTTTCCATTAGTATTTTGCCACCTACGATTACTGTTTCTACTTCGCTGCCATTTGACGAGTAGGCCAGGGCGGCTGCGGGGTCGTTAAGGGGCTGCATGTTCGGCTGCCCTAGGTCGATTATGGCGAGGTCGGCTATGTTCCCGGGCCTTATTTCGCCAAGGTCTGAGCGGCCGAGAGCCATTGCGCCGTTTTTGGTGGCTATGTTTATTCCCTCACGGGCGCTGACTGCTTTGGCATCGTGGTTTACACCCTTGTGGATGAGGGTGAGCATGGTGAGTTCCCTAAACATGTTAAGGGTGTTGTTGCTGGCGGCTCCGTCTGTGCCCAGGGCTACTTTGACACCTGCTTTTAGCATTTTGGGGACGGGGGCTATGCCGTTTGCGAGCTTGAGGTTGCTGACAGGGTTTGTGGCGACTGTTACGCCTCTTGAGGCCAGGATGCTGATGTCATTATCTGTAAGGTGTACACAGTGGGCTGCTACGGTGGTGTCTGTGAGAAGCCCCGCCCTATCGCAGAGCTCTACGGGGGTGCAGCCGTACCTTTCTTTAATGGTTTCAATTTCGCTTAGGCTTTCAGAGATGTGGGTGGTTATGGGAAGGCCTTGGCGTTTTGCCTCGGTTGCTATTTCTCGCAAAAAACCCTCATCGCAGGTGTATGGGGCGTGGGGGGCGAGCATGAAGCTGAGGTTGGGGATATCCTTCCACTTTTCAACTGCGTCCAGAGCCTCCTTCATGCGCTGCTCACTCGCAGCGAAATCGTCGCTGCCGCCGACTAGGCCTCTGGAGAGAACCGCGCGGATGCCTGTATCTGCAACAGCTTGTGCCAGGTCGTCCATGAAGGAATACATGTCGATAAATGAAGCTGTGCCGCATCTGAGCATTTCCATGATGGCGAGCTTTATGCCCCAGTGGCAGTCCTCGCCTGTGAATTTTTCTTCAAGGGGCAATATGCGGCCGAAGAGCCAGTCATTAAACAGAAGGTCGTCCGCACAGTTGCGCAAGATGGTCATGGAAGCATGGGTATGGGCATTTACCAGGCCGGGGATGAGCATTTTGCCTGAGCCGTTTATAGTTTTATCGGGAGTAAAGCCTTCAGGGGCGAAGCCGGTGGATGCGATTGTGCCACCGCTGATATAGACAGAGCATGTGGAAACCCCCTCCGGCAGAAGGGCCAGTATGTCTTTAATGAGGATGTTCATAAGCAGCGTTCTCACTTTCTCTTGGTGAGTCAATAATATCAGTATATGCCTGCGATGGCAAGCGTGGATTGCGCTGTTGACAAAAAACCTGTGTTCATGTATAGTTTTTGTTGATAATTATAAAAATGCTGGTGCGCCTAGCTCTATTTGAGGGGCGAGAATAGGGAATCAGGTTAGAATCCTGAGCAGTCCTGCTGCCGTGTTGATATCTATTTGATGTCAGAGCCGGAAGACCTGCCGCATTTTGGCGCGGCTTACGCCGTACTTGTTGCACGGCCACAGTGAATGGGGGTGCAATGGGCACTGAGGGGCATCTGTCCTAAACGTAAGCGGCATTATATGCCGTTTTTTTAGTGGGGGTAAAAATGTCAATTGAGCGGATAAGGGAATATGTATCACAGATAAAGAGCCTTGATGCGGACGCTATGGAGAGAGCGCGTGCGCGGCAGGCAGAGCTTGCTAAACCGCCGGGAAGTTTGGGGAAGCTAGAGGATATTTCGGTACAGCTCTCCGGGATTAGCGGGCAGCTTTTTTACAATACAGATAAGCGCTGCGTCATAATTATGTCGGCAGATAATGGGGTCTATGAAGAGGGTGTCGCATCTACGCCGCAGTCGGTAACCTACTTCCAGACTTTGAATTTCCTTCGGGGGATACCCGGAGTTGCTGCCATTGCGAAGCAGTTTAACACCGATTTAATTGTAGTTGATGTGGGTGTAAATGCCGATATTGACCATCCGCAAATAAAAAATAGAAAAATAAGAAAGTCAACTTGGAATATAGCTAAAGGCCCTGCCATGACTTATGAGGAAGCCTCTCAGGCTGTTCTAACCGGTATAGAAACCGCTATAGAGGCGGTGGAGGATGGGTACAGATTGTTTGGCGCAGGCGAGATGGGCATTGCAAACACCACGACATCCGCCGCTGTGCTAAGTGTGCTCTTGGGCATAGAGCCTGAAAAAGTGGTGGGCAAGGGCGCAGGGCTTTCCGAGGATGCGTACTTGCACAAAATCCATGTAGTGCGTCACGCTATTGAAAATAACAGGCCTGACCCGCGCGACCCTATTGATGTGCTTGCAAAAGTGGGAGGGTTTGACATAGCGGCTTTGGCGGGAGTGTTCCTAGGCTGCGCGTTTATGCGTGTGCCTGTTGTAATTGACGGCTTTATTTCGACCGTGGCCGCGTTGGCGGCGGTCGGGATAGCTCCCATCTGCAAGGAATATATGATTGCATCCCATGTGTCCACAGAGCACGGCTTTGCACATGCGGTGCAGGCACTTGGGCTGGAGCCTTACCTGCACCTGGACATGCGGCTCGGTGAGGGCAGCGGCTGCCCGGTAATGTTTGCGGTGATTGACGCGGCCTGCGGGGCGATAAGGGATATGGGTACATTTGCCGAGGCTGAGATAGATGATGACTACATTGCGGAGCTTACGGGGGATAAGTTTACGATATGAGGATATTTGTTTCAGGCGGCTGCAAGAATGGGAAGTCGTTTTACGCGCAGCGGCTGGCAAAGTCGGCTGCCGGCAGGGGCGGGCAACCTGCCTTCATGTACTATGTGGCAACTATGAGGCCTGTTGACTCAGAGGACGATGAGCGCATTAAGCGCCACAGGGATGAGCGGGATGGCTGGGGCTTTACCACCATAGAGCAGCCTGTGCGGATTGAGGAAATCCTTGAAAAATGCGATAAAAGAGGATGTTTTCTTCTAGACAGCCTGACGGCGCTGCTGGCAGAGGAGATGTTCCCGCCGGAAGGGTCGCCCGATGAGCTTGCGGCAGACCGGGTTATTGCAGGGCTTACACAGGTTTTGGAGGCTATAGGCAATATTGTGGTTGTGTCCGACTATATATATGGCGATGCAATGTTTTTTGACCCGCTGACGGAGAGCTACCGCAGGTCGCTGGCCAAAATTGACCGCGCGGCGGCAAAGCTATGTGATGTTGTTTTGGAGATATCCTATGCAGGTGTGATAGTTCATAAGGGCGGGGATATGTTTAACAGCGGAATTTATGATTTGAGAGATATTTGAGGGATATATGAAAAACGTGTTCAAGGGCTTATACATGTCATTTGGAATGTTTTGCACCATCCCGCTGCCTGGGTTCTGGGATAATAAGGCTGCAAAGTATATGATGCCGTGGTTTCCTCTAGTGGGGGCTGTAATCGGCTTGCTATGGTGGTTAAGTGCGGAGCTGCTGGATTTCCTTGGGTGGCATTTCTGGCTGCCCATGCCTATGCTGGCGGGGCTGCTGATGCTGGTGCCGTTTCTTTTCGCAGGCTTTATACATCTCGATGGTTTTATGGATACATGCGATGCGGCTCTATCACGGCGGGGGATTGAAGATAAGCTGCGCATTCTCAAAGACCCGGGCACAGGGGCTTTTGCAGTAATTATGCTTGCTATACTGTTTATACTGCTCTACGGCTCTGCGCTGTCTGCCCTGGAATACGGCGTGAATTTTACTCCACTCATAGTAGTGCCTATTGTATCGCGCTCGTTTTCGGCGCTTTCTATGCTGTGCATAACGCCTATGAGCCCTGACGGATATGCGGCCACATTTAGGCCGGAGGTTTCGGCTGTGCATAGGGTAGTTACGGTTTTCACCACAGCTTTAGCATTTGCCCTCTCGTGGCTTATTGCCGGGTGGCCGGGGCTTATAGTGGCGGCGGCTGTGGCTATAGGGTTTGCTGCCGCTATGCTGTGGGCTCTTAAAAGTTTTGAATTTAGGGGTGTTTCAGGTGATTTGGCAGGTTTTTCGCTGGTAGTTGCGGAGTTATGCGGAGTTATGGCTTTGGTGTCTGTGCCGTTTGCAATGCCGGGACTTAGATAGTGTAGGCACAAGCCCCAAAAATCCACTCAGAATCCGTGCACTTGAGTTCGTGGGTACACTATCCAGATTGTGCGGAGATGGGCTAAAATGAGATTTGGCACTATATATTAGGAGGGATAAGAATTGATTTTAATATTTGGCGGGGCTTATCAAGGGAAGCTCGATTACGCAGTGGAGCGGTTTGGGCTTAGTGAAGAGGACATTTACAGGTGCAACGCTGACTGCGGCAGGGAGCCTGAGAGGAAGAAACTAATATATGAACTGGACAAGTGGATATTGTCGCTGATTAAAGTGGGGAGCTACAGCGAAGAGGGCGTAAATAAATTTATAAGCGGGCTTGGTGACACAGTGGTAATCTGCAATGACATTTCATGCGGAATAGTGCCAATCGACCCGGTGCATAGAGCCTGGCGCGAAGCCTCCGGGAGGGCGATGGCGGTTTTAGCAAAGAAGTCTGATGAAGTTGTGCGCCTGTATTGCGGGATTGCTACAACATTAAAGTAAAAAGGGGAATGATTATTTTGAAAACAGCTAAGATTATTTTGATATTACTTGCGGTAGCACTGCTCATAGGCGTTTCGGCCTGCGGTGCGGAAACGGCGCCCTCAGGGCAGCCACAGCCCGCCGCTCCTGCGGCGGACACAGCAGCTGCCACGGACGCCACGGACACCGCAGAAGCGGGCGCAGAGGACGGTGCGGCTGCAAGCCTTGAAATCACCGACAGGGCGGGCAACTTAATAGTGTTACCACAGCCTATAAACTCCATACTGTCTATGGGGCCTGCGACTACTGAAATTTTGGTGGAGCTGGGCTTTGCGGATTATATTGTAGGGATTGATGCGTTCTCTTCAAACATACATGGCCTTTCCGCCCAGATTCCGCATTTTGACATGATGCAGCCTGATGCGGAACAGATTATTGCCCTAAACCCCGATGTGTTTTTCATGACGGGGATGACGATTGTGGCAGGGGGCGCAGACCCGTTTCAGATAATCCGCGATGCGGGGATTCCGATAGCGTTCATTCCATCCCCTGACAGTATTGCGGGGATAAAGGGCGACATCAGCTTCATAGGTGAAGTGCTGGGAGCGCAGGACAGAGCCGATGAAATCATCTCCAGTATGGAAGCGGAGATAGCTATATATGCAAGTATCGCCGAGAGGATAACTGAAAGAAGAACCGTATATTTTGAGCTCTCGCCAGTACCTTGGATGGTGAGCCTGGGCAGTGATACATTCCTTCATGAGATGATTGAGCTTCTGGGAGCGGTCAATGTCTTTGCAGACCTTGAGAGCTGGACATCTATTTCAGACGAGGCTGTTCTGGAGGCCAATCCCGATGTTATTTTGACCAGTGTCGACTTCATTGAAAACCCTGTCGGGGAGATACTAGACCGCGCAGGCTGGGATGCCATAACTGCGGTGAGGGAAAGAAATGTTTTCTCCATCGACACAGACTCCAGCAACCGTCCGAGCCACAATATTGTAATAGCCCTAAGGGAGATGGCGGCGGCGATTTATCCTGAATATTTTGCAACTTGATAAACTGCGTCCTGGTACTATACGGCATTTTGCCAGGTGAGCCCGTGAGGTTTATTAAGTGTTTAGGGGCAGGAAGCGCAGGTGAGCCTGTGCTTCCGGTGATGTGTTTATGAAGCTGAAAATAATTATTTTGATGGTGTGTGCGCTGGTTGTGATACTTCTGGGTATAGGGATCGGCAGCGTTTGGGTGCCGCCGGGTGATGTTCTGGAAATACTCAGGCACAGAATATTCGGCACGGCGCTTCCGGCGGATACCCCTCCAGCTTTCGTGTCGATAGTGTGGAACTCTAGGCTGCCGCGCACCTTGCTGGCATTTGTTGTGGGGGCGCTTTTGTCTGTCAGCGGGGCTGTGATGCAGTCGGTGCTGCGCAACCCCCTGGCATCATCCTACACCTTGGGGGTTTCCTCGGGGGCCTCGATGGGTGCAGGATTTGTCATATTGTTTGGATTTACGGTGCCTGTGCTGGGCATGATGACACTGCCTGTTGTGGGCTTTGTATTCGGCCTTGCTACGCTTTTGCTCGTTATGGCATTTGCTTCGCGCATTGACGGGCGCATGGAAAATAATACTATAATCCTCACAGGCATGGTTTTTTCACTATTTGTAAATGCTATAACGACCCTTATGTCCACATTGGGCAGGGAGCATCTGCAAAGGCTCATATTCTGGCAGATGGGCAGCTTCTCCATGAGGGACTGGCCACCTGTAATTATTCTGGCTCCCATAGCTGTTTTGGGAATAATTTTCATAATCCACTATCACAGGGAACTGGACATGATGACCTTCGGTGAGGAGCAGGCTAAGACAATGGGGGTCAACCTAAAGAGGGTCAAATGGATAATGCTCGTCACGGCGGCAGCTCTCACAGGCGGTTCCATAGCCTTTGTCGGAGTTATCGGCTTTGTGGACTTGGTTTCGCCGCATATTGTAAGGCGCGTGTTCGGCGTGACCCACAGGCATGTGGTGCCCCTCTCTGCGGTGTTCGGAGGGGCATTCATGGTGGTCTGCGACATTGTGGCCCGCACGGTGGTTTCTCCATCTGAGCTTCCCGTAGGGGTTGTGTCAGCCTTGGTGGGCGCGCCGTTTTTTGCGTATATATACTTCGGCAGAAGAATGCGCAAGGCCTAGAGTGATAGGGGGTTGTGCCCGGCGGGACGAAATTGCGCCTAAATATAGGGAATGCGCCTAAGTGCAGGAAGCTGCGCCAAAGCGTAGCGAGAGGAATGGTCATAAATGCTTACAGTAAAAAATCTCTGGACCGGATATGATGGCACCGATGTTGTCAAAAATGTTTCATTTTCCGTAGAGGCTAATGAAAATCTTTCGATAATCGGCCCGAATGGCTGCGGCAAGACCACCTTGCTGCGTGCCATTGCGCATATTTTGCCATATAGGGGAGAGGTTGAGATTGACGGTAAACCGCTAAGAAATATGCGTCACAAGGAAGTCGCGCTGAAAATAGCGATGCTCAGTCAGCTCTCTGGGATTTATTTCCAGTATTCAGTGTATGAAACTGTAATGATGGGGAGATATCTGCATATAAAAGACACACTCCTCGGACTGCCCTCAAAGGAGGACAAGGAATGTGTGATGAGGTGCCTTGAGGCCGTGGATCTCGTGGGAGCTGCGGATAAAATCATAACAGAACTCTCAGGCGGGCAGCTCCAAAGGGTGTTTCTGGCGCGCACTCTGGCTCAGTCGCCTGATATAATAATGCTCGATGAGCCGACGAACCATCTTGATTTGAAATATCAAATTGAGCTTGTTGAGTATCTAAAAGTCTGGGCGCAGGAAAGCGGGCGGACTGTAATAGGCGTAATGCACGACATTAATCTGGCCATGAGGCTCAGCGATAATATTCTGGTTTTGAAAAACGGCGAAATCGTGGCACAGGGCAAAACCGGCGATGTAGTGACCGCCAGCCTGCTCAAAGAGGTATACGGCATAGATGTCGCAGGGTATATGCGCGAGAGCCTAAAACGCTGGGAGAGCGTGAAGGGGTAGGGGGATGAAGATTGAAAATTAAGGCTTTTGTAACAGTGATATTGATATTTGCAATGATCGTGGGCATGGTGATGGCGGTGCCGGCCGGGGTATATGTTGATGAAACCTACTATTGTTATCCTGAAATATTGTTCATGGTGCGTCCGCAACCTGTAGCAAGTGAATGTGGCTGGAGAATCCATAGTGAAAATTTTTCCGATGCTGATAGTCCGGGAGAAACTCTTGTCACCATAACAATGGGCGGTGAACATAGGGGAAGAACCATATCAGGTGAGAGCCGGTGCAATGATTACATCACAACCGAGCACCCGGAGGATGTCAACATATATCTCACCTTTGACAGCTCGGAAACCAGATATATTTCGGTGCACAGACCCCGCAGGGGAGCTCTCTATGCCACCATTACTCCTCCGCCGGGGTGGACGGTAATTGGGGCTAGTACCCAGACCTATCGGCCTGAAATGGGTATGGGGATTGTTGACCGGTGGGACAGGATGAGCGGGGCTTATTATACTATTTCACTGCGCCGCGGAAACCCTATTGGGCGCGTCGAATGGTACATAGCACCCCTTACAACACCTGAAGAAGAACTGCCTGCAACCATGCAGCCTGCGGCAGATATCGAAATTATTCTAAACGGAAATCTGCTTGCACTTGATGTAACACCACAAATTGTAGACGGCAGAATATTAGTGCCTTTTCGTGAACTATTTGAAGCGCTGGGCGCACGGGTTGAGCTGCAAATTGACGGAAGAGTAGTGGGCTCAAAAAACAGAACGCTCATTGCTTTGCTGCGGGGCGAAACAAGGCCAATGATAAACAACATAAGAGTGCCGCTCGACGCTCCATCCATAGTGGTAGTAGACAGGCAAACCTTGGTGCCCCTGCGGTTCGTAGCCGAAAACTTCGGTGCCGAAGTAAACTGGAACGCCGAAACAAGGGTTATAATGATAAAAAGTGGCTAGGGGTGTACTACGCGGCTGGGAGTCTGGAACACAAGTTTTGGCCGAGAAGGCGGGTTTACGCCAAGGTGGACGTGACTGACGGAAGCCGAAATGTTTTCCCTGCCGCCACCTTCGGCGGAGCGGCTATGGAAGGACAGGCTGCGGCTTTAAGTGGCATACTCAGATGAGGATGATAAAAATTCGGGCTGTTGCCACCACTTTTTGTGGTTTTGCAAAAAGTGCAGTTGACTTTTTTTGATTTTTGAGTATAATGAGGATGTGTAGGAATACACGAAAATATTCGCCGCAAACTGGAGCGGGGTATAAATAAAAGGTCGTCAAATATTCGCCGCAAACCGGAGCGGGGTATCAAAAAAAGGGTCGAAAATTGTTCCCCGCCGCCAGTAATGACGGCGGGGATTCTCTTGGAGGCAGCAAATGAATATAAACGACATAAAGACTGGCTACGTATATCACATCAAAGATACTTACTTTGATGTAGCTAAAGATGATAAACTTATGAGAAATCGTGAGGGCGGTGCATACCGTCCAACTTATTATTGCCTAAAAGACGAAAAGACAGGGCTTTTGTGGGTTGTTCCAATGAGTAGCCGTATTGAGAAATATAATGCAATTATCGAAAAAGATGTGGCGCAATACGGCAGCTGCATGAAAATTTTGATTGCTCGATATGGCGATGGTCATTCGGCATTTCTGTTTCAGAATATGTTTCCGATATTGCCTAAATACATTAACCACATACATACTATTGCAGGCATTCCTATGGCGGTCAACCCCGCCGTGCAAAAGGAGATTATTAAGCGCTTCAAAGATGTACGAAGGTTGTATTCAAGAGGCATAAAGGTAATTTTTCCAAATATCACACATCTTGAAAAATTAATGCTGGATGAACTAGCAGAGGAAATGGGTCAAAAATCCAAGGCTACATAATTGCGCAAAGGAGCGGGTATCTTGCAATATACGATTAAAGCTATGGCAACAGACGATTGGGAAAGGGTCAGCCATATTTATCAGCAAGGGATTGAAACTAACCTTGCTACATTTCAAACTGTTTGCCCTGCTTGGAACGAGTTCGACAACTCACATGATAAAGATTGCAGATATGTTATTCTGAGGGAAGGCTGCCAGCAATGGCGGAGTTTCTAAGGCTGTGCTCACGAAAGTTACCTACCTAGGGTAGCTGTGCCCTAGTCCGTCAATTATTTGGAACTGGCAGTTTAGCCCTTGTTTAACGGCTTTATCTGCGAGTTTCTTTGCATTAGGCAAACAATCATCATCCTTTGAGCCGCAATATATCTCAATGCTTACATCGGCTAAAATATTAAGAAGTCTGTCGAGAGTATCGTCAATCACTGGTATCCAAGGTGATTGTAATATAATCTTTTCGCACTTAATATCTGTTTCCAATAATGTCTTTAATATCTCGTTACACCCTGCCGAAAACCCGCACAGCGCACGGGTACAATACTTCTCCCACGGAAGTTTCCCAATTATGCCATTTAGCTGAATTTCGCCATCATCGTCCCATCTGTAAAGCATATAGGAATCTATGGCCTTTGACCGCACATATTCAACCTGGTATCCATTTTGCTCCAAATACTTCCAATAGCCTTTGTCAGAGTAGATGTTTTGTTGGTTTCCGTGAAGCACAAGGGCGAGCTTATCTGACTTAATCTCCTCCCATGTGCAAAGGGGTTTTGCGGTTTTTAATGCTTCGTAATACCTTTCATCCGATATCTTTTTGTACTCCAAAAAATCGGGTTCATTGCGGATTGAATCTATGTCCTCATCTTCAAACACCTCTGGCCTATACCAGTAGCCTTTGCCGATTATAGCTTCCCGCACCCATGCCAGTGATTCACTTTTTTCACCAATTACGGCACTTAAACAGTAAAGGAAATTGTATAGCTGGCTGCTAGGCTCGTCTATCATCTCTTTGTTGGATAACAAGTAGCCGTAGGCCTCTTTTGCACCGCTTTCGCTTAAAATCTCCAGTGCTTTGTCAAGTAATTGCTCTTCTATCATTAACAGCCCTCCGTTTTAGTTTCAAACTAAGTCTAATTTCAAATGCCCGCAAGCATGAACCCGAGAAATGCTTGCTTAATGATTATATCATAAGTGAAGGGGAGTGAGGCTGGCAAATTATAAACAATGCTACGGCATGGGGCGCAGTATCTTTTTACGGGTCTGGTAGCGGAGCCGGAGGGGGTGGCGGGGAAATATTGCGGCTGGGAGTCTGGAACACAAGTTTTGGCCGAGAAGACGGGTTTGCGCCAAGGTGGGCATGACTGACGGAAGCCGCGATGTTTTCCCTGCCACCACCTTCGGCGGAGCGACTGTAGGAGGGAAGGGCAGGCTGCGGCTTTAAGTGGCATACTCAGATGAGGATGATAAAAAATTCAGAGTTGAGTTGTGTACATCTTTTTGATATAATAGACACACGAAACTATTTGGAGGTGGGCTGGGTGAGACCAACTATCAATGAACTTGAATCCCATGCTTTGTTCAATGTTATAGATGCTGAAAATGAATTAATAATTAAACTTTCCGAAGCTGAAAAATTCGCAACAGAGGAAGGCATGGAACACAATGTTTTTTTTGCGAATTTGATAGCGGAGTTAAATGAAAAAGTATAAAATTGTTGATATGCCTTTGGCTCAGGCAGATATTAGGGTTATCCTAGAGTATCTTAATACTTTTTCACTGGACACTGCTATGAGATATGCCGACTTTATTGACGAGGCCATTAACTCCCTGTCAACCCTGCCGGAGCGGTGTCTTTTTGTGCGCAACGAAACACTAAAGGCAAGAGGTTATAGATGGTTGCCAGTGAGGAACTATACAATTTTCTTTACCATTGATGAAAACGCTGATGTAGTCAGAATTGAATGCGTATTGTACTCAAGGCGTGAGTATGACGTAATTTTGTAGTGTGTTTTTTATTTTTCTTTGACCTGATTGTTGCAAGTACGGCTGGACTACAGTTGTGCTTGTTTATATGTAGCCACAACGTAGCACCTCATAATTCCCGTATAGGTGTAGCGGAGCCGGCGGGGGCGGCGGGGGAAATATTGCGGCTGGGAGTCTGGAACACAAGTTTTGGCCGAGAAGGCGGGTTTACGCCAGGGTGGACGTGACTGACGGAAGCCGCGATGTTTTCCCTGCCGCCACCTCCGGCGGAGCGGCTGTAGGAGGGCAGGCTGCGGCTACCGGCGGGCACTGCTTTTTTTGTGTGAGGATTTGCGCTTTTCGCACGAAGATAAAATTTTTTGCAAAACCTGCAATATTGGGATACAATACGCAGATTAAAGATGTGAGCCCCGTGACGGCTGACTTACGAGGAGGTATTTGGATGAAAATTGTTGGAACGCTGCTGTGTGTGGTATTGTGTTTGACGCTTCTGGGTGCGCCTGCGCTTGCTTCGGCAGGGTATAGGGTGTATTTTGAAGAGGCGGAAGTTATCTTCGACGCCCCGCCTGTTCAAATAAATAACAGGCTGCTGGTGCCTGTAAGGGCAATTTCTGAAGTTACGGGCGCAGAAGTAATATGGGACGGCAGAACCGCCACAGTCCATAGAGGAAGTGACACCTTGGTGCTGGGGCCGAACTTAAATTTTGCTACGTTTAACGACGTGCCAATTGCGCTGGAAGTATCGCCTGTACTTAGAGACCAGCGGATATTTCTGCCCCTTAGGTTTGTAACACAATGGCTGGGACTGCATGTGGAGGCGGAAGGGCGCACTATAACACTGACAGAATTTCCGCAGATGCAAACAGTTACCATGACAGCCCCGAGGGGCAACACCAATGCGAACCTAAACAACCGAGCGCACCGGACGCTCTGGGAAAACAGGGTGTTTTCATCGGAGCTTACGGGTGAGCTGAATTCGCTTGATTTGCAGACAGGGGAGTCTGAGATTTTGATGACCACAGGGGATCCGAGATTTTTTAACATATGGGAAAACAGGCTGTTTGTAAACCTCAACGTGTCGGGTAATTTGCAGGCCCGCGAAAATGATTTTGTGGAAATAGACCGGAGTGGGAATATTCTCCAAACGCTTCAGCACAATGTTGGATATAGCCAAATTCACAATGGCTGGCTGTATTTTGTTTCAGAGAGCGACAACCAGCTCCACCGCCGATTACTCAGCGGCGGAGAAACACAAGCCCTGGGCATTTTTCCGCAGACAAATTACACGGAACTGGAATTTGTAATTACTGATCAGTATATATTTGTAAATAACGGCTGGACGATTCTCAAAACGGAGCTGGACGGGACAGAACGCAGGCAAATATTCTCGATTCCGTCATTTGCAAATTACTGCACGGTGACGGAAGATAAGCCTATAACTGGGCTGGATTTTGCTGACGGCCTTTTGTTTTTTAGCATTTATAGCCGCTCCGGCACCCCATTTATTGTCGCGATGAATGCGGATGGCACAGGGCTGAGAATTATTGTAGAAGACGGCGCAAGCAGAATAAATGTAGTGGGAGGCTGGATTTACTACAACCTTGTGACAACACAGGTCGTCAGCGACGTCGGCGCTCCTATGGGCGTGCCGACAGATATAGCCAGAATCAGGCCAGACGGAAGCAGCAGGGAGATTTTGGCGCAGGGATGGGCGAGAGTGGGAGGATATCACTCGCCGACAGTTATGCCAAACGGCGATGTTTACTACGCGCAGGCAGAGCTATGGAGTACATCGTGGCATAGGGTTGTTGATTAGGTTGCAACAGCAAAATATAGTGTGTGGATTAGCCGAGGGAACAAGTGATGGATTTTTGCGTCATAATGAATAATGCTGTGAAGCTCTGGGCAGATTTTAGAGATAAATGAGGCACGCTTGTGCAAGACACTTGGAGGATATTATGAAAAAAATTATATTACTTATTGTGCTGGCTGCAAGCCTTGGCCTGCTTTCCGGGTGTACGCCCGGGTATGTAGACCCTGCGCTTGCTGAACTGGCGAGGGTTATGGAGGCAGCGGGAGTTGCAGGACAAGCGGGCGGCGGAGAAAGCGCAGAGGCTGGGCAAAATGCAGAAGGTTCGGCGGGGGCTGTGGATGTGGCAGAGAGCTGGGAGCCGTATTTTACGGGAGATGAGCCGGAATGGCGGTTTAACCCTGAAGCTCCATGGGTCTGGAATAGAGAAATTCAAGGCTCGGAGAATCAGTCGGCGGGCATTAATGCCCATCAGTCGCTATATGGATTTCTCTCAGGGCTGGATAACTACGCAGGTGCATTTATAAACTCTGAGGGCTACTTGACTGTGCTGCTGAGCGGGCCGACTGCGGAGCAGGCCACGGAGATTGCAGCTCGTTCGGCGGCACCTGTCTGGATTGTGGCGGCAGACTACTCACTCTCCGAACTGGAACTTGCGCTGGACAGCACCGTTTCGGAAATACAAAGCTGGATAAACGAAAACCCCGGCCACGTAATAGGGCCGAAGGGATGGTGGGTTGACCAGCAAAACAATGTTGCGGTAATTGAAATATCAGGCTCGGGAGTTCCCGCATTGCTGGAAGCCACCAACTTTCCAAGCCATGTAAGTATTGACTGGCAGCCTACAGTTGACCCATCCATACCCCACGACATTCCGCGTACACCGGTTACAATATGGGAAAGAGATGGCGTTATCATAAGGGGCACATACGAAAGCTATCCGGAAGGTGTAACCCACCTATATATCACAGCATTGCACAATGTTGAAGGAATGCGCATGTTTGCGCCATATAGTCCGCTAAGAGTAGACAAATATGTAGACGGAGAATGGATTGACGTAAGCGGAAACTTTTTTATACACGACGTTTACATGGAAATATTTGACATCCCGGCCGGGCAGGAGAAAACCGTCAGCCTGTCAATAATAACCCCTGAAACGCTGGGTTCGGGGCTATATAGAGCGACATATGGCGGATTTATCGCTCTGGCTGCAACATCGGATATATCAATCCACGACGCAGTTGTGGGAGCACAGTCTGGCGATAATGTCTATTTCGAATTCGTGATTAGGTAGGATGTTGCATATTCGGGCTGTATAGGGTCTGTGAAAATATTTGGCGAATATGGCAGGTGCAACGAATCCGCAGGGGGCGGCGGGAAAAATATCGCAGACTTCGTCAGTCACGTCTTTCTTGGCAAAAAAATGATTTCTTGGCCAAGACTTGTGTTCCAGACTACGCCTGCGATATTTCCCCCGCCGCCCCCTGCGGCGAAGCGGCTATATGAATTAAATGTGATTTCTTATAAAGGTTGTTTGTTTGTGATGACAACGTAAAGCGAGTGTGTGAATTTGTGTTGACGTTTTGAATCAAATTGGATATACTATTATCAGAGCCTTGACTAATAGGAGTTGATAACTATGGCAACCACAAATATAAATGTCCGCATTGACGCAGACTTAAAAAAGCAGTCAGAGGAAATTTTTAACGAATTGGGGTTAACTATGTCCACGGCCCTAACCGTGTTTTTACGGCAAACAGTGCGCTCTAAAGGTATTCCTTTTGAGATGCGGTTAAATACCCCAAACGAGGAAACCCTTGCCGCCATTGAAGATGTGAACTCAAATCGCAACATGAGCAGACAGTTTCATAGTGTCAAAGAACTGATTGAGGATTTAGATGCTGACGATTAGATACTCCGCTCTATGCCCAGCGTATGTCGTGCTCTTTTAGTGTGGCTCTGATTATTTCAAGAGCCTTATTATCTATGCCCTTGAGGGAGGAAATTTCACGCAGGCTTCTTGAAGTAAACATTTCTAAAACAGGAAAATCAAGACTCACAACAGCTTTGCGGGCGCCGGAGGATAGCTGGTCTAGGAGAACTGAAATAGGCGTAGTCTTGTAAGGCTCCTTGTGGGGGAACTGATTGTCAAACTCCAGAGCCTCCTCCTGAGTAAGACTCTCATAGACAGGATCGTAGATATGTTTGCCAGAAATTCCGCTCAGTGCCCCCTCGTACAAAGGATATGCCATAAACGCATCAAATGCGTGGCCATCCTTGGTAGTAATGCCGAAATCTGCGGCAGGGCGGAAACCCACACGCGGGTAATAATTGGGATGGCCATAAATAACTACAGCCCTGTAGCCTAACAACTTAGCCACATCAAGACTGTGTGCAATGAGCCGCCTGCCTAGACGTTGATTTTGAAAAGCCGGAAGAACTGAAACAGGGCCAAATGTTAAAACCTCATGCTCATTGCCTGTGGCATCTACAACTTTGCTTGTTGTATAAATAATATGCCCGACTATTTGGCCATTATGCTCTGCAACCAAGTTTAGCTCAGGCACTAAGGCTGAAACCGTGCGGAGCTTGTGGACAAGCAAGTGCTCATCACAGACTGTGCGGTCATCTTCCCAAAATTTCCAGAAAGCGTCCCGCGTCAACTCCTCAACGGCTCTGTAATCCCCAGGACTCTCCTGTCGGAAATGTATCTCCATTATGACCTCCTGTTTGTGTGGTGAATCCATATTTTTCGTGGGGTATAGATTTTTGGAATAGAAATTACTACCCAAATAAATCATTATGTGTCCCCGTCCGTTCAAACACGATGATGCCGTTTCCGATTTGGTAGACCAACAACCAGTTCGGCTTAATGTGGCACTCGCGGCTACCAATATAGTTCCCCGTGAGTGCGTGATCCCTGTGTTTTTCAGCAAGTGGGATTTCCTTGATTAAATCAAACATGATAGCATCAAGCAATGCAATATCTAGGTTGCGCTTGATAGCCGCCTTATAATCTTTCTTGAATCGGCTCGTATATTCTGGCTTCAACATTATGATTTTAAGTCCTCAAACATTTCTTCGGCACTTTCAAACCGAGATTTACCAGATTTGATAATTCGGTTGCCCTCTTTCATTGCTTCCAATGTTTCTGCGTTGAACGTCGCCGGACGTAAATCAAAAGGAAGCCCTCCGATGTTTCGTGAAGTATACAGAAACACATTGATTGCATCTGTGACGCTCATGCCGTATTGGGAATAAATCATCTCTACATCGGCCTTTACTTCCGGGTCAATGCGAATATACATACTTGATGTTTTAGCCATGACAATCACCTCTTTTCTAATGGTCTATCTTTTAACACCTACATCATACTGCATTTTGCGCACAAATGCAATACATTGTGATTGCCTTGCTTTCGCCGCCCTAGGGCTACAGTTACTTATCGCAGGCTAGCCGGGCACGGGCGGGTGCTACGGGGGAAAGTTAAATGGCCGTAGTCCTGGAACACAAATTTTGACCAGGCTTTCAAGTCTTTGCCAAGGTAGACGTGACTGACGAAGGCCATTTAGCTTTCCCCCGGAGTGTCCGCCCGTGTCCGGCGGATGGTTTATATGTGCACTATGCTCACCCCTGTCCGGCGGATGGTTTGATGGGCTTGCAAAAAGCGGCTTGTCCCAGCTT
>Ga0209755_10003698_pt1 | contig 18860 bp, 19 predicted proteins | sample TergutCo191P1_FD_187301 | JGI IMG/M metagenome (GOLD analysis project Ga0209755, IMG submission 187301) | Cornitermes sp. P1 segment gut microbial communities from Petit-Saut dam, French Guiana - Co191P1 (SPAdes) (version 2) | ecosystem: Host-associated > Arthropoda: Insects > Digestive system...
CGGAAATGGCGGCGGCGATGGCGGAGATGGCGGAGACAATGGTTATATCGGGTGGACGCCAAACCAGCCACTGCCGTGGAACCCCTATCATTACGCTTACTTGATCGGTACTCCTGAAGGTCTTATTCTACCCAATGGGAATATCACACGCGCTGAGATTGCCACAATACTCTTCCGACTCATTACAGATGAGGTGCGCGCCGAGCTCTGGACGCAGTCTAACCCCTTTGATGATGTGCAATTAGACGACTGGTTTAATAACGCCATCTCGACTATGACGGCGGCAGAGGTTTTTCAAGGACGTCTCGGAGGATTTTTCCCGAATGCCTACATAACGCGAGCAGAGTTTGCAGCCGTTTTGGCACGTGCCGCAGGACTAACATATGAGGGGGAAGACCTCTTCCCGGACATCGCGGGACACTGGGGCGCCGACTACATAAACGCCATACATGACGCAGGCTGGATTTCGGGGATGCCGGACGGCAGCTTCGAGCCGAATCGACTCACAACACGCGCCGAGGCAGCGGCGATTATAAACCGTATGCTGCAGCGGCTGCCAACGGCGGAGGGACTGCTGCCGGGTATGGTTACATGGCCGGATAATATGAATCCGGACGCCTGGTACTATCTGTACATTCAAGAAGCTACCAACTCCCACACACATCGTGTAGGGCAAGATGGTACACATGGAGGATGGGTAGAGCTGATTCCCACCAGGAATTGGGCGGCACTTGAACGACCGGACTCAAGGCCTGAAGACATTTTGTAGAACTATCAAATAAAATACAGCAGGCAAGACTGCCTGCGGGGAGTGTACTAAGGGTATTTTTCTCCGCAGAAAGTCTTGCCTGTGTCTAATATTGATTCAGCGGCTGCGCGTTTGGCGACAAGGCGAATTCATTTCGCCGTTAAGTCGCTATATTTGATTAAGAATGTCTATGAAAATGTCCGTATTTTTACATCCCTCTTGAATTGCCTATGTTTTCCCTAACTGCTTTTATTGCAATCCAAAATGTGTACAATAGCAAAATGCCTCCCGAAAACGCCCATTGCTGGTTAAAGACCATTCCAACCAGCAAAACCAGACCCGTCAGCACAAGGGAGCCTACTGCCGTGGCAATAATTGTTGACATTGATTCTATTAATATATGACGAATCCTGCGTCCGGACCAACGGAAGATCAATTTGCCGAAGGCAACCGGAATGATGGCGATTAGAAAATAGACAACCGCGACGATTACTACTATGCCTAAAATTGTACCTATGGTTTCCATAATTTTCACCCCCCCTTTGTCAATAAAGTATCTTTCCGCATCGCGGACATATCACATCACTTTTCTGATAAAATATCCAACACACCGTCAACAAGCGTGTATTTCCATTCACCGGCTTCGGCAAGAAATCTTGTGCCGTTAAATGACCTTGTTCCGCCATTAATGATGATTTGACCTTCCTCGAATGCAAAAGCCACCCCCCATCCCGCCAATGCGCTTGAATGTGCATATGTACCGTACACATCTTGTCCGTCAATCCGCAAACTATTGTAAGCAATAACATCGCGTGTGGATGAGTCGATAAGAGAGAACGTGCCCCCATCAATCTTATCCGTACTTATCGTAAGGGTTCTTGAAGCACCGCAGCTTACAAGCATCACAAAAGTGATGAATATAAGCATCAGCATAAGTAACTTTCTTTTCATTTGTCGTCCTCCTATTTTTCTTATGATAATCGCTACTATATAATGTTTTCCAAATAAAAAAACCTATCGAAAGATAGGTAAATTTGAACATATATTTTCAGGTTTTAAAATACATTGTGCCGTACTGCTTCAAGCGCCGCTTCGGTTCGGTTTTTAACCCCCATTTTTGAAATAATCTGATTAACATACCACTTCACGGTAGTTTCCTTCATTTTAAGGCGCTTGCCGATCTCTTGGTTGGTCATGCTTTCGCACAACTGCCTCAGCACATCAAGCTCTTTTGGCGTAAGACCGAAAACTGCTTCGACCTTTGCAACTGCTCCCCGCGTCACCTTGTGGTAATCATCTGACATAGTGATAAGATGCGTCAGCCAATCGGCGGGAATGGTAGTTTCTGTTTTTTTAACGGCAGCAAGCATTTTTTTCATGTCGCTGCCATAGCTTGCAATTGGCATGAGAATGTTGTTTTTATGGGAAAGTTCGTAAACCCTGAGTAATGCCTTTTCGCACCCCGCCATATCTTGACAGCCAAAAGCGAGCAATGCCGCAAGTACATGATATTCAATGCGATTAAGCAAAAAGCCGCGCCTCTTTATGCAAATAAAGTCCAAGACCGGCAAAAATGCTTCAAGGGCATAAAAATTTTTTCGGGCAAGAAGCAACCTTGCGTGTAAAAAATGCTCCATCCATGCGCCAATGCCCAAGTTTTCGCCGCTTTCCATGTCGCCGTCTTCAATCCATTTAGAAACTTCTTCAAATTCGCCTAAAGTGATGCAAGTCCAACTATGCATGATGCTGACCATTGTAGAGAAAAGCGGCTCGTTAAGTACAGTCGCCTTTCTTTTCATCTTGTCCAAGATTTCCTTTGCTTTGCTTTTTTCTCCGCAAGCCATATGGGTTTGCAATAGAACAAAATCCGCGTCCAACTCAATGGTGTGCTGCGAGAACTGCTTTGCCAGATGGATACACTTGTCCGCAAGCTGCCTCGCCTTAATAAAATCCCCGCGATAATATGCCGCCTCCGCCCCAAAAAGCACGTCAAACCCGGCGTTTGCACCATGAAGCACCCGCTTGGTGTACGGCGCGGCTTCCGTCAGCATGTCTTGTACCCGTTCCACTTCGTTTTCCCGTTCATTAAAAACAATGAACATGGAGGGATTGCCTTGGGTGAAGTGGATGGTATCATTTAGGAGTTTCGAGCCGTCGGGGATGAGCTTGGCGGCTTGTTTGAAGCTTGTGACATAATCCTTGTCCTTGTCAAAATAGCCGATTATGCCGTCAAGCATATAGACTTCGCCCATAATCAAATTATGTATAATCGGGGTCTTAAATTTTGTATTTCTGCTTTTTTCAAATATGTTTTGCAAAAGGGTGTTTGCATCAGTCAATCTTCCTGCCATAAAGAGCAAGCCGCCATAGGCAACCTGCGTCACCATTCTGCGGGACAGCACGTTTTCAGGCAAGGTTTCCACAACATCAATGATAAACTTGCATTTATCCGCCGTGGAAACATTGTCGGGGCTGCCCTCTAGCGCGTCCAACATTTTGCCGTATTCGCCGCAAGCCTTGAAATGCTCTACCGCCTCAAACACACGTTTGTTGCCGACAAGCCATTTTGCCGCCCTTTTGTGATAACGAGCCTGTTTGCTTTCATCAAGCAGCACAAATTTATCGCGCAAAAATTGTAAGAAAAGATGGTGTATCGTATATGCGCCGTCACTTGCGTTTTTTCTGATAAATAATGTTGTGGCGCAAAGTTCCGCAAGCAAATCTTTTTTTAGTGATGTTACGGCACTCACCATTTTCGGCTCAAATTTAGAAAGAATCGAGATGGCGACAAGGCTATCCCTTGTTTCTAAGTCGTATCTCTTGAAAATCTCGTTGTCTATAAGTGCAGACAAATCTTGACCGATGGTTTTTGCAAACCCAAAGTCATGCCCGCCGCCTTTTTGTACATACAACCCCGCCAGATAAACCGCAATAGGCCAGCCTCCCGTATATTCTATCAGATGTTTTAAGTCGGCTTTCTGTATAATAACGCCGCATTGCCTAAAGTAATCAGCCGTTTCATCTTCCGTAAAACAAAGCTCTACCCCGCTTATAGCAAAACACATTTCCTTTGCCATTAAAGACGTGGTTTCGATGGCGGGTTCTTTCCGCGATGATAAAATAACGGAAAGCAGGTCGGGGCGTTCGTGTATTAAACGCTCTACAAAACGAGTGACAGAAGGGTTTTGGATAAGATGAAAGTCGTCCAGCACAATTATAATCCTGTGTCCGGATGGAAAAATTCGGTTAAGCATACGCAGAACAAGCTCAAATGCCACATGAGCTTCGGGGAAACCCATGTGTATCATTTCAGAAGCAATTTCATCATCCGACACGCAAACAGCACGAACAAAGCGCTCCCAAAAGTGATGGGGCAAATCGTCAAGTTCGGTAAGGGACACGATGTATGCTACGGCATCGACTTGTTTTATAAAGCCCGAAAAGGCAAGGGTTTTACCAAAACCCGCATCCGCAACAATTTTCACAAGGGGATGGCGTACGGCTTGCCGGAACAAATCGTTTATCCGCGGTCTGTCAATAAAATTGGTGCTTATGAGATTGTTTGATGAACTCATGCTGTGATTGTACGCCATTCACGGAAGAATATCAAGCGGTTTTTCTCGGTGCATTTATTTATTCTCAAGTAACCACTGATTAAATCCACCCGAAGGATTTACGAGAGAATTTTTCGACTGTTTTTCGGGGGTATAAAAAACAACCGCTACTGATAGCGATTGAGTTTTTGGGGAAAAGTGTTATCATTAGTGCAATGGTGGTTAGCTAATTTATATTGGATAGGATCGGAATATAGCTTATGAAACAAAAGGTCGAAGTCCGTAAAGGTGCAACAAAATACTTGATAATACTTTTACTGCAACGTGTAATCGGTGTGGGTTTATTTTTCTTTGCCGCCGGAACATTTTATGATTTGCGCGGCACAACAAATCTTGCGCTTTACTTAATCGTATCGCTTATTGCATGTGTAATCATGTTCTCGGGGCATCAGGAAACTTTGAATGAGAGAGGGAAAAATCAAAAAAATACAAAAGGCTGGGATAAAATATTATTGCCAATATATTGGTTGATTGCATATTTTGGGATTTATCTTGTCGCAGGGCTGGGTATACGACTCGAATGGAGCGTATTATCAATATATTGGTTTTATATTGGCGTAATCTTATACTTGATTTCCAGCGTTCTTACAGTATGGCCGGTAATTGAGAACAAACACTTTGAGACAACAGCGCGAATCCAAGATGATAGAGCGCATACGGTAATAACAACCGGGCCATATCGAATAGTTCGCCATCCCGGATATTCGGGAATAGTGATATGGGCAATCGCGTCCGCACTGATGTTTGGAACGCTCGCTGTCGGTATTGTCGCTTTTGTAATAATCGCTACAATTTGTGTTCGGACATATTTAGAAGATAAAATGCTGAAAGATGAATTAAACGGATATATGGAATACTCAAAATCGGTTCGATATAGATTGATTCCCTTTGTTTGGTAAAACATCATAACAAGAAACAGTGTATAAGCATAATCTACGCATGAACGCAAAAAAGCGGCATGCCATGTTTTATGAGCAAGCCTTTTCCGTGTTCCGATATTCCGTTGTGGTTGTGCGGTTTTCGGTTCGTGCAGTCTCGCCGCCGTTTCTTCCTGTTGCTGTTGTTCCTTTTTCTCTTTTTGTCCGGCGGTATATCGCCGCTGCGATTCTCGGCATTGTTGGCGTTTGCGCCGTGCCTTTGCAGCTTTCCATATTGGTGCGGAGATTTACCGTATGCCCTGAATATTCCGGCTTTCCAGAACACAGGTTGACAAGGGTGAAAATGATGTTATCGTGAACAGAATAGATGTTGTGGTTTCGTATGGTTTCTCAGCGAAATCTTTTTAGTCACTGAACATTCACTTTATTCACAAAACAGTCACTTCATTCACTTGACAAATGTGACTGTTTTGCTTATAGTGGAATTATTCAAATTTTTAAGGAGTATGACTATGGCATACGAAACTGAAAAAATCGAATTTAAGACCAATATTCTTGGCGACATTTACAAAGAAGTTATCGCTTTTGCAAACACAGACGGTGGGACTTTGCATATTGGCATAAACAATAGCGGAGAAGCTGTGCCGTTATCGGATGTAGATGACACCTATATTCGTATTACAAATGGCATCAGGGATGCTATTGCACCAGACGTGACAATTTTTGTTAAGTACACACTTGCCGACAATAAAGTTATTCACATCGAAATAGGTGAAGGCTCTTATAAACCATATTATCTGAAATCAAAAGGAATAAAACCATCTGGTGTATATGTACGCCAAGGCTCATCATCTGTGGGGGCATCGCCGGAACAAATTCGCCAAATGATAAAAAATGCGGATGGTGATATTTTTGAGGAATTACGTTCATTGGAGCAGGAACTTACCTTTAATTTTTGTACGGAAACTTTTGCGAAAAACAAAGTTGAGTTTTCGCAAGATAAGTATAATATTCTTGGAATCCGAAACCACACACAACAGCTTTACACAAATTTAGGATGGCTTCTCTCTGACCAATGTACCCACAGCATAAAAATTGCTGTGTTTGCTGATGAACAAAATACAATTTTCCGTGACCGCAAGGAGTTTACAGGCTCTGTTTTAAGTCAATTAGAAGAAACGTTTGACTATCTTCAACTTTGCAATAAAAATCACTCTGTTATTGACGGACTCGTGCGTAAAGACTATTGGGATTATCCGACAGACGCTATTCGTGAAGCACTATTAAATTCACTGATTCATCGAGATTATGGATTTTCCGGCAGTATTATCATCAATGTAAATGACAAGCAAATGGAGTTTATTTCTATAGGCGGATTGCTTCCCGGAATATCAACAGAAGATATTCGTAACGGCATCTCACAGTTGCGAAACGAAAACCTTGCAAGGATTTTTCAAAGATTAAACTTCATTGAATCATACGGAACGGGCATCCGGCGTATTTTTACGCTTTACGAAAGTTGCCCTGTTCCTGTGATGATTGATGTAACGCCAAATTCTTTTAAGATAACATTGCCAAACATGAATGCTGCAAAAGGAAATGTAATATCTGGTGTCAAAGATGCCGTGACTCCTCAAATGCAATTAGTACTGGATTATCTAAAAGAGCATAGTGGTATTTCTGATGAAGAAGTGCAAATGCTTTTGAATGTTAAGCGAACACGAGCGTTCAATTTGACAAAGCAGATGTCTGATGCAGGGCTTATCACAATTATAGGACGCGGAAAGAATCGAAAATTTGTTTTGAGTGAAACTGAATGACTAGTGATAAGTCCCGTTACGCCTATCTCTCAACTGTCTGTGATTTTATCTGTTGCTTTTCCCTGCACCGTTCCTCATACAAAATATCCTGTACACCGCACGAGATTTTTTCGACTGTAGCAATCACAAAACTGACATGCCACAAAATGACATGCCGCGAAACCGACAGGACACCGAAATGGTGTACTGATTTCGTATGGTTTCAAAAAACATCCGCTTTCGCCTGAGCTGAAAGGCGCCCTCTATAGCCCACAGACTATAGGAAAAGTATTAAAAGCTCTTTACTCCTCCAACATAACCTCTTACCTCTGTTGTGACCGCGAGAAACAATGTCGTGATTGCCAAAACAACGCCAATTCCCGCCATCAGCACCGCCATCATATCGCTGCCAGCGACTTCGGAGATACTGAATGACATAACTACGCAGGAAGCGTAGACAAAAGCGCCGAACCAAATGAAGAACACCAACGAAAAGCGACTTCTGACCGTGCTTTGTTTCAACTCGCGCAAAAATGGTGCGTCTGTGTTTTGTTTTCTGTCGGATTTCACCTTTTGGATTTTGCGGCTTCCCCTAATCAGTTCCAATGCCGGACACTTTAGCTTGCGATAGCCGTACAGCACCGCCAATACGGAAAAAACCAGCGTGGGAAGCACGACCAGATACACCGCTAGTATGGGATTAAAATGGAGCGGAACGTCGGGTAGGATGCCGTCGCTTCTCATTGTCCTGTAGAATGTGGGCAGAGGAACTGGCGGCAAATCTCTTCCGTATTACGCAAACTGAAAGCAAATTAAAGCGCGAAAGTATTCAAGGGGCGCAAGCGGCAACTGCTACGCATTATACTGTCGGCAAAAAAGTTCGTCAGACTATAACGGATTTGGGCGGTACTATGCCGGAGAATCTGCCCGTACCGTATAAGGGTATATCCCAAGTGGAGCGTGAGTTGTCAAGGGTAAAAATGATTATGCCGATTTCCTTAGGGGTGAGAATGTTCTCGCCCCTAAATTCACGCTTGAATTATTCGCACTTTCGCTATATAATAGTATTGTTAGCTAAAGCATTGATAGCGAGGGAATCATATGGAAATTGACTGGATGACACCTAAACAAGCTGCCGAAAAGTGGGGCATTTCTGATAGGAGAGTGCAGGCTCTATGTTCTAATGGGCAAATAGAGGGTGTAGTAAAATTAGGCTTGGTGTGGCTTATTCCAAAAAATGCTGAAAAACCTATTGACGGTCGCAAAAGAAATGGGCGTAAGCCAACAAAAAAAGTGGAGGATGGCAAACGTGCTTGATAAACTCAAACAACTTATTCGTGATGGCGAGGGCTTAACCGTTGAATTTAAGCGTTGTGAAAACGAACTCGCCAATAGTGTTTATGAAACTGTGTCATCATTCTCCAATAGATATGGTGGCTACATTTTGCTCGGCGTTGAAGATAATGGAGAAATCAGCGGCGTAAATCCTGCAAATATCGAAAAAATGAAAAGGATTTTGCTAATTCGCTAAACAACCCACAACGTTTTGCACCAACTCTTTTTCTTGCCTTAGAGGAAGCGAGCATTGATGGCAAAACTATATTGTGGTGTTTCGTCCCGCCAAGTTCGCAAGTGGTGATGTTCGGCGGTAAAATCTTTGACCGTGGCGAAGATGGCGATATGGATATTACACGTAATTCTGAAATGGTATCACACGTCCACCGTCGTAAATCAGCGGAATATTTAGAACGCAAAATTTTTCCATACGCCAAAGAAAGCAACTTCGATTTTGATCGCTTGATGCCAATAGTACGCTTGCTCGCTACTAACCGTCAGCGTAGCCACTCGTGGGCGAAAATGACGGATATGGAAATCATAAAAAGTGCAGGGCTGTATGAAGAAAATATTGAAACGGGCGTATCGGGCTTTAATCTTGCCGCTGTGTTATTGTTTGGACGAGATGAAGTAATTCTGTCTTGTACATCAAATTATGTCACAGATGCAATATGCCGCAGAGATAATTTAGACCGATATGATGACCGCCTTATGGTTACAACAAATTTAATTGATGCCTATGAGCAATTGAATGATTTTATTGCCAAGCACACCCTTGATAGATTCCATTTGATTGATGGTCAATCTGTAAGCCTACGTTCTATCATTTCTCGTGAGCTTGTGAGCAATATACTTGTGCATAGAGATTATGGAAGTGCTTACCCTGCAAAAATTATTATTGAGCGTGACCGAATTATAACTGAGAATTGGGCGTTGCCTAAAAAGCCTGGCAAAATCGACCCAAATGATTTTATGCCGTTTCCAAAAAATCCAATACTTGCACGATTTTTTATCAATATTGGGCGCGCTGATGTTCTTGGTTCAGGAGTTAGAAATTTGTATGAGTATACGAAAATATATTCTGGCGGCGAACCTGAACTAATCGAGGGTGATGTATTCAAAACCATAGTTCCACTTAGCAAATCGAATAGTTTTGTGAGCGATAAATCATCTTTGAGCGATAAAATGAGCGATAACGTGAGCGATAAAACAAGCGATAACGCCTACGAGCAAATGATATTGTCGTATATAGAAACAAATGGAGAAATAAATGCTACTACAACAGCTACACTAATTGACCGTTCTCCTAGCACAGCACGGCGTATACTTTCACGACTTGTTGATGAAAGTGTTATAATTGCAGTTGGCGCAAATCGGAATAGGAAGTATAAATTTTCAAAATAACGGATAAGGGGTTTATAGATATGACCGACACACAACAACGAGTCGCCGCAAAGAAGTTTGCCGACTTTTGCTTCTACACGGACGGCATTTCATGTGGTTTTGAAAAATATGAATTACGGCGAAACAACTTCCACAGCGGAAGTTAGTGCGGAAGTCGGTGTGGAAGTTAGTACGGAAGTAAAACTCTCATCGGAAAAGTTAAAATCTCTATTAGCGTTTTGTGCAAATGGGCGAAGCAGACGAGAAATGCAAGAGTTTTGCGATATAAAATCAGATGAGTATTTTCGCAAAAATATCGTCAATCCAATGCTTGAAATTGGATTGGTAACCTCAAATCCTCAACCATTCACGGAAACTTTGAAGATGATGCGTTGATAACGTGTGAAAATATCAATATGCCCAAGACAACCATGCGTTTGAAAGATGTTGTTTCAAATAAGTCATTTATTGTGCAATCAAAACTGCCCTTTTGCATTATGGATTCCACGCATGAAATTGTAAAAGAGAACCATGTGCTAAAAGTAGGAATAAAAATAGTTTGAATGATTTTAATTATCGCTAATCCATTCCGCAATATCTCTTAGAACCTGTTGGTCAACATTAGCCCTTATCCTGTATTCGTTCATTATTTCTGATATGTCCCTTCCTTTTGATGGCATGAAGAGGTGGTTTAATCCCGGGTACAGCTTAAATGTCACATTTGTCCTGCCGCCAAGCAGTTCCCGATACATCGCAAAATCTACATCGGTTAATACCTGCACGTCATCGTCGGGGTGCATAACCAGAAAAGGTACTGTTGATTGTTCGATATACAGAGCCGCAGGGTGGTTATACAAATCCCACCAGTAATAACCCATATTACCCCAATGTCTAAAATAGCTATTTCTTGCTTCTTCATCAGAAAGTGACAAAATTATTTCAAGTTCATCTGCCAACTGGTAGTGCGATTGCAGAATAGATGCTCTTTCATCCGCATCCTCTGTCGCATTTACAAGAGCCATTACTTGCTCCCGGCTGATGTCAAATAAAAATCTCGGAGAACCCGCAAATATGATTATTCCAGCAAAATCCCCACCCATAACGTGGATACGGGGAGCAAGCATACCGCCTAAGCTATGACCTAAAATATAAACCCTGTCCTCGTCTATGCGCGGGTCGGCTCTTAACATTTCCGCGGCTGAAATTGCGTCCTCAATAGTCTCTTCCCACACAGTCAGATTGTTTAGTTCCGACATTCTTGTTCCGTGCGTAAGGCTTCGCTTGTTGTAGCGGACTACGGCGATACCGTTTTGGGAAAGGTGTTCCGCAATGTCCCGGAACGGTTTGTTGTCAAACAAAGTTTCGTCCATATCTTGCGCACCCGAACCATGAACCAAAACAACAGCCGGAACACTGCCCTCCGCGTTTCTCGGAAATGTCAGAATACCATGCAGTTCCCACTGCGTTCCTTCACCGATTATTATATTTTCTGAAACGACGTATCTGCCTACGCTGATTTGACGTGGCATTTCCTCGCCGATAAAAATTGTTACAAACATGCAAACAGCTACGGCACTTGCGAGTAAGACTTTCTTTTTTACCGCCTTTCTCTTATCAAAACAGATAGCTGCAAGCAAGGTAAAAGCCGCAATTCCAATTAACGTAACAACAAGCGCAGGGAACACCCCTCTCGGCGTAACAGTATCGTTAAGGAGCATCACACTCGTTCCCAAAAGCGAAACAGGATTATACTTCGTGGCAGCAGGTATTATGTTTAAGACATTCAAAATAATTACAACAACGCCCACAGAAAGCATACAAACGTAGCCTTTCTTGGTTAAAACAGCCGTAAACGCCGTTAATGCAAGCAGAAAAACGCCGAACAGCCAAATACAAAGCATAGCGAAAAACAGATTTGGAACGCTGCCTTCAAACATATATGCTGTATATCCCCATGCGGTCAAAGCAGATAAAGCGAAACTTCCCGTCCAAACAATCAGCGCGGATGTAAATTTAGAGAGAATAACCGCTGAACGTGACAGCCCTTTTGAGAGCATGATTGTAAGCGTTCCCCTTGATAATTCAGAAGAAATCATTCCACTGAATATGATTACCAACACAATTAACCCCATTTGCCCTACATTGCTGTAAAACTGCGTCCAGGAATCAAATGCGGTGGGTTCGTTCATAAAGCGAAAATCCATGCCCGCCATTGACGGGTCTGTTTCCATAGCCAATTTCAATATTTCGGGCATAAACCTCGCCGTAAGCGGGCTTAACATTCCGAAAAACAAAAACACTATGCCCATAATAAGCAGTTTATATGTTTTCGCTGATTCGAGCATTTCTTTTTTTAAGAAAACGATGTAATTTCTCATAAAGCGACCTCTATATACAAACTCTCAAGCGTGGGTTCAAGAAGCTCGAATTTAATCGGAATCAATTTGTTTTGTGTAATTATTGATAAAAGAAGTCCGCCGTCTGTGTTATTAACCGTAACCGCGTTTTCTGAAACTGACAGATTCTCAGGTTTTAGTGCCGTACAGAATATATCCGCGTCTGCTTTATCAGCAAATTCCACGTTGTAGCTATCTGCGCGTCTTTTTTTTAATTCCGCAAGGGTTCCTGACAGCGCAATTTTCCCTCCGTGAAGAATAGCAGCACGGTCGCATATACGTTCCACGTCGGAAAGAATATGGGTCGAAAATATAACCGTAGTTTGTCCTTTCACCGCCGTTATAATATCAAGAATTTCCTTTCGACCTATCGGGTCAAGAGCGGAGGTAGGCTCATCACAAATCAGCAGCCTTGGTTCGCCAAGCAAAGCCTGCGCTATGCCAAGCCGTTGTTTCATTCCGCGTGAAAATCCGCCGATTTTACGGTTAGCCTTTGATAACCCGACCAATTCAAGCAGTTCGCCGCCGCGTTTCTTGATTTTCACTCTATCCATTCCCAAAAGCTCCCCGCATAACAAGAGATATTCTATAGGACGCATATAGCTATAAAATTCGGGAACATCCGGCAGATAACCTATGCTTTTAACGGTTCTTCCATACCAGACCTTTTCTCCGCAAGCGCTTATTTCACCGCTGTCCGGCTTAAGAAAACCTAACGCCATATTCATAGTCGTGGTTTTGCCCGCGCCGTTTGCGCCGATAAAGCCAAACACACTGCCCTCCGGTACATTAAAGGATATATTATCTATAACCTTATTCGCGCCGAAGCTCTTTGTAAGCCCTTTGACGGATAGAGCGTTCATTGCTCATCCCCCTTGCCGATTGCGAAATACAAAACGGGACCGATTATAGATATAAGCGAAACAAGAATCCAAATCGGGCGGTTCCCTATGCGGTAGGTTTTGTGTCTGAAAATATGGATTAATGCCGCCGCCAGCAACCCGAATTGGATTATACCTAGCGGAATTATTAACGGTAAAATTTCTTGTATGCTCTCCATGTTTAATTTCCACCTTCAATATATTTACTTAATTTATTCAAGAGCCTTTCGTAGTTGGGATTACCCTTCAATGGCTCAAATATAGGGTTGCAAAGAAGCTGTATTAAGTCGTTTTTAACAGCCGCTTCATTTCTTGGCATAGTACCTATGTTTTCTTCCAAATATTTTTCTATCTTGTTAAAAAAGTGATCGCAGCGTATCGACAAAGGGAAGAAATCGTTTATACAAACATCCACATATTTTGTAAGCAGTTCAATTGCCTTTTCAGAATCGCCTGCCATTTGGTACATCTGCGCGCCGAGCACATACAACATAACTACATTATTGCAATTTAAATGCTTCATGTTGAATAGCTCTGCTAATACTTCCGCTCGTTGATACACGGGTTCGGCTGTTTCCAAGCAGGTGAGGTTGTTTTGTATTATGACCATCATCGACCTGAAAGTTGACATTACTTTTCCAAATAAGTCAACTTGCAAAATTTCTTGCGCTTTTTCTTCATTGCCTGACAGTTGGTATGCTTGTGCAATAAATGCGCCGTCAGTTGACATATCCTGTGGCGTATCGCCGAGTAATTCTAAAACTTTCGCCCCGTCTTTTAACATCAAATAACACATGGCTTGCAAATTAATCGCACTCCATGACAAATTTTTGTCTTTGCAGTTTTCGGCGACTCTTTCGCACAGCCGTATCGCTTCTGCGAGTATCTTCTCACTTCGACTTTGGTCGGAAACCAAAGATACATGGTTTATATATAACAGAGCCATTTTGTATAAGAGTGGATAGCAAGAATAATACTTTTTTATTATACCCTCGCACTCTGCAATGACTTCCTCAAACGGTTTTTTGGTAAACTCCAAAGCCAGTCGCTGATATTGCTTATCAATTTCGGTTTCCGGCATTTGCGGAGAGTAACCCATTAAGCGGTCAATGCTAATATCAAAATAGGCTGCTAATACAGGGAGCAGCGTAATATCGGGATAACTCTGCCCTGTTTCCCATTTTGATACAGAGGCTTTGGTAACGCCCGCGTATGCTGCAAGCTCGTCCTGCGTAATCTCTTTTTCACGCCGCTTTTCGGTAATGATAGTTGCAAAGTTGATTTCTTTCATGTTCGCCCCACCTTTCAAAGCATATATTCATTATACGCGATACAAAATCAACCATCAATCGACTTATGGTTGACTTTACACAAAAAAATCAACTATCAATCGACTTATGGCTGACTTTACACAAAAAATCAACTGTATGGGTTTAAGGTGATGGTGTGAAGAGAGGCGAAGAGAACGGGCAGCCAAATAATGACTGCCCGCCTACTCGATTGCGCCCGCTTAATCACGATTAAGCTATTGTGTTATATTACTGCGCTTTTTAATATCTGCCGAAAGCAGCTTCGTATGGCTGTTGACTCGAAAAATCTCTTTGTGAAGAACTATTCGCCGACGGCAGACTTCGGGGTACACCGTCGCCGTCTTTTAGTTTGAACTTCGACACAAGCCGCTCAAGCATATCGGACTGCCCGCTCATTTGCACTGAAGCGGCGGCACTTTCTTCCGCAGTTGCCGAATTTTGCTGGACAACTTGCGCCACTTGATCAATGCCGTTATTGATTTGTGCGATACCAAGCGATTGCTCTTCCGAAGATTTGGCAATGTCATTTACAAGTTTCGCGCTCTCATTGATGCCGGAAACAATCTCGGCAAGACTTGAGGCGGTACTATCGGCGATACGCGCACCAAGTTCAGCTTTTTCCATTGAGCTGGAGATTAATCCGCTGGTATCCTTGGCGGCCTCCGCGCTCTTGGCGGCGAGGTTCCTGACTTCTTCCGCTACAACGGCAAAACCTTTGCCGTGCTGACCCGCGCGCGCCGCTTCTACCGCCGCGTTGAGCGCGAGGATATTTGTCTGGAACGCGATATCGTCTATGACTTTGATAACCTTACTGATATTATGACTGGATTGATTGATTTCTTTTACCGCAGCGGTCATTTCATCCATTTGCTTGCTGCCTTTTTCGGCGTTCTCTTTTATGGTGTCGGAAAGCCGGGAGGTTTTGCCGGCAGTTTCGGCGTTTGCTTTTGTTCTTTCCGCTATCTCGGCAATGGAAGCCGAAAGCTGCTGTATTGACGCGGACTGCTCCGTGGAGCCTTGCGCGAGAGACTGTGCTCCATCCGCGATTTGCTTAGAACCGGTGGACACCTGCATGGTGGCGGAGTTGATTTCGCTAAACATTTTGTTTAGGTTATCCAACATATGCCGCATAGATACTCCTATCGCATCTTCTTCAGATAAGATATCTATCTCCACAGACAAATCCCCATCGGCCATTGCTTTCATTTCCGATGCGATATTTCCAATATGCTGGACTATTCCGCCAAACGCTCTGGCGCATTTTCCTATCTCATCCTGCCAAGAAGCACATTCATTTGCGCTTTTCATAAGTTCGGGAGTAAAATTAAGGTCTCCTTTTGTCCCAAGCTGCTCCATAGCACCGGACATCATAACAAGCGGCTTGCTTATAAGGTTAGCAATGCCAAGTACTATTAGAGCGGCTACCGCAAGCCCCACAACGCCGATAATGACCAACGTAAGCAGCAATGTGTTGGTTGCGGATTCTGTATTAGCATCGGAGAAACCAATGAAGAACATCCCAACAGGGGTACCGCCGCCGCCAAGCAGCGGAAAGTAAAATGCGCTGTATGGCTCTCCGAACAACGTCAGTTCTACTGTGTAGGGCTGTCCCTGATTGAGTACGATATCCAATACTTGCTCGTTTTCAAGTTCGGTGTCTACAATTCGTTGCCCGCGCTCGTCTTTGATTGTGCTAGCAACGCGCCTATTGCCGGCAAAAATTGTAACCTCTGCATTAAAAGTCTCTGACATTCGGTCTACAAAATCTTCGGTATAGAAGAATACTTGCGCAGAAACCGCGCCGATAACAACGCCGTTTTCAAAGACAGGCACGGCGGCTGTAAGCCCCATAGGCATAGCTCTGGTTTCGGAATAAAGCGTCATAGTATTGCCGCCCAACGCAGCAGACATATGAGCAGAACTTCCAATGTTATCGCCATAAGAACTCATGTCGTGAAGGCGCAAGATGACATTTCCTTCCTGATCAGTCACTACAAAACTGTCCATCCCAAGTTCGCCTCGCCTGTCCGCCAGGTATGCTTGCAATGTTTGTCTGACCTCTTCATGGTTTACACCATCGTTCCAATTCCTTACAGAATCAATGATGGTCTGGCTGCCGGCTACGGCTAAAGCGCCGGATCGATTGCGCTCTGCAAGACCGTTTACATAACTCTGTGCAATTTGTTTAACCGTAGCTACCCTCTCGTCACTTAAATCGTCTGAAAGATTTGTTACGGATATCATCACAAACACAACGAGCAACGTAACGAGCAGGACCAGGATAATGCAGACCGGTAAAACAATTTTAGTTCGCACTTTCCAGTTTTTTAGCATAGTTAGCATGTAGAGTATGGCCCCCTTTTATTCTATTTTTTTTGCTATACATTAGTATCGAAATAAATTTACTTTTCTTGAGCAAAAAAAATATTAATATTTCCACGCAAATTGAAAAGCCATCCATGTCCGGGAGAGTGTCCGGGTATCGCCAAGGCACGAATGGAGTGCGTAAACTTTTGGTTAAAGATACTGCCGAAACTGATATTTCAAATTCGGCAATATGCAAACGCTAAAGGTTTCTAGCATTCCTACGCCTTGGCCGCACCGTCTTGCAACAAAAATCCTGCGTTTTGTTGTACCCAAACTTTATCGGTGCTTTTGAACTCCCCGCCGACTTCATCACGACGATGGAGATTGAAGAACAACGCCAAGCCGAGGAAGCACAGGCTGAAAAGGTACGGCTTGCCAAGGAGCGTGAAAAAGAGCGTTATACAGCGAAAAACGAGGAGAACAGGCAAAAAAGCAAGGAGTTTTACGCCCGCCGCGCCCCGACCTCTTCCAAAGAACAGCGAATTCTTGTGTGGAAATTTGGCGTGAGTATGGTACAATTAGCGATAGAGTAATTTTGTTTTGCACGTTGTTCGGCTTTGTTGTGGGCGGCGTGACGAATTTATATTTCCCGACAGAAGAAAAAGTATGGGCAAAATGGAGTTTAGGGGGATGAACATGACAATTGATAGGATTGATTGGCATTGGGACGCGATTACCGATGAAATTCCAGATGACGAACATTGGGAAAGAGCGGGTGCACATATTGGCTATTTTATTGAATGGGCATATAAAAAAGGTTTGGCACCAAGCAACCCCGAAACTCACGATGTTGACGAATACAAGAAAGTTGCAAATTCAGAAAAAAATGGAGTACAATTCTTAATTGAGAACTGTGATACTAAATTCTGGGAAGAAGATTTAATCGAGCAGGGGCAAAAATTTGCAAGATTTGCTTATGATGCATATTTGCACAATTTTGAAAAGATTGTAGGTCACGAACCTTACACTACTAAGTACAATCAACAAGATTTGAAAAATGTCTCAAAATACCTAGATAAAGTTTATTTGGATTATTTAGCAAAACCACCGTTAGAATCCGTCAACAAAGGTAGACAATCTTTCCTTCAAAGACTAAAAAGTATGGTGCTTAAGTAGACAATAGCATAATCCCTGGCAACACGTAATAAGCATTAAGCAAAGCAACAAGCCCAAAAGCCCCACAGCGTAATTATTGAGATTAGTAGAGTGAAAACGGTAAAACCGTCTGCGCTATTGCGGCGGCAGCTTGTCGGCTCGGCATGGCTGCTCCGCATACTTGACCTTCTCCCAAAGAGCAGATTAAAACTAAAACCACTTGACTTATGCGCATAATACGCGCATAATGTTATATGGGAGGCAGTAGCATGAAGCGGCGTGATTTAATAAAAAAGCTTGAGCAACGGGGATGGTATTTCCTGAGAGCAGGAAGCAATCACGATATATACACGGACGGTAAGCGCATCGAGCCGATAGGTCGCCACACAGAAATTGATGAAGACCTAGCGAAGAAGATATTAAAGCGTAACGGCATTAAGTAGGAGGGGTTATTATGAAGATAGCATACCCGATAATTATTACGAAAGGCAAGAAGTATTTAATTGTCTCTATTCCGGATTGTGAAATTGATACACAGGGAGAAACCATTGTAGACGCTATTGACATGGCACGTGACGCAATTTCGTTATGGTGTGTAGGGCAGCAAGACGCAGGAAGACCTCTGCCTCCACCATCTGAAATTACGGCACTTAAACATAACAAGGACGATATATTATCATTAGTTGACGTTGACATAGATTCATACAGGCGTAAGTTAGATAATAGAACTGTACGGAAAAACTTAACTGTTCCATCGTGGCTTTGTGAGCAGGCTGAAGAGGTGGGGATAAACTTTTCAGGGGTGTTGCAGGAAGCGCTAAAGCAAAAATTAGGATATAAAAATGATGCCTGACAAAACCTCAAATGTTGTCTGAGGACAATATATATTTTCACCACCTGAACCAATCGTGCAAGTGAGCACAAGAAAAGGAGTAGTTGTTAGCTACTCCCCACTCAAAAATGTTGTATAAAAGCCAAGTGTTCTTACAACTTCAACTGCTGTAAGAACACTCTGCATGGTCGGAGTGACAGGACTTGAACCTGCGGCCTCTTG
>Ga0209755_10003699_pt1 | contig 18856 bp, 14 predicted proteins | sample TergutCo191P1_FD_187301 | JGI IMG/M metagenome (GOLD analysis project Ga0209755, IMG submission 187301) | Cornitermes sp. P1 segment gut microbial communities from Petit-Saut dam, French Guiana - Co191P1 (SPAdes) (version 2) | ecosystem: Host-associated > Arthropoda: Insects > Digestive system...
TTTTTTCTTAAAAAAAGTTTTCCCCCGAGGTCTTATGATTATAGAAATCAAAAATTTGTTCAAAGTTTACCGCAATGGCTCTATTGAGGTTACGGCTTTGCGTGATGTGGGATTTTCTGTGGCGCAGGGCGAGTTTGTGGCGATTATGGGTCAGTCCGGCTCGGGGAAGTCTACGCTTATGAATATTTTGGGCTGTTTGGATTCAATGTCCGGCGGCAAATATTTTTTGGACGGCGAAGATGTTTCGCAAATCGCCGGCAAAAAGCTCTCGCAAATTCGCAACTGTAAAATCGGTTTTGTTTTCCAGTCCTACAATTTGCTACCCCGGCTTAACGCCTTGCAAAATGTAGAACTGCCCATGATTTACGCAGGTGTACGTGGAAGAAAACGCCGCACTGCCGCATTGGAAGCCTTGGAGCGTGTTGGCTTAACCGAGCGTATCCACCACAAACCGGCAGAGCTTTCCGGCGGACAAAAACAGCGTGTTGCCATCGCCCGTGCGTTGGTTAACTCCCCCGCAATCCTTCTGGCAGACGAACCCACGGGAAACCTGGACAGCCGCAGCGGCGAGGAAATCATGTCCATATTCCAACGCCTAAACCGTGAAGGCGTTACCATCGTAATGGTAACTCACGAGCCGGATATCGCAAACCACACAAACCGCATAGTCGCATTCAAAGACGGCAGAATCATCACAGACGAACAAGTCGAAAATCCGATACAAGTGTAAAACCTCACCCCCCTCCCATCAAACTTTAACATTGGGAATTTTTCAGCTTTGTGAAATTTTGCAACCAAACCCATACACAAATTTCAGTTTTTTTGAAAGGGGGTTTGGGGGAAGTCTTTCCGTAAAGTTTTCCCCCAAGGTCTACTATGAATCTTTTCGAAAGTATAACCTCTGCGGCGCATTCGGTTTTGGCGAATCGGATGCGGTCGGTTTTAACAATGCTGGGCATAATTATCGGGATATCGGCGGTGATTATGATAACGTCGATTGGGCAAGGCGTTCAAAATAGTATGAACGAAATGTTTGCCGAGTTTGGCGCAGGAACTCTTTTGATAACCGTACGGCACGACATGACAAATCCTGTTGTAAGTCGTGATTTGCTTACGCTTGATAGCGCAGAGTTTCTTTCATCGCACCCGGATGTTTCTGTTGTTTCAACGGCAAGCGGCGCAAGCTCACGGGTACAACTGCGCAACCCGGCGGAAACAACGGCTCTTACAATCATCGGCACAGACGAACATTTTAGGCAGGCGCAAAACGTGGATGTGCGCTTCGGGCGGTTTCTCAGCAGCATTGACGCAGACCGTTCTGCGCCCGTTGTTGTGATTGATTCAACCCTCGCCCGTGATATTTTTGGGCGTACAGACGTTGTTGGCGAAACGATTCGTACAACTTTTTGGTTTGGTACGGTGGATTTGAACGTCATCGGCGTTTTTCGAAACAACGACCCCATGGCGGGGATGTTTGATATGCCAACCAGTGCATTTATCCCGATTACGTATTTCCAGCGAATGCTTAACCGTGGCGATGTGGTTGACCAAGTTATTGCAATTGCGGAAGACCTGGACAGGCTTGACGAAACGGCATTGGAAGTTGCTAGGCTTTTGTCCGTTTTCCACGGCAACGAGAACCGCTACCAAGTTACCACTTTGATGAGCCAAATGGACATGATAAGCGACATCCTGGGCATGATAACGGGATTTGTCGCACTTGTGGCGTTTATTTCCCTTGCGGTGGGCGGCATAGGCGTGATGAATATTATGCTTGTTACCGTGACGGAGCGCACTAGGGAGATTGGCATACGAAAGGCACTGGGGGCAACGGAGGGCAATATCCGTTTCCAGTTCCTTGTTGAGGCGATGATTTTAACTGCATCAGGCGGAATTATCGGCATACTTTTGGGCTATTACGGCGGATTTGCCCTTGGCGGTTTTATAGACCTTACCCCCGCCGTGAATATTCCAACGGTAATAGGCACCGTGATTGCGTCAAGCTTTATTGGCATAATTTTTGGCGTGTACCCGGCGCATAAAGCGGCGAAGCTAGACCCTATTGTTGCGCTTAGGTACGAGTAGAGAAATAGTGCGCTTGGGAGATGTGTCCTCGGTTTTCGCCCCTACCTCGGGAAAAATTTTTCGGATACGGGGACGCGCACGGCACTGTCCCCCGTATCCGAAAAGTATTTCCCGACGGGGCTTTGGCTTTTGCAATCCGGTAGGGAGTTTTGCAACAGCCCCCATTTTTTTCGAGGACGTTTTTGTGAGTGGAGGCGTTTTTTCGAAGCCGGGTTCAGTTTCCCGGCGAAATGAAAAAGTGCGCCCGGCGCACAGCGAAAACCGAGAACACGTTTTCAAACGTAAGCGTTCTCTCGAAGCCGGGTTCAGTTTCCTATGCGGAATGAAAAAAACGAACTGGTTGATGTGGCTAACCGGTTCGTTTTTTTTCGTGCGCCGGAAAAGTGAAAATGGCTACAAGAGGACGTGTACACTCGCACACGTGAACCCGGCTTCGAGAGAACGTGTACACTCGCACACGTGTCCCCGGTTTCCGCCGTGCGCCGGGCGCACTATTGTAGCATCTGCTTCATTTCTTCCATTGCTGTGGTAAGGGCTTCGTTTGCACGGGTGGCATCTTTGCCGCCGGCTTGGGCGTGGTTGGGTTTTCCGCCGCCGCCGCCGCCGCAAATTGTTGCGGCTTTTTTCACTATTAGCCCCGCATTTATGCCTGCGGATACCGCATCTTCGGTTGCGGAAGCGAGAAACTGCACGGCAGTGCCGTTTACGCCGCAAAGCAAAATCGCACCGGATTTTACTTCCGCTTTCAGTTTGTCGCCTAACTTGCGCAGGGCTTCTATGTCGTAGCCGTCAAGTTTTGCGGCGATTAGCGAAATGCCGTTCACTTTTTCTGCGGCGTTTAGGATTTTCTCGATGGTTTCGCCCTGTTGTCCCTCTGCCGCCGCCGCTTTCGCTTTCGTGATTTCTTTAAGCAGCTCTTTCCGTTCGGCAAAAAGGGCTCGTACTTTTTCGGGCAGATTTTGCGGAGTAGCTTTTAGAATTTCGGCGGCTTCTGCCAAGGCACTGGATTCGTCCCTGGCTCGCTGGATTGCGGCGCGGCTTGTTTCCGCTTCTATGCGGCGCACACCGGATGCAATGCCTGTTTCCGAGACGATGCGAAAAACGCCCAACAGTCCTGTGCTTTTCACATGAGTGCCGCCGCATAGCTCAATGCTTACGGCATCATCGTCTTCATCTTCGGCGCAGACTTTTACCATGCGCACCGCATCGCCATATTTCTCGCCGAAGAGTGCCAACGCACCTTTTTTGCGGGCTTCGTCCGGGGTGGTTACTTCCGTTTGCACGGAATAATCTTCTGCGATGTAATCGCAAACGAGCAGCTCGACTTGTTCGCGCTCGGCGGGAGAAAGGGGCTGTGGGTGCGTAAAGTCGAAGCGCAGACGATATGCGTCAACGGAGGAGCCGGCCTGCTCCACGTGGTCGCCCAAAACTGTACGCAATGCGGCCTGTACCAAGTGCGCCGCAGTGTGATTTTTTTCCGTATCGGAGCGAATGCGGCGGTCGATATGCGCACACACGGTTTGCCCAACTTTGAGCGTTGCTTGAATTTCGCCGATGTGGACGGTGTTGTTGCCCGCAACGGTTACGCAATCGCCAATAAATATGCGCTGGTCTTCCGCATACAGGACTCCCATGTCGCCCTTTTGCCCGCCGGAAGCCGCATAAAACGGCGTACGGTCCAGCACAACTGCGATTTTTTGCCCGGCGATTGCTTCCTGCACGACTTCGCCGTCCGCAACCAGTGCGAGAATTTTCGCCTCACACACATCCGTCTCGTAGCCCACAAATTCCGTGGGCAAATTCGGCGGCAACTTGTGGTACACCGTCTCATCTGCGCCCATGTATGTGGAAGTTCCGCGAGCGGCACGTGCCCGTGTCTTTTGATTTTCCATCTCTAATTCGAAGCCATCCAAGTCCATGCTAAGCCCGTTGTCTTCCAAAATTTCTCGGGTCAAATCTTTCGGAAAGCCAAAGGTGTCGTACAGCTTAAATACGTCTGCTCCATTTAGAACCGTCTCACCGGATGATTTTAGGGCATCTATATGCTTTTGCAGGAGATTCATCCCTGTATCCAGGGTTTCCAGGAAGCGATTTTCCTCGTTCTCAAGCACTTTTAAGATGTGTCCTGACTTTTCTGCCAAGGTGGGGTAGGCGTGGCTGTATGCGTTAATCGCAACCTGTGCGATTTCGCACACGAATTGCGTAAGCCCCAAGGATTTTCCGTGGCGTACCGCACGGCGCAACAGGCGGCGGAAAACATAACCCCGCCCCTCGTTGGAGGGAAGAACGCCATCGCTTGCCATAAACGCAACACTGCGCACGTGGTCGGCAATGATATTTGCAGAGACAAGGGCATTACCCTCGGGTGCGGCTTTTGCCATCTCAAGCACCTTATCCCGCACAGACTTCACATTATCGATATCGAAAATGCTGTACGCTTCCTGCAACACAATTGCAAGCCGCTCCAGGCCAATGCCAACGTCAATGTTGGGGAACGCCAAATCCGTGTACGTTCCGTCGTCATGTTTTTCAAACTGGGTGAAAACCAGGTTGCCAATCTCCATAAAACGGTCGCAGTCGCAACCAACGGTGCATTCCGCACGGCCACAGCCGCTGTCCGCCCCTCGGTCAAAATGAATTTCACTGCACGGCCCGCAAGGCCCCGTGCCATGCTCCCAGAAATTCTCTTTCTTATCCAGCCGAAAAATCCGAGCCGTAGGAATGCCCACGTCATCTCGCCAAATTGCGTACGCTTCGTCATCCTCTTCGTATACGGAAATCGAGAGCTTGTCCGCCGGAATGCCCAGCGTTTCGGTAAAAAATTCCCAGCTCCACGGGATAACTTCCCTTTTGAAATAATCACCGAAAGAGAAAATCCCCAGCATTTCGAAAAACGAGCCGTGGCGTGCATCCTTGCCCACCTCGTCTATATCTATTGTACGGATACATTTTTGGCAGGTTGTAACCCGCTTTGAAGGCGGCGTTTCCTGCCCTGTGAAGTAGGCTTTCATGGGTGCCATGCCGGAATTTATGAGAAGCAAACTCTTATCATTTTGCGGCACAAGGGGGAAACTTGGCAAAATATAATGCTCTTTGGCGGCAAAAAACTTGAGAAATTTGTCCCTAATTTCGTCTACTGTTTGAAATTTCATTGTAGCACGTCCTTTCGTCCGGATTATTTTACAAGAAAATGCGCACAAGTGCAAAGGTGCGCCCGGCGCACGGCGAATACCGGGGACACGTGTGCAAGGCTTGCTCATTCTCTCGAAGCCGGATGTGCTTGTGGGTGCGCTTTTCGTGGATAAATTTCAAACTCATCTGGTTGGTGTCACTAACCGGTTCGTTTTGAAATTGCTTGCAAATTCCCCTAGACGAGTATAAACTGCACCCAGATAAAGTGCCGTAACCGAAATTTTTCGGGGCGGAATAGGGTGAAAATCCCTGCGAGCGGGTCACTGTGAAGCGGTAAGCATACCGATAAGTCAGATACGTCTCGGCACTTCGTTGTTTCCCCGGACGGAACAATGTGCGTGAAGGTATACATACCTTTTGTTAAAGCACGTCTCCGTTTTCATCGGAGAGCGTGCTTTTTTTGTTTGCGCCGGAAAATAGAGAGGAGTTTTGCAAATGCAAAACGCAAAGTTTTTAGAGTGTCGGGAAATTGAACATGGCTTCGAGAGAATGCAAACGATTGAAGATGTGTTCCCGGTATTGGGTGCGCACGCCGTGCGCTTTGCGATTATAATTGTAATCGCACTGGTTTTTTTGCCCGCAATTGTGCTGGCAGAGTCCGAAGATTTTTTAAGTTCTCGGGAGCTTGTGGAACGCACGTTTCCGGCAGAGCCGCACGATTTGCAGCAGGATGAATGGTGGCGAATGGTTCAACTTGCCACGGTAAATGAACCCGTTCCCGGCGAAAATTTTAACCCACCTGTGTTTGTTCCGCCACAAGAAATAAATGCGGAAAATGCCGCAAATATCGGCGCAATTATTGTGGCAATGATTGCCGTGGGCGAAAATCCGCAGGATTTTGACGGGCGCAACTTGGTGGACGAGCTGGTGACGATACTTAACGAAGACACCGCCGCCGTAATGAGCGAAAATGCCTGGCTAATGCCACAAATTTTTTACGCACTAACGGCGGCAGACGCAGTGGACTATGCCCAGCCGCAGGTTTTGGACGCTTTGCTGGATTTGCAAAGCGAAGACGGCGGATGGGACACATGGGGCATAGGCTCCGGCATCGAGGAAACTGCACAGCTTATTTTGATGCTCTCCCCCTTTGATGGCACACAAGATGCGCTTGCGCTTGCACGGACCTTTCTTGTGCCGCTTCAACTGCCCTGCGGCGGCTTCCCCCAAGGCACGTGGGCGTTGGACACTTTTGGACCGGAAACCACGGCACGGGTTGCGGAAGCCATTGCCGCATTGGGCGAATGCCCGCTGGAATGGATGTTTGACGATGACCCACTGCTTACGCCCATCCATGCGCTAAAAAATGCGATGACGGATGACGGCGGTTTTGAGGGCGCAATGTCCCCCGCACAGGCGTTTATTGGGCTTGCAACGGCGGGACTGCGGATTAATGCGTTCACAAATTTGCGTAATCCGATTGAATTTCCCAACGTGCCTATTCCGCTGGTTTATGTACCGCAAAACCCTCCCGGAAATGGCGGCACGGGCGGTGGCGGAACAGGTGGCGGTGGCTCTGTTGCGCCCCAAACCGCTTCAATCACAGTTAGCGACCCCGGTGGCACAGGCGTGATGTTTACGGGGGAAAAAAACCTTGCCGCCGCAGAAACGGCGTACAGTTTGCTGCGCCGCACAGGGCTTGCCGTTAACTCACGCAACACGCTTATTGGCGTGTATGTATACGGGATTGACGGGATTATGGAGCGTGCCCACGGCCCCCAAAGCGGCTGGATGTTTAGGGTTAACGGCAATTTCCCCGGCACTGCCGCCGACAGGGCAACCATTGCCGCCGGGGACGAGGTGTACTGGGTGTTTTCCCGTGAGCCTGCCTCCGGAGGTGGATTTGGCGGCGGTGGTGGCGGCGCAACCGATACCCAAGAGGAGACGGAAGATGATGAAGAATACCCCGCCGAAGAATCCGAATACGAACCCGAATACGAGAATGAATACGAACCGGAAACAACCGAAATTGAAGCCGCACCGGAAGAAACCGAGCCGGAGTTTACCGAGCCGCTTCGCATTGCCGAATTTGCAGACATTTCCCCTGCAGATTGGTTTTATCCCTACGTGCAATATGTGTACGCACAGGGCTTAATGGAAGGCACGGCGGCAGGTATTTTCTCGCCGCAAACAAATTTGACCCGTGCAATGCTCGTGACGATTTTGTGGCGGCACGCAGATACGCCACTGCCCGAAAGCCGCACCTCCTTTACGGATGTTTTGCCCGGCAGATGGTACTCAATCGCCGTGGCATGGGCTCTCGAAGATGGTATTGTGCAAGGCTTTGGCGACGGATTCTTCAAACCCGGTGACAACATCACCCGTGAACAATTTGCCGCAATTTTGCACAGATATTCTCCTCTTCCCTCCGCAAGAGACAACGCCAATCTCGCCAATTTCCACGACTTTGCGGAAATCTCACCATGGGCGGCAAGCTATATCGAACGGGCGGTGGAAAACGGAATAATCACAGGACGCACCGCCACTTCCCTTGCACCACGCAACACAACCACCCGTGCAGAAACAGCAGCAATGCTAACACGTGCGCAAAACTTCTGCATTCTCCCGAAGTCGGTGCGCACAGCGCATAGCGATAACCGGGGACACGTCTGCAAGCGTTCGCATTCTCCCGAAGCCGGGTTCTGCATCCAATCACACAAAAAAAGGGGGCTGTTGCAAATTTTGCAACAGCCCCGCAAGGAGGTGCGTGAAATTTTGAACCGGTTAGTGACACCAATCAGATGGATTTTGCATCGCCGTGCGCCGGGCGCAACTGTTGACATTTTCCAAAAATCGAGTAATATAGACACACACATACACATATATACATGGATGGAGGTAATGATTAATGGCTGGAAAACAATGCCCTAAATGTGGGCAATGGACGTTTTTTCAATCGCCTACTGGGCGAGAGTGTTCTAAATGCAATCATAAAATGATTGCTCCCCCAAACAGTGGCAAGGGAGGACAAGGAAGGAAATGTTCGAACTGCAATAAAAACACAGTATTCAATAACAAATGCACAAGCTGTGGCGCACTCTATAAAGATTGACTGTTTTTGCAAAAAAACATGATTTGCCACCATATAGCAGACGTGCAATATAAAGGTTCTTCAGACATCGATAACATTTTAACGCTATGCGCTAACCATCACAAAAAAGTGCATAGCGGCGAAATTGATATATCGGTATTTTAGATTTTCAAAGGAGAGAGTTCAAAATGGCAAAAGCAAAATCGAAAGCAGGCATACCACCCGAGCAATTGAAAAAGTGCCATGCAATTATTCACACCGCCGCAGTAGCAACAGGTGCGGCAGGTGCAATTCCAATCCCTGTGGCGGACACACTCCCCATTACTGCGGCACAAGTTACTATGGTTGTGGCATTAGGCAAGATATTTGACTTACCCATTGGGAAAACTGTTGCAAAGTCAATCGTTCCACTTGCCGTTACAAAAGGTGCCGGATTTTATGTTTTCCGGCAACTTGTTAAGCTAATCCCCAAGGCAGGGTCTATAATTGGTGCGGCAACAGCAGTTGCTATGACCGAGGGACTTGGTTGGATAGTTGCGGATGATTTTTACCGGATTAGTAAAGGCGAAGAACCCGAGGACATTTTAGCAGCTGTTGATGACATACAAAAAGCAGGTATAATGGAACAAAACGAAGCATAGGTGAGGTGTGTTCTTTGAAAATTGATGCGATAAAGAACAAAATCACTCCACCATGTAAAAAATGTCCATATACACTTGGCCTGGTACACTTCGTTCAATCACCATGTCCACAATGCAAGTCGAATAATTACAGCACATATCGACAATTAGTAAATGAATCACATCGCACGAAGCGCAAGGCCTAAACCGTAAAAACAATCAAGGCTTCCCTCTTTTAGTCTACAATGGAGGGGACACGTCTTCATGCGTTAGCATTCTCCCGAAGCCGGGTGTTGGCGGAAGTGGGAACACGCCCTAGCGTACAAAAAAGAGGGCTGTTGCAAATCTTGCGACAGCCCCCTTGTTCGTCATTCCGAGCTTGACCCGCAAAAACAGTGAAGCCGTCCCCCTGTCTTCCAAATTTTTTGCGCACTTTGCTTGAATGCCAACAGCAAGGAGTGACAACATGATAAATTGGCCTTTTGTAATAATCGCAGCAATCATGCTTGCTTTTGGAATTTACAAAACAGTTTCAACACCGGAGCAAAAATTGACGGCAAAAGTTATTCGCAAAGGCGAAATGGCAAATACGGAGCGAAAACAATGGATTAAAGTTGGCGGGCCGTACACCGGCGGTGGTGTGAACATCAATTTGAACTGGATTGTCGTGTTTGAAAACACCGAAACAGGCGAAAAAACCGAGCTTGAAGTTTCCGGTGGAAAATACGATAGGCTAAGGGTTGGGAAAGTTGGCACATTGCGCCACAGATTTGGTGCGATGAAAGAATTTGTCGTTGACGAAAAAAACGAGAACATATCACAGAAATAAATTCGCCTTCGTTTTTGCGTTTGGCCTTGCGTTTGCTCGAGTAAAAAAACGGAGCGTGACATATGCGGAAATTTTTATTTTACAAAACAATTATTCTCGCCGTGCTGCTAATTGCATTTTTGCTTACACCTTCCGGAGCATGGATGCTTTTTGTGATTTTGGGGTCGGGCGATGGGCATATCATTGTTGTGATTGTCGCAGGCATCGCATTCATGATTGGTGCGACATATCCGAACGAGAAAATAGCCGCAAAAACACGCCGCTGGTTGCTTTCGGCAATATGTGCCGTGGCGGCGTTTGTGATTCTCGGCACACTGAATTTTGGCGGAACATTACACGGCGAATGGACGCTTGTGCGTGATGCAAGGGTTGACGGCTTCCGAATTGCAACTTCGCCGAATTTTCGGCTTTACTTCGAGAGAGACGGAACACTTCGCAGAATTTACCCCGACTACGGAATTGAAAATGAACGCACTTGGCAAAGAGGCGTGTTGCGCAACATGATAATGATTGGCGGCATACCCTACAACTATAGATTCAGCCTTTTCGGGCAAAGGCTTACGCTGGAATTGTCAGGTGCGGAACGCCCAAGAATCCCGCATATGTCACCGCAAAGTCATTTAGAAGCTACGTTCAGAAGAAGCGGCGGCATAACAAATAGGCCTTTTGCAATAATCGCAATAATTGCGGTGGCTTTTGGAATTTACAAAATATTTTCAACGCCGAAGAAAAAATTTACAGCAGACGCAAATGAGGAGAATCCATGCGATTCCTAATGAAGCGAAAAAATTTGGTTCTTGGCACAGCGATTGCCGTGGTGATTTATTTTGCGTTTTTCTTTCCGTCGGCGGAAGTATTTCATCTTTCGCCCGCAATTTCCCCCGTAGCCGCCATGGGCGCACACTCGGCTGTAGTGATGGAATGCGGCGGATTGTGGACATGGGGAAGTAACTCGCACCGCCAATTGGGTGACGGCACAACCATAGACCGCACCGTGCCAACGTGGATTATGGACGACGTTGTTACAATTTCATCCGGGCTAAGTTCACACGGTTTTGCGATTACATCCGACGGGGATTTGTGGGGATGGGGTTCCGATTCAGCAGGTGCATTGGGCATTGGCGGCACAGCATGGGGTGTTGCGGATAGCCCTTGGCAAACGCATCCGCCGTTTTTCCCGCTAGGTCAGCCCCGCATAAACGACAGAGTGACGCATCCTGTGCGGGTGATGGAAAATATGGTTGCGGTTTCAACAGGACCGACTTTTTCCGCCGCAATTCGCAGAAATGGCGGTTTGTTTGTGTGGGGCAGTGACCAACATCCTCGCCGATGGTTGAGCAGAAACCGCAACGCCTCACTAAACGAACGGAACGAGCGTGCATGGCGGTGGCATTCGGACAGGCGTGGAGAACACATTCCCCGCAGTTTTATTTTGTTTCCCCAGCGACTGATGGAGAACATCACGGATGTTTCGGCGGGCTTTTCGCATTTGGTGGCGATTGACGAAAACGGAACGCTATGGGGTTGGGGGCGAAAAACAAGCGGGCAAATTGGCAAATGTCCGGAGTTTCCCAGGCGAGACACAAACCCTACTTTTAGCGAAGGCTTGCAGATAATGGACGATGTTGTCGCAGTTTCGGCGGGCGGCTGGCACACGGCGGCAATCACAACAGACGGCGGTTTATGGACATGGGGCAACAACGGTTTCGGTCAATTGGGGAGCGGAATAGCGCAAGACCACGGCGTTGCAAACCCCATTCCTACGCACATAATGGAAAATGTAATTGCGGTTTCCGCCGGAGAAATGCACACATTGGCAATCACAAAAAACGGCGAGCTGTGGGCGTGGGGCAGGAACGGCAACGGGCAACTCGGCGATGGCACAACAACCGACCGCAACAGCCCCGTGTTTGTGCTGTATGATGTTGTGTATGTATCCGCAGGCAGCGTGCATACCTTGGCAGTGCGGTCGGATAGCAGCCTGTGGGCATGGGGATGCAATGAGTTCGGGCAGCTTGGCGATGGCACAACAACCGACCGCCACTTGCCTGTGCGTATACTTGAACGTGGGGTGAAAATGCCCCGCACGGAATAATTTTGTGCAAAGGTGAAGGTGGTTCGAATGCGTTTTGGGAGAGATAAGAGAGGAATGATTGCCATGAAAAAGTGCGCCCGGCGCACAGCGAATACCGGTGACACATCTTCAAGCGTTCGCATTCTCTCGAGGCCAGGTTCAGTTTCCTGGCGAATGAAAAACTTATTTTGCGTTTTGCTGTTTGTTTTGCTTGCAGGGTGCGCATACACCGCCGTGTATTTGGAAGATGAACCGCAGGAATTGCTCTTGGTGTACGAACCGGAGGAAATGCTCGACACGCTTCCATTTATAGAATACGAACCTGCGCCGCCGTTGGTTCATAATGCCCCTGAAATTAGCCCGCTTGGGCGGCAGGTTGCGGCGGATTTTTTACACGATTTTTGGACGCTTTTTCCTGTTAGCGCAGGCTGGTTTTGTTTGGAAACGGAGCGTTTTTTCATGCGCCATTCCTCGAGATGGGAATGGGTTGAATCTGACGGAACGAGTATGTTTTATTGGGGCGGCGTGATGGTTCACCGCGAAAATTGGAGCTTTGTTGACTACGACGGCAAAATTTACGACGGCGCAGGGAGGGAAATAACAGGCGTGCCGTTTATTCTCGAGTATGTCAGTCCGTTTTTTCCGAATGTGGCGTGGCGGTTTAGCCTGTTCGACTTTTGCGAAAGCGGCATTCCCGATATTATCATCACGTTTCTTCCGATAGAGCCGTGCTTTGAAGGGTGCTTACAGGGTTTTGTGGGCGAAACAATTTTTTATCGCTTTATTGACGGAGCGTATCGTAAATTTGGTACGCTGCCGCATTGGTCATACGAATTTTTTGAGAATGAATACGGTGAAATTGTAATTTTGTACAACAATGTAATGTGCGGGGTTTTCGGATATTATTTTCTGCGAATTACCGACAACGAAATTTACACGGAAAATATTTTTACGCCCGCAGAACACACACAAGAGTGGTGGGAACATCATAGCTGGGAAAGGTTTTCGCAAGACCCAAACCCCACAATGTTTTACACGGGAATGCCGCTAATGCGAATACCGCCGCTGGCGGATTTGGCGAACGAAATCCGAGAGGAATTTCAGCGTAGCTTGACGGCGGTGGTGAACGCAAATGCGAACGAAATCCAAAACCCCACACCGCCACAATCAGAGCAACAAGCGGCAATTCTTGCGCTGGAGGAATTTTTGTACTTGCGCCATACGATTTTCGGACACTGGATTGAATTAATTCCGGAATCGTGGGACAGTAACAATTTTGATGACATCGCTTGGCATTGGTATCACTACGGCGAACGTATTGAAAAGCCGGATTTTATACGTACCTCCGGCCCGTTTCTCGACGGTCCGTACCAGCCAATTAGTTTCGCACTGTACGACTTCAACAATGACGGCATTCCGATACTTATTGTAAATTATGCTCCCGCTGTTGCCCGTTGCGGCGGGTTTGCGGGCGTGTACAAATTTATCGGCGGCGAATACAGGGCAACGGAAACCACGCTTGACAGCGGCTTGCGAAAATTTCTCACAGACCGCAACGGCAGAATTGTCATGTTCTTGAATAATGAACGGGATGAAGTGTTTGGATATTGGTATTTTACCTTGCACAAAAACGGTGTGGAATTGGAAGTAATATTCGCACAACCCGACGAAAAATTTTGTTGGCAGACCGAGCATGACGCATGGGCAGAACACCAGCGGTATGAGCATAGAGCATGGACAGAACACCATCGCTACCCATACTGGTACACCAACCCAACCATTTTCCGAATGCCCGAAGAAACCCTCACACGCATTCCTCGCCTAACGGAACTGGAAGAACAACTAACTGCAAATATCCGCCGCACACACGGGCTGGATTAATAAACCGCACGCTGTTTTCATTTTGAACTGGTTGGTCTCACTAACCGGATGGAGTTGACATTGTGAAAAAATTCGTATGCGTTTTTCTGCTTGCAATAATTTTGCTTGCGCCTTTTGTCGCTTACGCAACGGTTGGGCCATTTGCACAGGAAGCCGTCGTTTTTCTTGACGATGAAACTTTTACGGTGTGGGGTGTGCGTGATGACATGGCAATTTCTCATGTGCGCCTACGGGATTTGGCGTATATTTTGAACGGAACGGCGGCACAGTTTAATCTTGCGGAAGCGGACTGCGAATATTTAAGCTATCGAATTATTCGCAGCGAGCCGTACATACCTCGTGGCGATGAACTTCAACCTATTGCGTACTCCCGCATAAGCGAGCATGAAGAATGGTTTATGGGCGGTGGCTGGTTTTATGGGTGGCTTACACGCACAAAAATTGGCGTAAGCGGCGAAACCACGCCCGAAACGGTGTTGCGGTTTCAGTTTGTTTACAGCAATGGTTACGATTATTTTTTCCCGCTTTCGCAGATGGGTGCGCTTTTGGGCTTCTCGTTGGAGTGGAGCAGAATAGGCTACGAGGCGCACAATTTGTACGACTTTTTCGTGGACGGTGCGACATATGTAATTTCCACCCGTGAACGTGAACCTGCGGTTCTTCCCGTGCAAACATTGGAATACTTGCAGCTCATCCACCGCATGAGTGACCGCTGGACACATGATGCACATTTTTACAGCACCGTCATTGATGAAAGTGTTGTGTGGCCGCTGGAGCTTTTTATATCTCACGACGGCTATGGCGCAAGGTTTGCCAGTTGGGATTCGGCAGGGCCAATGACCGGCGGCGGTGTGCCGTTTCCTTGGCTGTATTTTTATCCGCTTACCATGCGCAAACTTGGCGACGGCATGGTGGAACTTGCCATTTCAAACGAAGCACAGCGTCCGTGGCACCTGGCGGATTTTACGCCCGAAAACTATGTGCGTGAAAAAACTTTTTCCGAAGAACGCCGCATTTTAATTGACGCTGGGCAGGATGAAATCGAAGAAATTTTTCTATACATAGGCGACACGCAGTATCGTATGTTGCGCTCATTTCGCAATGTTGCGGGTTTTCGGCGGTACACGGCGGAAATAACTGCCGACGGCAATTTGCAAATTCGTTACGTGATTGGGCGGAACAGGTTTTGGGGTGACAACGGCATACGAATTTATCGCAGTCAAACGCAGGGATACACGGGTATGCGAATTTTTGAACAGGAAGAACTTACCTACCACTGCCGTATTCTTTTTGAATTTACAGACTACACCGCAAACCTTGGCGAAATTTTTTACTACTCAATATGGCGCACGTCTCCTGAAGTTATGCCCCTAGATTTTGACTTAGGCGTATATCAAATGCGAATTGACACGGGTGAGCTTCACACAGAATTTCTTCTTGCGCAAGCCGCAACAGAAGCCCTCGCCGAAACTTCGCAATCCCTTAACCGCCTGTTTATAATTTTGTTTGCGCTTGCTATACTTGCGGGGGTGGTTGTAGTTTTTATCTGTTTCGTGTGAGGGGTGCGGTATGAAAAAATTTGCAAGCCTGCCGGTATTTTTGTTGATTGTGGCGGCGGTATGCGTTTTGCTTCGGGTTGCGGGTTTTGTTTTTGTGTCGCAAATTTCAAATTATTTTGCGATTGCAATTATTGTTGCGCTGGCGGTTAAGGATTGCTGTTGCGAAAAAAATGCACTCTGCGTGTTTGCGCCGATTGCCGCAGTTTTTTATGTTTTCGCAACGCTTTTTGCCACTGAAACAACCACGTTCTCGTACAGCCTGATGGTCGTGGTTGCTTTGGTGTGCGGTATAACTGTTGCGGTTCGCCACGGGGATGGAACAAAAACGAAACTCGTGCTGGGCGGACTTTACACGTTTTTGACGTTGCCGATATTTCTTGTCGCAATTGTGATGATATTTTTCCATCACGTTTTTTTGCCGTTTTCCCCCGGTAGCGTGGAAATGGAGCGGATTTCTGAAATATCCCCCGGCGGAGTTTACATAATTGAAGCGGTGCGGGGCAGACAACAGGTAACGAGCGATGGCACGGACGTTTTCATCATGCGTCATACGGACGGCGTTAATTTGCTAATCGGGCGACTCGAACCCCTCCCGCGACTTGTTTTCGGCGGGCATGGCGGGGAATTTCACAACATCATCCGCTTTCGTTGGGACGGCGACAATCGTGTGTATATGTACCGCCAGCCGCAATCTTCTGCGGGCGGCGGCGACAGCTATGTTTTCGAGTTGGTGGGGCGAAGATGGCGGCGAAGTGTTTTCACGCCCGAGCAGAGCGTAGCGGAGCAACCTACACCCACGCCGTCGCCCACGCTGCCGCCTTACTACACGCAAAAGTCCGGGCGAATTACTTCCATCCACGGACTTGTCGGCGCAGACGGCGCAATTCACGAGCTTGCGGAATGGGTGCATATTCATATCGAAGATGAAAACGGCGAGGAAATTACGCTGGTTGCTACGTCCGCAACAATTATGCCAGTCGGAAATTTAGCCGCAGGGGAACAAGTTACGGCGTACATTCTTTCCGGCAGACGGCTTTCCTGCGAGCCACGTATGTACATTGCGTCTGCGTTTGTTACGGAAGAATGCGAGCCGATACCCATCATAGACGCAATGCTAACTTCCGAAAGTTTCGGAGTTGTTATCCCCGAAAGCGAAAGCGGCGTTGAATTTCTGTTGCCAAAAATGTATTCGTTTGCCGACTTTGAAACTTTCGACCTGCCGCTTTTTATCGAGCAAGAATTATTCTCGCTACCCCTGCCAATGATTTTGCACCACTGCGGCACAATCATGGCCCCGTTCAAACCGATTGGGGAAAATTTTTGGTTTGTTGATTTCTGGATAAACAACGGCTCGCCTTTGGGCGGCCCGCCAAGCGGCCCAACCTTTGGCACAAGCGGCGGCGGAAGCGGCGAAACCGCACGAATGATACCCGGCAGCAATATTGCGTGGGGAACGGGATTTTCCGCCACACTTGTAACGCCGCCCATTTTGGTGGACGGGATTTTCTATGTGCCGCTATTTGGAGTTTTTGCAACGGCAAGCCCGTTCCCGTCAACGGACGCTTTCATTTACAACGATGAAGTTCATATCGTGCCGGCGGGCTGGAGCATTTTGCACGGGCGATTCTCGGCACGGCAGGGTTGGGGTGGCGATTCGCCGGAACGCCCGATTTCCACAAATGTATCGGCACTGCCGATTTTCGTGGAAGGGCGGCGGCTCGACATTCCCTCTGCAATTTTGACGGAGAGCGCATATGACATTTTGTTGCCGATTATCCCGATTGCATATGAGCTGGGATTTAGCCTTACGCTATGGGATTGCGGGGAAATCATGTACGTAGACGGCTGCCCCATGCGTGGACGCTTTATCATTGCACAGCCAAGCGTTAATCTGCGGGAACGCTTTCCCGATTTGCGTTGGCCGATATTGCAAAGTGCGTCATTCAGATGGATTGACGACGAACTTTACGGAGAGCTTTGGGACTTTTTCCGTGGCGCACTTGATGTCGGCGGTTTTGCAAGTTACACACGAATAGAGCTTTTTAACACAGGTGCGATGTGGGGGATTATGCCGTGATGAGTTTACAGCAACGGAAGCAGTTCAATTTGGTGGTATGCACTTTGTTTGCCGTGCTGTTTGCAATTTTCGGCGGGCTTGGCTTAATGCTGTACGCAAGCGATGTTGGGCTGTTTGAAAATTTGCCGCCTATCATCGGCGCAGTGCTGTCCGTTTTTTTGTACGGGCTTTTGGCGGGCTGGGGCTTTACAGGCTTGGTTGGCGGCGTGTGGCTTGGTTGCCGCTTCGTAAGCAGTTGCGGCAAGAGGTTGATTATTCTCGCCTGCGTGTTTTTTATGTTCACGTTTCAAATTTTTTGGCTTGTGGGAATGGTCGTTACAATTCCGTTTGTGATTTATAATTTCACAAAGATTCGGCGAGGGGAAGATGAAACGGAAATTTCGCCCGCCGTGCAAATTCATTTTTCCCGCAATGTGCGGATAATTGTGGCGGCTGCGCTGTTCGCCCTTGCCGCATTTTTGGTAATCGGCATGGTAAACGAACACACCGCCGACCAATTCTTCCCCTCGCCGCAAGAAGCCTTCACGAACCACCACGACACCACGGGCGAACTCGGCGAAATCATTTTCACAAACGAACACGAAAATAATTTGACGCTCTTTACCGTTCGTGACGGACATTTTCTTGGAACGAATTACGTGACAGAAATCCGCAATGGCGAAAAATTCTACCGTCTGTGGGAAATTTCAAGAGGAATTTCCATTCACGATAGGACTATCGCACAGTTCCTTCTTCACACTGTACTAACCGACAACGGCTTTACCGGCCGTGCAAACCGCAACCGCCGACAAGAATTCGGACGAATACCTATTTTCGGCACGTACCGCCACGAAGTTATTCGCCATTTATCCATCAACGGCATTCCTGTGGAACACGTTATTGAATTTACAAACGAACACGGCGAGCGATATTTCGCGTGGTATTTTTCCGACCTGCCGCCGTTTTCGGGAATGCGGGAGGAAATTGAAATTCGGTTTGGCGGAGGAGACAAATGAAAAAAACCGTTGCAAAAATTTTGCTTGCAGTTTTCACAGCGGAAATGAAATCATAAAACATAGCCCGAAGTAATTTGCGGCGACTTGTTTGGATGGGGGTATATCAATGATTCGTTCACGCAAGGCAGTCTTCCACAAAATATTTTTGCTGGCTTTTGCGGCGATTATTTTTCATGCCGTTTGGCTGATGGTTTCGGATGATATTGGCGTGTTGCGATTTTTCACGGTGTTGAGCAATTTGCTGTTGGGCGTGGCGGCGAGTTTCTGTGGCATCTGTATTTCGCCGCACTGATTGCAATTATCGTTCGCTCCTTGATGTACGTTTCATTTTGCGGACAGACCGCTACGAACCATATCCGTGGGTAAAAGTTCAAACGCAGGACGGGTTGCAAGGCTGGTTGCGCGTTATTTTTAATTATACTCGTTAAACTTACAAAAAGCCTGACATTATGATAAAATAACGCTATGGCATACGATAATAGATATAGAATGAGAGCGGTTGAATATCGTAAA
>Ga0209755_10003700_pt1 | contig 18855 bp, 15 predicted proteins | sample TergutCo191P1_FD_187301 | JGI IMG/M metagenome (GOLD analysis project Ga0209755, IMG submission 187301) | Cornitermes sp. P1 segment gut microbial communities from Petit-Saut dam, French Guiana - Co191P1 (SPAdes) (version 2) | ecosystem: Host-associated > Arthropoda: Insects > Digestive system...
GCAGGTAGAGCCTGAAGTGAAAAGGGTCTTTTTCAAGGACTTTCTTTCTCGCCATCCACACCTCCAACAGCATTACGCTGGCTTGGTTACAGTGTCAAGTTACACTGCAATTTTCACAGGTGTTTCCAGTTTTCATCAAGTTTCGGTTTTCCGTAATTCCTTGCCCGGCAAGGAATTAGCTATCATGAACCGCGAAGGGTTCGAACCTTCGACCCGCAGATTAAGAGTCTGCTGCTCTACCAGCTGAGCTAGCGGTCCAGATGTACCTTTCCCCAACAGCATCAATCTGCCACAGATGAAAAAAAAAGTCAAGCGTTATGCTGGAATCAAGCAAGGCAACTGTTCCCCGCTTAAGGATGCCCTTCCCTAAGCTCCTTTAGCTCCTGGAAACTGCGAAGCTTGGACGTTGCCTTCTCCTGAATCTGCCTAACGCGCTCCCTGGTTATCCCAAGCAGCTTTCCCGTCTCCTCCAGGGTCAGCGGACCTTCGCCGGCAAGCCCAAAGCGCAACTGGATAATCTTCATCTCGCGCTCGGAAAGCTGGGAAAGAATGTCCGTCATGGTGTCCTGTAGGGTCATGGAAAAGACCATCTCGAAGGGTTCCGTCATGGATTCGTCCTTGATAAGGTCGGCCAGGCGGGTCAGGTTGCCGTTGTCCACTATGGTGTCCAGGCTGGTGGTTTCCTGCGAAAGGCGCACTATGTCCTTTACCTTGGAAACGGGAATCCCCAGATATTCGGAAAGTTCCTCTTCGCTGGGGTCCCGGCCAAGGCCCTGGGTAAGCTGTTTCGCCACGTAGTAGCATTTTTTGATCGTGTTCAGCATGTGGATGGGAATGCGAATCACCCGCCCCTTGTCCGCTATGCTCTTTATTATCGCCTGCCTTATCCACCATGTACCGTAGGTCGAGAAGCGGCAGCCCTTGGTGTAGTCGAAACGCTCGACCGCCTCAATAAGCCCGATATTCCCCTCGTCGATAAGGTCCAGCAGGGGAAGTCCCCGGTGCTGGTAGTTCTTAGCGATGGAGACCACCAGGCGCAGGTTTGAGTTGATCATCTTGTTCTTGTAGAAAAGCAGGCTATTGTCCAGCGCGGCCTTTTCCTTGGCATAGTCGACAGCCGCGCCGTCCTCAAGTTCTTTCAGCTTCTTGCGCAGGGTTACTATTTTCTCGCCTATGCCCTGCTCCTCTTGGACGGTCAGTAGGGGGAATTTGGAGATCTGTCTGAAATACAGCGCGAGCGGATCGGCTTCCTTCACCGTTTTGGCACGCTTCGATCCCTTTTCAGAGGACCTTCTGCGCTTCCATGACAGCTCCTGATCTATATCGTCGTTATCGATTTCTATTGACATTGGCAATATCGTCCTTGACATCTCATTTCACCCCCATTACTCATGACCTGGGTGCCGTCGCCGGATCCACAGGTATTCCGTTTCTTGAAACAATGAAAACAAGCTCTGGCCTACCCGATGCAGGGTGTATGCCCAGCTTGCCTACTTCCGTCCCTGGTTCAACCACGTCGCCTATCCTGACCGAAAGGCTTTCTTTGGCTCCGTACAGAAACCTAAAACCCCCGGCGGACTCAACGATTACAACATTTCCGTAACCTCGCCAGGGGCCGGCGTAAACGACCGTTCCTCTGCTAATGCTTCTTACGGAATCTGATTCCCTGCCCAAAATAAGCACCCCGCCAGAGTTGCCGCTCATATACACCACTTCGGTTGCCTGAATAGGCCAGCGCAACGATGGATCGGCCCTTCTTCCCGTCGTAATTCGGGCAGGGGCCAGGGGGACGCTTGTCGCTGGGTTTACGGCCACGGCAGGCGGCAGCGTGGAGAGGGGAATTCTGATTCTCTCGCCGGCCCTAAGAACACGGTCTTGGGAAAACCCGTTTGCATCGCGCAATGCCTGGATCGTCACGCCCCTGCTGCGGGCTATGCTGAACAGGGTTTCGCCCGGCGACACTGTATGATGGGATTGAGCTGGTATGGAAAGCCTCATGCCGATTCGCAGTTGGGAAGGATCCGTCATGCCATTTCGGCGCATAAGCTCTTCCTGGCTTATGCCATGCGACCGGGAAAGGGAAAAAATCGTGTCACCCCTTACTACGATGTGGGTCGCTTCCGCCGCCAGAACATTGTGCGAAAACAGCCCAATCAGAACCATCAGAAGGACGAGGGGTCCGGAAAAGATCATACTACTCTATTATCGGCACTATATGTTCCAAGTCTTAGGCATTACGTATGAAGACCTGATGAAACTATGGTCTCGTCTGGCTTTTTTACCTGTGGAGGTGTATAATTATATCATCGTCGTTATGGAGGAGGTGATGTGCCAGTTGAAATCGAACTTAAAGCTTGGATCGATGACTACGAGCAGGTTAAAAAACGGCTTTTTCCTGTTGGGCGTTACGTGCGTTCCTTCGAAAAAACCGATACTTACTGGCTTCCCATACACGAAGATACCCCAGGGTTGTCTATTCCGCACTCGGGGATTAGGATACGCAGGGAACGCAGTGTCGGTGACGGCGATGTCGAACATAAATCCGTTCTAGTTACGCAAAAAAAGAAAAAATTGTCGGGTAAAATCGAAGTTAACGATGAACGGGAATTTACGGTTTCCGATGCCGATCTTTTCGAGGATTTGCTTTGCGATCTTGGGTTGTTCAAGGCCATGTACAAGAAAAAGAGCGGCTGGGAGTGGCAGATTCCCACCTCGGCAGGGGATCGCCAGCCTGTGAACGCGGAGATTTCCTTGGTCAAGGACCTGGGCTGGTTTCTGGAGCTAGAGCTTTTTGCCAAGGACGACAGCGAGCAATCTGTAGAGGAAAGCCGTAAGGAGCTTTTTTCCCTGCTTGCAAGACTTCGTGTGCCAGAGGAACAAATCGAGGTCAGATCGTATTCGGTGTTGCTACAGGATCGCTGGAAGCCCAAGTAACACGGGGGATTGCCATGGAAGAAACGGGATACCGCAGACCAAGTTGGGACGAGTATTTCATGGAGGTCTGCGATGCTATCTCGAAGCGTGCGACCTGCGACAGGGGGCGTTCTGGTTGCGTTATAGCCAAGGACAACCGTATTTTGGTGACCGGCTACGTTGGTGCGCCCGCCGGCTTGCCCCATTGCGATGAGGTCGGGCACCAGTTCAAGAAAATGCTTCACGAGGACGGAAGCATCACCACCCATTGCGTCCGCACGGTCCACGCCGAGCAGAACGCTATCTGCCAGGCGGCGAAAAGGGGAATACCAATAGACGGCGCGACCCTATATTGCCGCATGACCCCCTGCCGAACCTGTGCTATGCTGATTATCAACTGCGGTATAGTCCGGGTGGTCTGTCAGCGTCGCTACCAGGACGCAGGGGACTCGGAGGCCATGTTCGCCCTTGCCGGGATCGGGCTGGAGTACGTGCACGACGAGGTACAGGATTACGTAACGCCAACGGGCGTGTTTATTCCCCCTTCAGTTTCCGAACAAAATCCGCCTTGTCTGGCGCGGTAAAAAACGCCGATCCCGTTACCAGCACATCCGTTCCCGCTGCAACAGCCAAGGGGGCAGTATGCCCGTTAATACCGCCGTCAACCGAGATAAGGAAGTCCAGCCCCCGTTTCTGCCGCTGTTCCGCTAGGTAACGCACCTTTTCCAGGCATTCCGGAATGAATTCCTGTCCGCCCCAGCCTGGGTTTACCGTCATGACCAGGACCAGATCCACGAACGGGAGGATCTCGTCAAGCATGAAGGCCGGCGTGGAGGGGACGATGCTTATCCCGGCTTTCACCCCCGTGTCGTGAATCTCCTGGATAAGCCTGTGCGAATGGGCCGTGGCCTCTACATGAAAGGTGATTGCGCTGGCCCAGGGAGCAAAGGCCCTGGCCATACGCCCAGGCATTTCAACCATGAGGTGAACGTCAAAGAAGATGGAGCTTCGCCGCCTTAAATCCTCGGTCAATTGGGGACCAAAGGTCAGGTTTGGCACGAACTGTCCGTCCATCACGTCCAGATGAACCCAATCCGCACCCGAAGCCTCGATTGATGCGAGCGCACCGCCGAAGTCGGCAAAATCAGCCGATAAAACCGAAGGGGCAACTATGGTTTTTCCCATGTATCGAATATGCTGCAAAAAGGCACTATTGTCAAACCGCCAAAAAATGCTATAATTCCAGTGGGATTCTAACCTCTAGTAAATAATCTGGGAAAAATGGATACGGAAAAACAGGTTGCGGGGCTTCTTCAGAAAGCCTATGACAAATTGAAAGCCTTTAATGCCGAATGCGAGGCGAATGAGCAAGGTACAGAAGTGCTTATGGGCGTGATGGCACTTCTTGACGAAGCACTAGAGGTGGTCCAGGATTTTGACAACAAGGAGATCAAGCGCGTCATGAGGTCCGTGGAATGGTGGCAGGTGCATTTTTCGCGGATAGAGAAAGTTCAGAACCCCTACGAGAAGGGGGAACTTATACTTACCAGGCTTCGGCAATACTATTCGTACTTGGATAACCCTGCCGATGGCTCGGGTACTTCATTTGATCATGACGACGTGTGCCAGTACGCGATAAGGCGTTTCGTGTTTTCCAGCGCCCTGCGCTGTTTCAGCGACCTTTTGGGGGACGGTGTAAACCAGCATGACCCTGGTTTGTTATTGATCGTGGGGCGTTGCTACAAGGGTGTGGGCATATACGACGAGGCCTTAAAGTACATAGAGCAGGCGGCGCGTTTTCGCCGGGACGACAGCGAGACCCTGGCGGAGCTGGCGGACGTAAACGCCCTGCTGGGGGAATCGGAAAAGGCGAAGGCCCTGTTCCGCGAGGCGTTTTTCCTGAACCCTGAAAAGGTCGATTTGAGGATGATGGAGTCCGAAATGATAATCCGTTTGCGGGACAAGCTGATGCAGGAGAAAAAGAGCTTCAGGGAGGAGGAGCTGCGCGAATGGATGCCGGTGTACGGCAAGCTGTGGGGGGTGTTTTCTGTAATACGGGAGCTAAAGCCGATTGAGTTCGGCAGGCTAAAGCAGTCGATTTTTACCATGGAAACGGAATGCAGGGGCAATCCTAGCCGTGGTGTCGCGTTGAAACCCAGGTTGATCAACCGGTATTTTTGGCTGATCGACTATTACGACATCAAGAAGGAAGACCCATACCTGCGGGAAGAGGTCTTGTTGAAAATAAAGGTTACCGATCCGGAAATTTACGAACGGTACGTACAATGAGGAGCTAAACAATGTCAGATCTTGGAACGGAACCCGCAATAGAAGAGGCATCGCCTCCAGTGGAGACTGCACCTGCGGACGGCTTGTCCGTGGAGGCGCAGGCCCTGCTTAAAAGTGTGCGGGAAATGCTTAACGAAGAAAAATGGACTCGGGCTACCTTGGGTAACTACTCAACCAGCCAATTCAAGGACTTCGATTCCATCATGAAGGAAGCCAGAAAACTAAAGATCGTGGACGAACTTAAAGACAACTGCGATGAGCATCTTGCCCATTCCAAGAACAGTATCATAGCTCTGTACCTTTCCGGTATGGTGGCGCTGTCCTATCAGATAATCGATGATGGGGCTATGATCAGCTTGGTTACCATTTTCATGGATAACCACAAATGGGCAATCGTAAAATACCTTTGCGGTCGCATACTTGACTATGGTGAGTCCAAATTCGCCCTGCGTACCCAGATCGAGTGTTGTAAGAACGACAACGACGAGGAGTCCATGTACGCCTTTCAGGAACGGCTGGTAAAGGCGGATTTCGAGGATGCCGACACCGCCAGGTTCCTTGCCGAGCACTACGAGAAACAGGGTAAGAACGAAACATCCATCGAGTATTACAAGAAAGCGCTTCATCGTTACATCAGCAAGGGGGGCTTTGCCAACGTCAAGGAGATATGGGAAAAGCTTCTTGAGTTCTGCCCCGGTGATATCGAGTTTTTCCTTCACGTACAGAAAAAGGTCGCCAAGAATATCAGCGACGACAAGGCGATTGACCTTCTTACACTGGTGTACAACTCCTACAAGGAACGAAACACCAACACGGCCATCGGCATCCTTAAAATCATCTTGCTGTACGATGAAAGGAGCATTGCCGCCCGTAAGGAAATCGTCGAGTGTTACAAGCGTAAATACGCCGCGCACAGCCAGCTGGACGACTATATCCGCGTTTCGAACCTTTCCCAGAATTTCCGCAATGTCCACGAGGCCATTGCCGCCTTTGAGAAGCACATCGCCTTCGACAAGGGGAACTATGTCTTCCACCGCACATGGGGCGTGGGAAGGATTGCGGGTATCGAAGGCGACGAGATTCGGATTGACTTTGCCAAGAAGCGCGACCATACTATGTCGCTGAAAATGGCTGTGGAGGCCCTACAGACCCTTTCCAAGGAGCATATCTGGGTGCTGCGGGCGACATGGAAGCGGGAAAAGCTGCTGGAGAAAATCAGGGACGACAAGACCTGGGCGCTGAAGACCGTTATAAAAAGCTTCGGAAACCTCTGTGACCTGAAACGGATAAAGGCGGAGTTGTGCCCGGGCGTGCTTTCGGAGAAGTTATGGACGTCCTGGAGCAGCAAGGCGCGGGAGATTCTAAGGACCGATCCCAGCTTCGGGGTCAGCCCCGACAACATCGATGTCTTTACCGTAAGGGAGCATCCGATAAGCATCTCGGAAAAGTTGTACAACGAGTTCAAGGCGGAGCGCAATTTTTACCACCGTGTTGGCATTACGCGCAGCTTTGCCGGCCTGAACTATTCCGAGGACGACATGGAATACTTCGCCGAGATGTTCGCGTACTTTGGCTCATTCCTTAAAACGTCGAACCAGTCCGGCGAACAGGCGATTGCGTCCTGCCTTTTGATAAAGGAACTTATGGGTAAGTATCCGGCGCAGATCAAGGAGATAACCGACAATCATCCTCAGTTTGCGGCGTACCTTCAGACCAACTTTGCCGAGATGTTCAAGGGAGTCACCGACCTTTCTGGCCTTTATTCCAGCCTGAAGGATAACATGCTTAAGAAGGAGCTTATCCGCCAGATCAGGAATATATACGGCTGGGCCGATGTCTATGTCCAACTGTTCCCACGCATCATGGATGCGACGATTATCGAGGAGCTTGAAAAGGACTGTGACGAAAAGCTTACGGCGATGACGGCGGATTGTTTCGAGCGTTACCGGGAAAGGCGCGAGGCTGTGGTATGGCTTTACAAGATGTATGCCGAGGCCAAAGCCAAGGTCGATACTGCGGACGCTGGGCTAAGCGATTCTGAGCTTAAGGCAAGGGCCAAGGCCGAAAGCAGGGTTAAATGGTACGAGGCGGCGAATGTAAGTAGGGAACGGCAGGTTATCGTCCTGATCCATCTTCTTGACATAACGTTCCGCGACATTGAAAACCAGCGGGAAACCGTCGAGGCTCGGAAGATCAACAAGCATGTGTACAATATTCTCTTTAAAGATGGTGTGCTTGCGAAATTCGTGGACAACTCCGAAAGGGACACGATAACCCGCATCTATTCGTTTATCAGCGACCTGAAAAACCTTGACCCGCAGGACAAGATGAACCTGCGAGGCAGGATACAGGACAGGTTCCCGGACTTTAAGTTTACCGAAAGCGTCGAGAAGCGCGTTTCGCAGGGGCTTACCGTTACCAAGACCATGTACGAGGAAAAGCAGAAACAGCTTGTCCACATCATGGATGTCGAGGTACCGGCCAACTCCAGGGAAATCGAGGCGGCCAGGCTCCACGGTGACCTTAAGGAAAATGCCGAGTACATTGCGGCGAAGGAGAAGCAGGCGCAGCTTAACACCATGGCAGAGAAACTGAAAGAGGAAATCGACCGTGCCCAGATATTCGATCCGGTCATGATCGATACATCCAGGGTTTCCTTCGGGACCCTGGTTATTCTGAAAAACGAGACCATGGACAAGGTGGAGGAATTCACGATACTTGGTCCTTGGGAATCCGACCCGGAAAACCAAATCATTTCCTACCAGACTCCTTTTGGAAAGGCGATGATAAACAAGGTCGCGGGGGATCGCTTTCAGTTTACCAGCGACAACGAGAATATATCGTATTTTGTTGAGCGCATAGAAGCTGCGACTTTCTAGAAAACTGCTTGTAACGGGGTATCCCTAGCTTGGGATACCCCGTATCTTTTTATTGGTCACCGTTGACATAGGCAACCCTGTTTCTGCCCGCCGTCTTTGCGTTGTAAAGGGCTTTGTCGGCCATGGAAATAAAAGAGTCTGTCCAGGAATTTTGTGAGGGTTTCTGTGTGCTTACACCAATGCTCACGGTTATTTTTGAACTTGCCCCGTTTGTGTCATGAGGAATTTCCATGTTTTCAATGCTCTGGCGTATGTTTTCGGCGATTTCCATGGCACCTTCCAATGGGGTGTCTGGCAGCAGCCCGATAAATTCCTCGCCGCCCCAACGGGCCGCAAAATCCATCGAACGCTTGATCTGTTTCGAAAAAATGTCTGCGACCATTTGCAAGGCAAGGTCGCCTTGCTGATGGCCGTAAGTATCGTTGTAGATTTTGAAATGGTCAACGTCCATAACCAAAATACTAAGAGGCGTTGCCCTATTTTCCCTTAACGCTCGTCTCCATTCCGCGTTTATCCGTTCGTCAAAGCTGCGCCTGTTTGGTATGCCGGTTAACTGATCTACCAGACTTAGGTGCTCTATTGTGCGTAGCTGATTAACAATCTTAACCTGGTTTCGCACCCTTAGTTTCACAATCGTTGGGCTAAAGGGTTTGCTTATGTAATCGGCGGCATTTAGGGACAGACCTTTGGTTTCGTCTTCGGTGCTGCTAAGCCCCGTTATAAAAATGACGGGAATTTTTTCGGTTGCCTCCATATTTTTAAGTTCGGTAAGCACCTGGTACCCGTCCATGTCCGGCATGATAATATCCAGCAAAATAATGTCGGGCATATACTTCTTGGCTATTTCAAGAGCGCAGGCCCCGTTTTTTGCCGTGTAGATCGTGTATGCCGAGCCCAGAATGTGGGCCAAAACCTGAAGGTTAGAAACCTCGTCATCAACGACAAGAATGCTGTTTTTTTGTTCGATGTCCATTCCCTACCTCCATCCTTTTTTTAGCTCGGTAAGTGTGGAAAGTGCCGATTCAAAGTCAAAGTCTTTTATTTGCCGAATCAGTTGCTCGCTTCGAGGCATGGCACGGATGCGATTTATGAAATTCAGGCATTCAGGGTTGCCGCTTCTTAAAAGGGGCTCCATCTGTTCCGCCAGTTCCATAGCCTCTTCCGTGCTAAGGATGGCTTCGGCTGGGAATAGCTCGTCGGTTTCGTCCGCCATTAACGAGAATTCTTCCAGCACCACCTTTAGTTCTGCTTCCAGAAAGCCAAGCCGCCTTTTCGATACCGGTTTTTTTCCTTCCCTAAGCGTTTCCTCGATCTCCCTGGCGACTCTTTGTAGGTTGTGTTTGCCAAGTTGTGCCGCGTTGCTTCTTAGGGTGTGTACCAAGCGATGCGCAAGTTTTGTGTCGTCCATTTCAATTGCCTCGACAATTTCGACGAACTTTGTCTTGTATTGTTTAAGAAAATGGGATCGCAATATTTTTTGTAGTTGCGTGTCCGCTTCGGTCTGCGAGCTTTGGGATATGGTTTTCTGCCCAACGGGAGGAAGGTATTTAAGAAGACAATGCCACAGTTCTTGCGAGGTGAAGGGCTTGCCCACGCAGTCCTGCATACCCATTGCCTGGTACAGTTCCCTGTCACTTGTCATAATGTTCGCCGTCATCGCTACTATGGGCGTTTCCAGCCCCAAGGCACTGATTTTCGATGCCGCCTCAAGCCCGTCCATTATGGGCATGTGTATGTCCATGAAAATAAGATCGAAAGGTTTCATGCCTTTTTCGAAAGTAAGGTCGGAAGGCGTTTTGCCTTTTTCTATGCGCTTGCATACTATGTCGATGGCTTCCTGCCCGTTGGACGCTATTACCGTTCGAAGACCGACCCTTGCCAGATGATCGTGTATGACCTGCTGGTTCATGGTGTTGTCTTCGCATATAAGCACTTCTCCATCGAAAATGGGTTTTTCAAGTTCGGTGGTCAGTGATGAGGGTTTGTTGGCAATTGTCTCGGGTGGAATGTCTTCCATACCAAAGGTCAGGTTAAAACGGAATTTGCTGCCTTTTTGGGGCGTGCTTTCCACGATCAGTTCCCCGCCCATAAGTTCGATCATGTTCTTGGCTATGGTAAGCCCAAGTCCCGTGCCCCCGTACTTGCGCGTTGTGCCGGAATCCGCCTGTGTAAACGGTTCGTAGATCATTGCGATCTGTTCCGGTGTCATGCCTATGCCGCTGTCCCTTACCTCGAAGCACATTTCTATCGTTTCTTCGTTCACGCTTACGACAGTAACTGCGGCTTTAACCATACCCGTGTTGGTAAACTTTACCGCGTTGGACAGGAAGTTAAGAAGCACCTGTCGCAGTCTTGTCGGGTCTCCCACAAGCAGTTTGCCGAAAGAGGGCTCTGAATAAAAGTATACGGTTATGCCTTTTTCCCTGGCTTTGGGCATGATTGCTGTCTGGCAGCGGGTCAGCACCCCATGCAGATCAAAGGGAATGCGTTCCGCTTCCATCTTGCCAGATTCGATTTTAGATATGTCCAATATATCATTGATAATCTGTAAAAGGTCTCTCGCGCTTTCCTGTATATGCGTAAGATAGTTTCTGGTGTTGGTCGGAATACAACCGTCCAGGGCAAGCTCGGAAAAACCTACGATGCTGTTCATGGGTGTTCTTATTTCGTGGCTCATGTTCGCCAGGAACGCGGACTTGGCCTTGTTCGCGCTTTCCGCAGCCTTGTGCGCAAGTCGCAAATCCTGTTCCACCTTTTGCATTTCGTCCAGGGTGGTCTTTAGTTCCTTTAGGTTTCTGGTGTATGCCACTAGGATGTATTCATCCATGTGTCTTACCCGCACCAGCGTTACCTCGCAGGGAAGAATCTCGTTCTCCATCGTCAAGTGTTGCCATTCAAAGCGGGCGTAGCCTTCCTTGAACGCTACCATGAGCTTTTCGGTCGCCACGTCCTTGGATTTTTTTCCGTCTGGCTGGTACTCTGGGGAAAAATCATAGAAGCTACCGATAAACTGATCTTTGCTGGACAGCTTGAACAAACGAACCGTTTCCTCGTTGCAGGATAACACTCTTAGATTCATGTCCCATAGGATGCAACAAAGAGGCATTGCGTCAAGCATAAGTTTAGTGCGCTTGTCCATCTCTTTTTCTTTTTCCATGGTTGCAAGCAGGATGTCCTTTTCCAAGCTTTCCGCCCTGGATTTTTTTCTTGCTCTGTCAACATGTATTAGGACCCCGATTAATGCCGTCGCCATGAGTATTCCCAGGCCGCTAAGCATGAAAGTCATGCTCCATAGTGTTCGGTAATATTCTATCCTTGGCGTTACTATGTATAAAATCCATCCGTTTTCGAGCAGCTCGGAAAAGAAAACGGATATCTGGCCCCTGTAGTTTCTGGCGGTGCGCTCGAAAAGATTGGTTCCTGCCAACACCTCATCGGCAAGCTGTGCAAGATCGTGACCCATGTCATGCGCTCTTATACCCACTATTTCCGGGTTGGGATGAAAATATACAATCATGTTTTCATCGAAAAATATTCCGTAACTACCCGGGGTTAGTCGCATGTCGGCGATATAGTTTATGATGCGATAAAGCGGCAAATCTATTGCTATGATTCCCATCGGCTGCCCATCATCGTCAAAAAAACGATGCACAAAGGTTACGATGTTCTCGTTATTGCGAAGGTCCCGATATACCTGGGTTACGGCCACCCTGTCGCCTGCCTCCACCGCCGTATTGAACCAGGGACGCTCCCTTGGGTCGTGATCCTCTGGCGGTTCCCACTGTAGCGCGTGAATATATATGCCGCCAAACACATCGAAGTAGCCGTAAATGCAGCAAAGCCTAAGCTTGCTTGGCTTGGTTTGCAGTACGTCGGTGATGTCTTCCATGAAGCTGCGGATGGCATCTACATCGGCCCCATACAGAATCATGTGGCGAATACTTCTGGAAACCGCGATAAGTGTATTCTCGGATTCCGCCAACGCGATTTCGATCTTCAGTCTTGTCCTGTCCAGCAGATCCCTGGATTCCTTTCTTAGGGATTCCCTAAGCATGTTGTTGACATATAGGCTGCTTGATACAACCATTAGAAGAAAAGCCAGCCCCACAAAAAGTATTTGAATATATAGCGATGGGATAGACCGATTTTTTTTCTTGTTGGGAAGGTTTGCAACCATATATTGTCCTCATCTTGGGCAGGGGTTTAATCGACGGCTGGCAGCCGTCGATTACTGAAGCCCCAGCCTTTCAAGTGTCCGCCTTGCCCTTCGCGCAAGGGCCTGGTTGTTATCTTCGCTAATGATCCTGATTTCATCGGCCAGGCTTATAAGGTTGTTGTTTGCCGCGATTTCCAGGGCATAGGATCTTTCTACTATGCCCCTTTCCGCCATAAGGCGGCGGGTAATGGGTTCCATGTTGTTGGCCGTTGTCCTGCTTAGAATCCTTAGGAAGCTATTGTACAGTGCGGTCAGATTTCTGCGCCTTGCCTCGTCCATTTCCTCGATAAACGTGTCCAGGAACCGATCCGGTTCGTTCTGCATCAGCATTTCGCCCGCCACCGTGCGCACGCGGGCTGCGTTTCGGCGTTCGACAAACAGCTCCTCGATTATCTGTATGGATTCGTTGTTACCTATCGCACCCAGGGCGCGTATCGAATGTTCCCTTACGGCTTGGCTTGCATCGCGTGTGGCGCGGAATCTAAGATAGGGAATCGCCGCGACAAGTTGGCGATCTCGGCTTGCGTGGGCTGCGGAAATGCGGGTGCGTTCGTGGGAATCGCGGAAAGCGTCCAGGATTGCCGCGTCCACCGCCGCGCCAGAAAAAGGCCCAAGGGCTTCGACGGCGGCCGCCCGAACGTGGGGCTCGCCGGCGGAAATATTGGCCAGCACCGCGTCAAGGCCATCGGGGTCGCCAATTCTTGAGATGGATTCCAGTGCGGCGATACGCAGGAACTGCCCGCTATCGCTGTTGCCGACAATGTCCGAAAGAAATGCTACCGCCACGGATGAACCGTTTGCACCCAGGGCCAGGATTATCTCGCGCTGGGTTCCAGACTCCAGATCTCGGTCTTCGTAAAACTCGACAAGGTATTCGGCCATGTCGTCGGCAATCTCACCACCCGCAGCCCCACCGATTCGCCCAAGAGCACGGATAGTGTTGTTAAGGAAACGCCTTTCCTCGCTCGCGGCCACCTCGCGAAGAACCAGCAGGCCATCTGTCGCCCCTATTCTGCCAAGATAGTCTATGGCGGCAAGCACCGTTTCGCTGTGCTCGTCGAAACGTTCCTCCACGGCGTATATGGCCCGTTCCTCTAACCCGGTTCGTTCCCTTTCGCCGAAGAAGTTAAAGGCTACGGTCAGGATGTTGTGGTTGTTGGTGTGGCGTGTAAGAGCGATGATTTCGTTATCCAGGGCATCCGTGCCCTCATCCCGCAGTTCTTGCATAAGGGCGGCGATTTCCGTTTCCGTACCGAACCGCACTATGTCGCGTCGTAGCGCGTCCAGGTCTTCCTGTTCAGCCCGTTCCTGTGCGTGCAGATTAGGCAAAACCGCCAGCAGAAACACCATCGCCAACATCGTGGCCCTGAAAAACACCGTAGATGAAAACATTGTCTTCATTCTGCCTCCTTCTTGTAACCCGAAAGAAAATTACGTCTGAACTCCGTAAATCTATTTTCGTCTATGGCGCAACGTGCGTCAAGAACCAATTGATGAAGAAAATGCAGATTATGGTAACTTGCCAACATTGAACAGAGTATTTCCTGGTTTTTAAATAGATGGCGAAGGTAGGCCCGACTATATTGCCTACATACCTTGCAAGCGCACTCTTTATCTATCGGCATAAAATCCATGCGCCTGTCATTTTTTTTAAGGGCAACTGGCCCCTGGCGGGTATAAACCCTACCGTTTCGACCTTCCCTGGTGGGTACAACGCAGTCGAACATGTCTATGCCATTTTCGATGGCCTCCAGAATGTATTCTGGGGTGCCTATGCCCATAAGGTAACGGGGCTTTTCGTGGGGCAGAAGGGCGGCTGTAAGGGCGAGCGTTTCGGTGAAGGCCGAGTGCGGCTCGCCCACGGAAAGGCCGCCGATCGCTATGCCTGGGGTGCTGGCGGCGATGCAGGCTTCGACGCTGCGCTTGCGTAAATCGGGGAAGAAGTTCCCCTGCACGATGTTGAACAGGCTTCCCTGGTAGCCTTCCTCCCGTTTTTGTTCCCACGTTTGCACGGCGCGGCCCATCCATTGGGTGGTAAGGTCCAATGCTTTTTCCGCCTCCTTGCGATCCGCACCCCACGCGCTGCACACGTCAAGTTGCATCTGAATATCGCTGCCGATTATGCACTGGGTTTCGACTACATTTTCTGGGGTAAACAGGTGGCGGGAACCATCGATGTGCGACTGGAACCGCACCCCCTCTGGCGCGATCTTTCGCAGGTTGGAAAGCGAGAAAACCTGATAGCCACCGGAATCGGTGAGTATGTTTCGATCCCATGCCATGAAGCGATGCAACCCGCCCGCGCTGGCCATGACTTCCATTCCGGGGCGCAGGTATAGGTGATAGGTGTTGGAAAGAATTATCTGGAAACCTATCTCCCGCAGATCTTCGACCGTTAGCGCTTTTACCGTGCCTGCCGTTCCGACTGGCATAAACACTGGGGTGGAAACCTCGCCATGGGGAAGGCGCATGATGCCCGTGCGTGCGGAAGAGTTGGTGTCTTTGGAAACAATGTTAAAAAACATACCGGCAATTATCTCCTTGATGGTGTTTTTTTTCTTTTCTGTTTTCTGCAACAAAGCTTAATCGTTCCTGTGCAAGCGGCAACGTACTGCTGGGACTGCCATTCTAACTTTGCGTGTATTATGGATGGTTCACACGGACTTGCCTGTTGCCGTCAATCCCATTACGTCTTAGCCCCACCCAAAAGCAAAAGCCCAATCGCAATAAAAAACGCAACGGGAAACCATGCCCCGACAAAGGTCGGTATATGTCCCAGCCTTGCCATCATCATTGTTATCATTTCGATAACATAAAAAACCACCGCCGCCGAAAGACTTGCAAGAAGACTCATCAAAAGAATATTTTTCCTGAACCTGCCGCCCATCGACAACGATAATATCATTACTATAAACGAAACGGATGCAAAGGAAAACCTATGGAAAAAATCCGCCTCCGCCTCGGCATAGGGCAGGCCCGCAGATCTAAGGTCTTCAACCAGGTACCTAAGTTCCAAGGCGGAAAGATCCTCTGGCCTTACCGCGCTGCGTCTAAAAGTGTCTGGATGCTCCCTGAATTCGTCCGTCGGTGGCAAGGGCGCGACCCGCAGAAACCCATCATCCCAAAAATAGATAATAGGGCTGACAAAACTCCAGTAATCACCGGTCCAAGTAGCCCTGGGTGCGCGAATAAGCGAGATAAATTCACCCTGGGCATTTTGTTCAACTATGCTTATGCCGTTTAGAATTTGCCCGATATGATCGTAAAAATCCACCGAGTAAATAAGCTGTCCCCCGCGCGATCTTATAACTATATCGGAATTATGTTCGACAACATGCTGACGCAGTGCGCGTCTTGTCAGCTCGTTTTTGGTTCGCATCGTCGGCACTACAACAATGTCGGTAAAAAAAAACGAGAAAATCGAGGCGACCAGCCCTAGGATCAACAGGGGCAAACTGAAACGTCGAAAGGGAATCCCCGAGGAAAAAATCGACGTAAGCTCGTTGCGGGCGTAAAGATCCCCCAGGGTATATGCCGATGCGAAAAGCAGCGAGATGGGCAAGGCAAACGCGAAAGCCTGGGGCAGGTAAAACATGCTTATCCGCATGATCTCGGTAAAGGGAACCTCGTTATTAAGGTAGCGCACAAGATGGGCGAATAGGTCTATTATCGAAAGGAGAAATGCGAACATGCCAAGTACCGCGACGAAAATAAGCGAGAACTGGCGAAGCAGGTAACGATCAAGGATCATCATCTATCTAAATACCTTGACCGCCGCCAGGATGGAGCCGATAGACAGCGCCAAAATATTTGGTGTCCAGATTGACCAGAATGGCGAGGTACCTAGACGAACCCCCATGGTTTGCCCGCCCAGAAGCAGGGCCCAGTAAATGACCGATATAATCAGCCCAAAGATAAAGCCCACGGTCTGCCCGCTTTTCTTTGCCATAAGCCCCAGCGCGACCGCAAGAAAGACAAAAGAGAAAGCCCCGAAAGGCACGGAAAATTTCTGATTGAATTCAAGCCGATACAGCGAAAGGGTGCGATCCCTCCGCATGTTTTCCAGTGTCTGCACCTCCCGCTGGAACGCCGTCAACTGGCTGTTCCTTCGGTTCCAGTCACCCGAGGCCGGCCCCTCCCTCAGATTTTGCTCCAAGGCCAGACCAAGCGAGGAAACCCTGTTCTGCCTGTCATTCACCCTTATGTCAAGGTCGGCACTTAGTCGTTGTATCTCCCGAAACACGTCAACGGAACTCATCTCGCGCGGACTTATCGAGGTCATAGTCTGGATTATGTCTTCCTGCGGCACCCAATATCGGACCGAGCTTGCGAAAGCATAGTCGTAGTCCTCCCTGGAGATTTCCCTGGACGACTGGATAAAAGCCCTGGTCATGTCCAGGCTAAGGCCATCCCTGCCATCGTCCCTAAGCTCGGCGGTGTTGGCCATAATCAGTCGCCGTTCGCCGTCGCCGGTACGGTCCATGATCAGCACATTGTTGATCGAGTTGCCGATAACGTCGCCAGTAACGATAACCGTGTCCCTGAACCTTATAACCGAGTTGGAAGCCATTTCCAAGGCCGGGGTGGAAACGAGTATGCGCCGGTATAGTTGTCTGAACTGCAAAGTCCCCGCTGGAAGCAGTATATCGTTCGCGACAAATGCGATAAGCGAAATGACAATCCCGACGGTTATGGCTGGGAAAAACACGTTACGAAAGGAAAGCCCAGATGAAAGCATTACAAGAATCTCATTGTCGCTGGAAAGCCGCCCTATGGTCATAAGCGTTCCTACAAGGGAGGCGAAAGGGGCGGAAAGGGCGATAATCGAAGGCAAGGCGAAAAGCACGAGCAGGGCGACCTGGTAAAAGGGTACCTGCCTGGTCAGGATATCCTGGGCCATCAGAAGAAGCTGGTTGACGAAGAATATGAAGAAAAAGAACAGAAATGCGATTAGGAACGCGAAAAACGTCTCGCCAAGGACGTATTTGTAAATGGTGAGGGACATGGAGCGAGGGGCTTCCCCGCCCGATCTGGTCATAAAAGGCCATTTCCGCCCTGTGTTAGGAGGCCCCGCGAGTTTTTTTATGGTACCAGAGCCTGCCGCCCCAATCTCATTCATCCCGTAGAACCAAAACCACCACTATTCCGTACCGTTACGGAAAGTTTCTCTGTTTCCACTTCCAGTATGGAGGCACGAGTGAAAGGGGCTATCACCAATTGGGCTATACGGTCCCCATCTTTTACGGTAAAGGTTTCCGTGCCAAAGTTCACCAGAATCACGGCCAGCTCGCCCCGGTAATCGCTGTCGATGGTGCCAGGCGAGTTCAGCACAGTCACGCCGAACTTGGCCGCCAGGCCCGAGCGGGGCCTTACCTGGCCCTCGAACCCCTCCGGAATTTCAAGCACTAAGCCTGTGGGGACTTTTGCTCGCCCCATGGGTAGAATGAGCAAGTCCTCCCCAAGGAAAGCCTTCAGATCCATGCCTGCGGCCCCATCGCTTTCGTAACGGGGCAACATGACACGGGGATCGGTTCGGGACACCTTTAGCGATACCTGGGTCGCTTGCATATTGTAATTATGGGCTTTTACAGCGGCTTTAGCAATACGCGCCCCCGCTTTGATATGGAAGTAAACCTCTTTTCTGGTATGCTGTCTTCCATACCATACATTGTTTAGTGCGTTCCAGTCATCAAACCAACAGTTTAACTCAGAAAGAAATAGGTCACTTTTAAACGGTTAGCACCCGTAAGGCAACCCGTCTTACTTCGTGATAATATCCCTCGCGGACCCCCAAGCGGAATCATCGGGAAGACCTTTTCGTCCCTGTCGATCCCGCAGTCGATAAGGCAAGGCCCGTCGTCAGGCGCACCTGCGGCGATGGTCTTCATGGCGGCATCCAGTTCCTCAAGACTGTTCGCCGAAAAACCCTGCGCCCCGAAAGCGCGGGAAAGTCCGTACTGCGCTCCAGCGTGGTCTGCGAATGCCGCTCCCCGAAAAACAGCGTCTGCCACTGCCTAACCATCCCCAAAACGCCGTTGTTCAAAAGCACGATTACAATGGGAAGCTTCTGCGTGACCGCCGTGGCAAGCTCGTCAAGGTTCATCCCAAAGCTGCCCTCGCTGGTGAAAAGGATCGTCCGCTTTCGCCCGTTGGCCATACATGCGCCAATCGCCGCGCCCATGCCGAAGCCCATCGCCCCAAGCCCGCCGGAAGTTATGAACCTGCGGGGGTTCTCGAACCTGTAGTGCTGGGCCGTCCACATCTGGTGCTGCCCAACGTCCGTGGTAACCGCCGTGTCGTCGTCGAAATGGGAATTCACGCAGTTTATAACCTTCCAGGGCGTAAAATATTCGCCCGAGGTGACTTTTCCCATGGATTTCAGCTCGCGCACCCTGGCCTGCCACGGGCCTTCCGGTTTCGCGGCGATCCCGCCAAGCAGCATGGGAAGCACCTGGGCAAGATCCCCGCACCCCTCCCGGGGATACGAACACGCCGCGCTTTCTCAGCTCGTTGCTCACGCGAAGCTGCCCGTAGGCCGGTTGTTCGTGCGCGAAGTCC
>Ga0209755_10003701_pt1 | contig 18854 bp, 16 predicted proteins | sample TergutCo191P1_FD_187301 | JGI IMG/M metagenome (GOLD analysis project Ga0209755, IMG submission 187301) | Cornitermes sp. P1 segment gut microbial communities from Petit-Saut dam, French Guiana - Co191P1 (SPAdes) (version 2) | ecosystem: Host-associated > Arthropoda: Insects > Digestive system...
TACGATCTGAAACATCAGTGTTTCTGGTGGCTCTTGGGAAATCAAGTCCAAGTTCGCTGAATTTTTCCCTTAAATTGGGTGCGACCATATATTCGGCAATTTCACCCAAACGGTTGGAATATTCGCCGAATCTTTTGTTTATGTCCTTTATTTGGCGGTCTGTTTCTTTTTGGGATTCCTTTATAACACGATCAGTTTCTTGTAAGGCTGCCCAGACTTGCTCAAAGCTTATGCCTTTGGGGTAGTTAGGTTGTAGTTGTGCGTCACCCATAGAAAACTCCTAAGAAACTTGTTTCTTACTTATACTATACAGCTTTTTATCGTTTTTGAGAAGGTTTATACATCGCTTATTTTTGCTTTTTTTGCCTATTGCGCTCTTCTTCAAATGCTTCTCTTACAGTTTGAATAACGGTTTCAGTAATTGTTTCTTTTATTTCTTCCATTATGTCATGACGTAACTTTTCCAACTCTTTTGTAGGGGAATGGGTCTCAACAAATAACTCGTACATTTCTATTCCTATTGATTTACCAAGCGGTCATTACACAGCAAAAATAACAAGAATTGTGGCAGGCGAACCAGTAATTGAAGAAATATCATTTGATATTAAAGATGGAAAGGATACTGTTTACCCGCTTGGTATTCCAAAAGCCTAATATAATAGCCTATTTCCTGACACCTTTTTTGAGACACGGGAGCGTCAGTTATTTAGAACGTTATAGGTACCATTGACAAAACCCCCTCAAAAAATATATAAAAATATTTAAGAGAGGAGTATTTATGGGATACGTTGACAATATTATCGCGTTAATCGAAAAAAAGGACGCAGGGCAGCCTGAGTTTTTACAGGCAGCAAAGGAAGTGCTTGATTCATTAAGAATCATTGTTGATAAAGACAGCGTTTACGAAAAGGCAGGTCTTTTGGAACGGCTTATTGAACCAGAGCGCGCAATTGTTTTCAGGATTCCATGGGTAGACGACTCGGGAAAAGTACAGGTAAACCGCGGTTTCCGCGTTCAATACAATTCTGCGATAGGGCCATACAAGGGCGGGATTCGTTTCCATCCTTCCGTTAATTTAAGCATTATTAAATTCCTCGGGTTCGAGCAGACTTTTAAAAATTCGCTTACGGGGCTTCCGATGGGCGGAGGCAAAGGCGGCTCGGATTTTGATCCCAAGGGAAAAAGCGAAAACGAAGTTATGCGTTTTTGCCAGTCGTTCATGACAGAACTTTACAGACACATAGGCCCCGACACTGACGTTCCCGCAGGAGATATCGGAGTCGGCGGAAGAGAAGTCGGCTTCATGTACGGTCAGTACAGACGCATCGTAAACAGATTCGAAGGCGTATTGACAGGAAAGGGAATCGGCTGGGGCGGCTCACTTGCAAGAACCGAAGCTACAGGATACGGACTTGTTTATATAGTAGACGAGTACCTCAAAACAAAGAGCGACGGCTTCAAGGGTAAGAAAGTCGTTGTTTCCGGAAGCGGTAATGTCGCGATTTTTGCGTCGCAAAAGGCGATGGAACTCGGCGCGACAGTAATCAGCATGTCAGACAGCAATGGTTATATCTTCCATAAGGACGGCATAAACCTTGATACAATAAAAGATGTTAAGTTGGTAAAGAGAGAAAGGCTTACAAAGTATGCCGAGATTCATAAGGACGCTGTTTATACCGATATCGGCAAAGGCAGAGTGTGGGACATTCCATGCGACATTGCGCTTCCCTGCGCAACGCAAAACGAGCTTTTAATTGATGACGCAAAAAAATTGGCAGAGAACGGCTGTAAGATCGTCGGCGAAGGCGCAAACATGCCGACAACACTGGACGCAACGGAAGTGCTTCTCGGTAAAGGTGTTGCGTTCTTCCCGGGAAAAGCCGCAAATGCGGGAGGCGTTGCAACGTCTGGTCTTGAAATGTCTCAGAACTCGGCGCGTCTATCATGGTCATTCGAAGAAGTCGATTCAAAACTTAAAGGCATCATGGCTGGCATTTTCCGCAGCATGGATAACGCCGCAAACGAATACGGCAAGAGCGGCAACTTTGTAGTGGGCGCAAACATTGCAGGCTTTAAAAAAGTAGCAAAGGCAATGCTCGACCAGGGCGTCATTTAATTTATTGAACAGGTGTCAGCGTAACCGGCGGTTCAAGTAAATCATGAACGCCGGTTGTTCCTACCCGTACGCGTGAAAGTATCATGACCCCTGCTGCGGTTTCTGTTTTATAAACGAGGCGGTTGTCGCTGCCGCCTTCCGTGCGCAGTTCCAAAAGATCGTTACCGTCAACTTTGTAAAAAACGTAGTGACCTCTTCTTGTGTTTCCGCTTGAGTTAATTGTATATTCGCCGTTTTCATTAAATTGAATTCTTCCCCATGATGAATCGTATGTTCTGTTTAAAGTCGGCCGTATTTGCGAAACAGTTTCTCTTACATTCGCTATGCCTGCGCGGCGGTATGAACCATCCCACGGCGTCGAAACAGCAATTTTTAATCTGACGTCCTCAATTACCCTAAGCTCGATTCTATCAAGCGATCGCAGTTCAATATCAATGAAGCGAAGTAACGTGCTTATCGAAATATTCTGGCTTCTTATAAAAAGACCGTAACGCGTGTAATTGGAACTCTGCCAGCGGAAAACCTGCTGCGCTTCATCGCCGAAAAAGATAATCTCCCTTCCTGCAGGATCAAAATACAGATACTGGTTTGTATCGATTGTTCCGCGCGGACTTACATAGTACCAAAGGTCGTTTATAAAATTTTCAAAAACGCCCGGAGTACCGCTTAAAAGTTCCCTAAGACGGCGCTGTTCAATCTGCGATCCTGGTATCCTTGATACATTGATCTGCTCATATTGATCTCTTGAAGGGTTAAAAGAATATATCGTTTCGATTTGATCCAGAATATTTGCAGAGGAACTGTCCTGTCCGTAAACTGCAATATTAAAACTTTGCCCTCTTGCCATGCCTTGCTGGTATGCAAGGGAACGCGATGCTTCCTGAATAATTATTGAGCCTGCGATCTGAAGCTCTGCTATTTTTTTATACGGTTCATGCGGAATTTGATTTAATGCCGGCCTGAAAATTGTCATTGTATGTTCATTGTTCGCGTTCATTCCCGTAACAATAATGCAGCGGCTTCTGTCGCCTATTAAATCCTGGCTGAACAGGGTAGTAGTTTCAGCCCTTGTCGCGGCGGTAGGTTCATTCCACATGCGTCTGTATTCTCTCAGGTTATTGTCAAAACCTATAAACGCAAGAAAAATGGGGCTGGAGGAATCATTTGCATTCCGGTATATAACAAACTGCTCTTCCATGAGCCCGGATTCGCTCTCCCGGTTTAAAACAGCGATAACAATTTCACCGTCCTGCATGGTTACTTTTGTAGCAAGGTTTTCTTCCCAGTTTAAATCACCGCCCTGTTCCGCCGACATGAGCGCGCTTGCTTCTCTTGGCGTTACAATTCTTGTCCTTACATTTTCCTGTGTTTCCTGAACAAAGAAGTCTTTCCAAAAACCCGTTGCCAAAAAAATAATCAACAGGATAGAAAAGACTGCAATTCCTATATATACACCCAATAACTCTTTTTTCATTTACTTCCTACTTGTCGGACTAGCTGTCCGTGTTAAATCGCGACTCAACACAGGATAGCAATTTTTTTATGGTTTCATCTATACTGTAACTTCTAAAACCTGCCGCAGTAACATGTCCGCCGCCTCCGAAGTTCTGTGCGATCTTTGATACATTTAAAGCGCCTTTTGATCGAAGCGAACAAAAAATTTCGCCGTGTTCCCTCTCCCGTAATAATACGCTGGCTTCAACTTCCCTTGCCTTTAAAGGGATACTTACGATATTTTCAACTTCATCAAATTCAGCTCCCGCTCTTTCAAAGTCTTCCCAGCGCAGAACCATTATTGCTATTTTTCGTCCCGCATAAAAATCAAGGCTTGAGAGGGCCTGCTTTTGAAGCAGGACGGACGCGCATGACGAGTTTTCCATTAGCTGTCTGTAAATATTATTTGGAGTCGCTCCCCATTCAAGCGTTTTCATTGCGGCTTTAAATGTTCTCATGCTTGTTTTTGGATATGCAAAAAAACCGGAATCAAAAACAATGCCTGCATAAGCGGCTGTCGCGGTAAACGGGTCAAGAGTTAATCCAATTTCACAGGCAAGTTCAACGGTTAGTTCCGATGTTGACGATGCAGTTGAATCGGCAAAACCCGTAAGCCTGGACATGGGTTTTTGCTCATGATGATCGATAAAAAAAACCTCATCTACTTTTTTGACAGCTTCTCTTATGGCTCCCATATGTAATTCTTCGGAAGTATCAAGAACCAGCATTGCGGCGTTTTCCAAAAGAGGGGAGTGCGTTTCAGAATCCCATTTTTCTATTTCAAAACCTTCCTTGATGTATTGAAGATATTTGGGAATGGATGATGAATTTATTATGCTCACTTTTTTTCCTGTTTTTTTTAATATTGCCGCAACGACAGCTTCGGCTCCAAGCCCATCCGCATCCGGCGTATCATGAGTTGTCAGAACGAAGGAATTGTGGCGGTCAAAAAATGAAAGAATGCTGTCAAACATTTACTGGATTGTTAATTGAAATAAGCGGAAGCGGCCCTTCTTACCCTTGCATCTAAATTAAGCCCAACAACAAGAGCGCGCCATGACGAAAAATCTTCAACCCTGGAAAAACGCAAAAGGTTTCCCTGAGGATTGTTGATAACCGAAGACAGCGCCTGAGGAGATGCGCTGATCAGCAAAGTGTAACTAAAACCTGATGATTGCCTCCCTGCCGCTTCCCTTAGTGCGCTCGAAAAATCGGGATTATTTCCTAGCGGCGTTATATCACTGATGCTTCTGTTTACGGCTTCCCTTGTGTTTGCTTCAACCCTTCCTGTATAAACGACCCTGGCAGAAGAACCTGCGCTCCAGACAGTTACCCTGTCTCCGTCAACAAGTATCTGACTAAGGCGGCCGTTAATCCATGTTGCAACTTCACTCTTTACGCTGGAAAAGGATTCTGAAGCGTCGATTATTAAATTTACGTCGATTGGATTTCTTTGGGCATGGAGACTCGAAATACTGAAAAGGATTGCAAAAAGAAACGGTAAAATGATTTTTGCTGTTTCAGGGTTTGACATCCCGGCTTTTTTCTTCATGCCAGCATTTTAGCATACATTCGGCAAAATAGCCAGCAAAATAAGTCGTTTTTCCCCCATAGTTCCTTAAAAAATTCCATAAAAAAGGCTTTACATTTAAGGTTCAAATATGTTATTCTTCAATAAGGTAGTAGTTTAAAAACTAATTTATAAGGAGAGTTAATATGGGATCAATTGATCTGCCCAAATCGCCGAATGTATTTCATCCGGAGAAACCAAGTGCAGTCGGTTCACGCAATTCATTGGCACAGGAATACCGTGATCAGCAGGCTGAAGTAAACCTGTTGCTGGAAGAGGAAACCAATAAGGTTATCCACCATCTTACAGCAAGGCTGCCTAAAGACGTTCTTGAGCGCCTCGATGTTATGGGCGGCGTAAAAGAAAAACTTTACAATTACTTCAACCAGAATTATCAGAACATGTTCAACCGTTACATGGTAACGAGCGAAGATGAAATGGTAAAAAAGGTCAGAAACTTTATCGATAAAGAAGAAACAAAAGTTCTGACACGTTATACACCGAAAGAAATTGCTGACCTTCTTGATGCTGTTGGCGGAGCTGACAAATTCAACACAGGCGAAATTGAAAAATCCGTTGTTAATATGTACGGTCACTTGCAGGGGCACATCCAGAGGGGTGTCAACGAACTTGAAACCCACACCAACAGTATCCTTCGTCAGAAAACTGACACCGGTGCTTTCGTCCGCGGTGAAAATGCCTACTCAATTGTAAAGTGCGCTTTTAAAGACAATCAGTACAAACCAAAAACAGTCAGCGATGTTAAGCTTTCTGTAAACATTCTCGATTCAGAACTCATAAGCCCGATTTTCCATTATCAGGTAACAGTTGAGTATCTCATCAAAGACCTTGTCGCGAAGCACATCATCGACACAATCGATAAAATCATTGAACAAATTAAGGACGACAGAATTGATCAGGGTCTTGAAGAACTTACAGACGGTGAAGTTATCTTCACAAAACTGAACAGGGTTGATTCATTAACAGATGATGAAACCGAGAGCGAAAAATCCAAACGTTATACATTCATAGCAAAAAGGCTTATGGACAGACTTTCGGACCTTCGCGCCGAGATTGATCCTGAAAGCTTCGACGCCCTCAATGTTCGCGAGAACATGAAAAAAATCATCGACATGGAAAATATCCGCAACCGCGGCTTCAACACAGCGATTAACTCAATCACAGCTATTCTTGACACGTCAAAGATGGGCTATCAGTACATCGAAAACCTCAAGAACGGCCGCGAGATTATCATTCGCGAGTATGAAGACACAGACGTTGCAAATCTTCCCGATGAACGCTATTCAATCAAACTTCGCTATTTCGACAATTCCCAGCTCATCGAAGACCGCAAGGCATACGATGTAATGGTTAAGAGCTTCGAAACTGAAGTTCAGCACATTTGGGATGTTCTTGAAGTAATCTATCAGGATTCAAAGAGCATGTTTAAGGTTAATGACTTTGAGGATCTTGCCAAGAAGAATAAAAGCAAAATCCGCAAAACAATTAAGGAAAAATCCGGCGAACCTTTGTATGAAGACATTGCAAAAGTTTGGGACGAGATTTCCTTTATCAAATCGGCTGAAACCGAAGTTGAAAAGTCAAACCGCACCTACATTTGGGAAAAAGACAGAATTCGCAGCCGTATAATTCTTATGCGCAGCAAAATGAAAAAAATGTACGACTATCTGTACCCCGTAGAAAGACGCGTTATGGAAGACAGGCTTACCTGGCTCGAAAGGGAATATTTCAGATTTGACTACATGATCAATCCGTATCACCTCCAGCCCGGTCTCCTGCTTGATGTTGATATTACCTCCATTAAGAGAAAGAAAGTTACTCTGGATGCAATGGCGAACGTACTTAATGAGTTCCTCCACGGCGTATCCAAAGGCTTCTCGGATGCGGCATTTGCGTCGTTCAGCCGCAGAAGATCAACAGTCCGCGAAGACATTAACCAGTCGTTTGCCACAATTGTTGAAGAAGATGAACAGACCGTTCCTGCGGCAGCGCCAAGACCGAAACCGGCGGCAATTTCCGCTCCAAAAGCAGCACCAAAAGCCTCTTCGTCAAAGAAGAAAGGCGTTGTAGATTCAAGAGCAAAAGCCAAGAAAGGCGGCCGCGGCGGAATTGCAGAACTCTAAAAGAGCATAACTTCAGAGCCAGGTCTTAAAAGCTTGGCTCTTGTTGAACCCTGCTCTTGTTTTAGGGTAACGTAAGGAAAATTTGCTTTCTAAGCGCCCCCGGAGGATTCTCGGGGGCGTTTTTTTCAAAAATGAATTGGAGGGATTATGACGGATAGCGGTAATCTTGAAATACTTTCAACCCGTTCTGGTTTTAACAGCGCGGTTAGACATATTAAAAAAACAATGGAAATTGCAGGAAGTGCCGGTAATCTCGGCGATATTATTTATGAATTAGATGATGATGAATTAACAAGTAATAAAATCGGTTTACTTTTAAGAATGCTTTTGGTGGACAAGCTTGGTTATAAAACCGCTTCCATAAATCTTCATGATACAGTAAAAGATCTTACTGCTCTTTCGAAGGAATTCAGTAAATGGAGCGGCATCGATCTTGTCGCCGCTTATTATCACCCCGAATTGGGTCTTTTAATTGCAAATCCCAAGGTAGCTGAAGAATTGGCAGGCTTTGGAGATATGCGTAAACGCGAACTTTTGGTTATTTATGCCGGTCTTCAGGGTAAAGAAACCAACGAGACCTGCCAGAAAGCGGCAGAGATTGCGCTGCGTCTTTTTGAAGGTTCAAAAATTGCGGCGCCCGCAGGCGCTGCAAAAGGCAAGTTTACTCCGAAGAAAGTATCCAAGCCAAAAAAAGAAGCAGAACCAAAACCTGTAAAAGCAAAAACTGCTTCCAGGGGAAAATCTGCCGCCAAGGGAAAAACCGCGGCGCAACAAGCGCCTGTTAAAAAACCCGCAGTTGTTCAGTCTTCGGGCGGCGGCGCAAAGAAGATGACTCCAAGGTATGCAATCGTTGTTCAAAACGAATTGTTCCATAACGGAAACGTAGAAGCATGGAAGAGGATTATTGCCAGCTATAAAGCAAAACATCCTAACCTTGAGGTATTTATATATTATGAAAGAGAGCGAATCCTCGACATTAATTCGCTTTTTAAATGGGGCAAGGTAAAACATGGTACAGCCATTGAAATAGCCGTAGCCGGAGATGAGATTCAGGATGTAGCGAAACTCCAGCGCTATCTTACGCAGGGCGCAAGCCAAATGTTTGAAGCCTTCCTGCGCGGCCCGGTTAATTCCGTGCTTAAACTGTTTTAATATAAGGAAAAATACATGGACTCAAGAATACATTATTTCAGCCAGAAAGATGTTATCCCTGCGAAGGTTAACCCTGAACAGTTGGGTATTCGCGGCCGTCAGTTGAATGAATTTTCTGAACTTGGATTTCCGATTCTTCCCGGTATTATTCTGGATACTGATATTGCTTCGGATTTCGAAGTAAAAGCAATAAAAAAAGATGTTTTTGATCTTTTGGAAAAATGCGGTAAAGTGGTCGGCAAAAGTTTCGGGAATACCGAAAATCCAATGCTTGTAAAGATTATTATTTCTTCGAACATGGCCATTACCAATTATCCTGCGCTCCATAACTTTGGTCTTGTTAAGCCTGTTCTTGAAGGTTTTTCAAAATGGGTCGGCGCTGATTTTGCAGCTAATGAAGTTCTGTTTATGATCAGCGGCATGATGATGATTCAGGAAAGGATCAAGGAACTGGAAAACAAGCCAAAAGAAAAAGATGAGATTGCAGAAAAGCTGTCTCTTTTAAAACGTCTTTTGGGGATTAAGGGTCCTTCCAATGAACTTCATAAGGAAGAAAAAACTCCGCTTCCAAAGAAAAAATCAGCCATTGAGTATATGGATGAATATGCAAAATATTTTCCCAAGGGCTTTTTTGAAGACGCAGAAACCCAATTATTGACTATGCTTGGCGAAATTTCCCGCATGCTTAAAATGGATGAACAAAACGATGACGATACCGCCATTGTAATTCAGCCAATGGTATACGGTAACTACGGCAAGGATTCCTGCTCGGGTTATTTCTTCAGCCGTAACGTAGTAACAGGCGAGAAAAAACTTCAGGGTAATTATTTTACAGGCAAGTTTAACGAAGTGGGAGCGGCTGGTCACGAGGTTAATAAAATAGATGCATCTCACCTTAAACAGCTCGAAAAGATTGCGTGGACACTGGAAGACAGATTCAAGGAAATTCGTCATGTGCGCTTTACTGTAGAGAACGGCAAACTGTGGCTTATAGAACAAAGGGTTGTGGATTCAAAATCAACCCAGTCTGATCTTAAGCTGTTACTCGATCTTGCCAAGCGAAAAATTGTTGATGAATCCTATGTAATTAAGGCTGTCGATCCCATTCGTCTTAATGAAATTCTCCATCCCGTAATCAATATGTCAAGCATTAAGGGATTAAAATCGTGGAAAGGCGGTATCGCGGGCGCTCCGGGAGCCGCAATCGGCAGGGTTTATTTTAGCACCGATTCGCTTTTGGAAGCAAAGAGGGCAGCCGCGCAGCACGGCGAAGACGGACGTTTTATCCTTTGTCTGGAATCATCTTTCGCGGAAGACGTCAAGGCAATCGAAGTCAGCGCCGGCGTATTAACTGCAGAGGGCGGTTATTCCGCTCACGCGTCAGTTGTCGCGCGGCAGTACGGAAAAGTTTCGCTTGTTTCTCCTGTTTTAAAAATTAAGGGATCAAAGGCATCGCTTGGCGAAATTAGTTTTTCGGAAGGCGATTACATCACGCTTGATGTTCCTTTTTACGGCGAATCAAAAGTATATCTTGGAGTGGCGGATTTGATTGAACCAGATCCAAAGGGTTCAGGACTTCTTGATTTCATCGCTCTTTCAAAAACATTCCTAAAAGATTTCCATATCCGCTGTAATGCGGATACGCCAAGGGATGCCGCGCTGGCATTAAGTTTCGGCGCAGAAGGCGTAGGTCTTTGCAGAACCGAACATATGTTCTTTAAGGAAGATCGAATTAATGTTTTCCGTGACATGCTTCTTTCTGATGAAAAAAAGGAACGCCAAAAGGCGCTTAATAAACTTCAGATTATGCAAAGAGAAGATTTCTACGGCATAATGAAGGTGATGGACGGCAAGGAAGTTGTTATTCGTCTTTTGGATTCGCCGCTTCATGAATTTATGCCCCATAACCCGGATGAATTACAGGGTTACATTGATCACGTTGCCAAAGTCAAAGGAACAAAACCGTCAAAAGCAGAAATCACTTCGCGCATAGACGCTCTTCATGAATTTAATCCGATGCTGGGTCACAGAGGCTGCCGCATCGCAGTTTCGTACCCCGAGATTTACGCGATGCAGGTAAAAGCTATTTTTGAAGCGTCGTATAAACTGCGTTCCGAAAAAATTGACGCGCGCCCGGAGATTATGGTTCCCATCGTAATGAATGCCGCAGAATTAAAATTAATCGCTTACGGCAAAAAAATCGAAGGTTCAAGTTATATGGGTATCGTTGACATCGAAGAAGCTCTGCGAAAAGAATTAAAGGCAAAAGAAGTTGAGTATAAAATCGGCACCATGATTGAGCTTCCCGCGGCGGCTTTGGGCGCAGGGGAAATCGCAAAATACGGACGTTTTTTCAGCTTTGGCACAAACGACCTCACTCAAACGACATTGGGTATATCAAGAGACGACTTTACAACATTCATGCCGGACTACACACTGTTTGACCTTATTGACGGAAATCCTTTCAGCACACTGGATCCGCGCGTTAAAGAGTTAATCGCTCTTGCGACAGATCGCGGCCGCCTGACACGCCCGGATCTCGTATGCGGTCTTTGCGGTGAACATGGAGCAAACCCGGAGAATGTGCGTTTCTGTATGGACGCAGGTCTTAATTATGTATCGTGTTCGCCGTACTCTGTGCCGATTGCGCTTCTTGCGGTAGCTCAGGCGGAAATTGCAAAAACAGAATCTGCGAAGTCAGCGGAATAAATACGAACATTTTAAATGCATAAAAAAAAGGCTGCCCGGGCGTTACTTCCAGGACAGCCTCTTTTTTTATATTGCCTGTTTTATTGTTGTTTCTTTGGCATGAACTCACCGTCGAAGCCCATGGATTTCTTAACAGTGGCAGCAATTATTTGACTGGCTTTCTTTGCGTCAGATTCAGGAACTTTTCTGATTCTATTGAGCGAATCAATAAAGAAAGCAGAAAGAGTTGCGAGTACATCAGGCAAATCATAGAACACAACAGAGAAATTGATGCCTGTTGGTTTAAGAATGGTGAATGAACCATATGACTCAATTGCTTCTTTTGAAACCATTACCTTATATTGATTTCTTGCAGTAATGATTTCCAATTCGGCAAACCGTTTTGGAATTCTCTCTCCCTCTGATCTCGAAACAGGTTCCTGGAACTTAAGCTGATATGTATCATGTTCAACCAGAACAAAAAGTTTTTTTCCGCCTGTAACAAATGTGAGTCCGTCAGATGTCGGGAAAATTTCCTTTACGCCGGCATAAGATACAATTTCATAAATTGAATAATTTGTCTTTTCGCTGAAAAACGAAGAAACAATATATCCATGAGTAAAAGGAAGCTTACCCTGTGCAAAAGCATCAAACAGGTTTCGGAATTTCATATCAGGTTTTTCAGCTTTTTTTGATGCGGGTTTTTTTGCGGCTGCCTTACCGGCAGTGGCTTTCCCGGCAGCAGCTTTAGCGGCAGGCTTTGCGGCGGTTTTAGCAGCCGGCTTTTTAGCGGCAGGTTTTGCAGCGGCAGTTTTTGTTGCAGCCTTTGGTGCAGCCTTTGGTGCAGCCTTTGGTGCAGCAGTTTTAGCAGCAGGCTTTGCAGCAGTTTTGGCAGCCGACTTTTTAGCGGCAGGTTTTGCTGCTGCAGTTTTTGCAGCAGCTTTCGGTGTAGCAGTTTTAGGCGCAGCGGCTTTGGGCGCTGCAGCTTTTGGTGTAGTTGCTTTAGGTGCAGCGGTCTTTGGTGCAGCAGCTTTTGATGCGGTTTTGGCTGCAGGTTTTTTTGTTGCTGCAGGTTTTGCAGCTGTCTTTTTTATTGTTGCCATTTGTTCCCCCTTAAACATTACTGTCAATAATAATTGGTCTATTATAAACCTTTTTTTATATTTTTATCAACTGTTTTCTTTATAAAGTGTCAATTGGAATTCTGACACCTTGATAATGTTACAGCGCAGGTTGTTACAATGTCATCAACAGAGGCGCCTCTTGAAAGGTCGCTGACCGGTTTTGCAAAACCCTGCAAAAACGGACCAAAGGCCTGAGCTTTTCCCAAACGCTGAACCAATTTATAACCGATATTTCCCGCGTTTAAATCCGGAAAAACAATTACATTTACTTTTCCGCGCACAGGGCTTCCCGGCGCTTTTTTATCCAAAACAGAAGGAACCAAAGCAGCATCAGCCTGTAATTCACCGTCAAATAAAAAGCCGGGTTTTCTTTTTTCCAGGATATCGATTGTATTTTGAACCTTTGCAACATCATCATGTTTTGCGGAACCCTTCGTAGAAAAAGATAAAAGCGCGACAACAGGCTCAGCGTTTAAAAATTCACGGCATGACTGGGCTGCGCATTCTGTAATATCGGCAAGCTGTTCTGCGAGAGGATTTGGCACAACGGCGCAATCAGAAAAAATCATTGCCCCTTCTTTTCCGTACTGGTTGTCCAGACCGGCCATAACGAAACAGGAAGACGCTGTTTTAATGCCGGGAGCAGTTCCGATAATTGAAAGTCCTGCCCTAAGTACGTCGCCTGTTGTATTTATGGCTCCTCCTACCATGGCGTCAGCATCACCCAGATGAACCATCATGGCACCCCAGCGCAATGTATCTTCAATATCGATTCTGGCCTGTTCAATAGTCATCCCCTTGTTTTTTCGCAGCTCATAATATTCGGCTGAATATCGATCCAGATGATCATCAATTCCGGGGTGAACAATATTGATGTTATCAAGATTTATTCCTTCCGACATTGCTATTTCCTGGATATCCGCCACTTTTCCTAAAAGAGTAACACTTGCGGCAATTTTTTCATCAATCAGAATTCTTGCTGCCCTTATAATCCGTTCTTCAGTACCTTCCGGTAAAACCAGTCTTTTTGACGCGGACATGGCTTTTTTCTTCATATCTAATACAAAATCCATAATTCCTCCATAAAACGTATCTTAATATATAAAGATACACCCAAATAAAATATTAAACAAGTTAATTATTCATAACTTATCCGGCTCTTCCCATATTTACGATTATTTGCTATAATAAACGCCATGACAGAAATTTATAATGATTTCCTGGAAGATTCTGATTTTGACACGATCTTGTCTTCGGATATTGATTTTACAGGGACTTTACGTTTCGAAAAACCATTTCTTATCAGGGGAAAGGTGTCAGGAGAAATCACAGCGACAGGATTTTTGGCTATAGATGAAAATGCAGTGGTAAACGCGAATATCCACGCTTTGCGGGTTCTTATCCGGGGACAGGTAAAAGGCGACGTTACCGCTGTAGAAAAGGTTGAAGTTACCATTACAGGCAAGCTTTCGGGGAATGTAACATCCCCTGAGATTTATATGGAAACAGGCTGCGTATTCAACGGCAGATGTACAATGGTTGAGAAACAGGTATGAAAACATTAAAACAATATTTTATTTTTTGTCTTGTCTTTTTTACTGCGTTCAGTGTTTATGCGCAAAACAGGCCTCCTGATGCTCTTGCAGAATACCGGGCCGGAAATTTTGAGCGTTCTGTTCAAATTTGCCGCGACGAAATTGCAGAAAATCCAAATAATCTGGAAGCACATGTTGTTATCTGCTGGTCTTTAATACGTTTAAACCGTTTTGATGAAGCTCTCAGGTTTGCCCGCGCAGGCCGCGCAATCCATCGTTTTGATGTTCGAATAACGCAGGTTTTGGGCGAAATACATTATTATCAGGGCAGAAACGAAGAGGCGCTGCAATTTTTTCAGGAATACGCAAGCGCGGCTCCCGAAGGAGCCAGGATCGATCAGGTGTATTTTTTCATGGGTGAAATTTTTATCAGGCAGGGAAAATTCCGTCATGCAGATATCGCGCTTTCTACCGCTGTCCATTGGGTTCCCGGAAATGCGGCATGGTGGGTTCGTCTTGCGTATACCCGCGAAAGCGCAGGTGATCATTCAAGCGCAATAGAAGCGTACGAAAGAGCTCTTTCCCTAAACTCCCAATTAACCGACGCACAGCGCGGAATTGAACGAATCAGGCGAACAATGGCTCAGTAAAGGTGGCAAACGCCGTGCCGTCATTTCTAATCAAGACTCTCGGATGCAAACTCAATCAACTCGAAAGCGAAGCAATAATTGACGCCTATTTCAGCGAAGGTTTTAATTTGTACAGTCAGGGCGGTGAATCTCCTTCTTTAATAATAATAAACACCTGTACTGTTACCTCGAAAGCTGATCAAAAAGCAAGGCGCGTTATACGAAAAGCATTGCGTGATTATCCCTGTGCGCGCGTCCTTGTTACAGGCTGCTACGCAGAGCTTAATAAAGACGATATTTTAAAATTGGAAAATGACGGCAAAGGACGTCTTGATGTAGTTGGTAAAAATAAAATAATAAATAAAAACGGCAATGATTTGTTTCAGTTTAATCCAAAGCAATTTTCGGTTCATACGCGCAGTTTTTTAAAAATACAGGACGGCTGCGATAAACAATGCACTTATTGCAGGATTCGCCTTGCGCGCGGAAGGAGCGTAAGCCTCGAAGCGAATGAGGTTCTGTCGCGCCTTCGCGTTTTGGAAGAGACACATGCAGAGGTTGTGCTTACAGGTGTGAATATTTCGCAGTATAAATGTTCAGGAATATTTTACCACGAACCACACGAACAGGAACTTTTGGTTCCTGCACGAACGGAAGATTTTGATTTAGCTAAACTACTTGATTATCTTTTATCCGGGACAGAAAAGATTGCGATTCGTTTATCCAGTCTTGCGCCTGAGAGCATAGATGAAAAACTTTGTAAAGTTTTAGCGCATCCGCGTATCAGGGCGCATTTTCATTTGTCGGTTCAGTCTTTAAACGATAAAATACTTGAAAAAATGGGTCGCGTATACACATGCGAAACTGTAAAAAAAGCCGTTGATTTATTACGCAGCGTAAAAAAAGATCCGTTTTTGGCCTGCGATATTATTACAGGTTTTCCGGGTGAAACAGATGCAGATTTTAAAGAAACGTTTAATATTTGTAAAAAGCTTGATTTTGCATGGATTCATGTATTTCCGTTTTCAAAAAGGGAAGGCACGCCCGCTTTTGCGTTTGGGGACACAGTATCAGAAAGCGAAGTTACCCGCCGTGTAGAACTTTTTACAGAGTTAGCAAAACAGGGAAGATCAAAATATGTAAAAAGCTGGCTTGGAAAGGAAGTTGATGTTTTAGTTGAAAATATTAAGAATTCTACCACGGAGGACACGGAGTACACAGAGGAAGAGAATGGAAGAAAAATAGGAAAGGATTTTTGTTGCGGGACTTCGGATAATTATTTAAAGGTGCTTGTAAAATGCGAGGGAGAAGCGCCGGCTGCGGGAACGGTAGTCAAATGCAGGCTCATGGAAGAAGGGAATCATGCAGATTTTGATGTCATGGGAACGGTTAAATAATAATCGTTATCTTTCTGCCACACCCAAATTTAACGCATTATTAAAACGCTGCTGCCTTTCCAGCCTGTTATCTGCAATTTCGAACCTGTTAACCGCTCTTTGAACGAAATAAATGCGCGATCTTGGAGCAGGGTGAGTTTTATTAAATCCTGAACCGGTTGAATGTACAGCATCCAGCTCAGCAAGCATATTAAGAATGGCAGAAGGCTGATAACCTGCGCCAGCCAATAAATACATCGCCGCAATATCCGCTTCATATTCCTGTTCTCTTGAGTATCCGCTATTAACCATTGTTTGCATTATTTCATTTACAGATTCATCAAATACATCACTCAATTCGGTAATATCCATACCCATTGCATTTCCGATTCCTGCGGCTGCTGTTATAAAAAGCGCCTCTGTAATGCGGTTTGTCTTAATTGATTTAATACCGTGCTTCAGCTGAATGTGTGCTATTTCATGAGCGATTACGCTTGCAAGATCATCTTCCGTTTTTGTGACATTAATAAGACCGCGCGTTAAAAAGATGTGTCCCGCTGAAGTAGCAAAAGCGTTTATTTCATTGCTGTCCAATATTGCGACATGGTAACCGCTGTAAATTGAAGGATTCGGAGAATTAATGACAATGGCAGCGCAAATAAGATTAAGATAGGAAACAAGTTCCGGATCTCCATCCCAGAGCCTGTAAGAAGACAGGATATTGGCGGCGACTGCGCGTCCAATGTAATATTCCTGTTCGGGAGTTATATTTTCTGCGGCAGAACCAAAAGCCCTGGCAGACATGCTTATAAAGTTGGCCGTTCCGCGATCGATAATTTCTGCATCCGCAGCCGCCTGCGCAACCGAATCTACATGCTGACAAGTGCCAAGCATTAAAGAAAGAATTAAAATCATTAAAATATACGTTAATTTTCTTTTCATTTCAGATACCCCGCTTGTTATTAAAATCTTCTAATTGCGCGCACTCTGATACTTTCAGAGATGCTCGATGCGTCTACTCTTTCTACTATTCCGTTTAAGTGATTATCAAAATTCTTGTGGAGAATAACAATCTCCCATACAGACGGGTCAGCGAGAAAATCGGGATTGGGCGGTTCATCATCATTTCTTACCCATCCTGTTGGAGGCGGCGCAGGATCGCCGCACGTAGTGCAAAAGTTTCCCTGATTCCTCATCGCTTCATTAACGCATATCCACCAGCTTGGCGCAATGTATAAATTGTTTACTGCCAGATAATAAAACCTGGGAGAAAATCTTGTTAACCCATATGAAAAGCACTCGAGCATTTTTCTTAAATCACCTTCATCCGGTAATTCCCAGCCGAATTTATGCCAGTTGGCATTGTTTTCCCTGCATAAGCTAAGTGCGGTATTTACCATACTTTCCATCGTGCTGTTGCTGTTTAACTCGCCAAAATCATAAGGGGAGCATTGTATGTAACGCCATCCATAATTGTAACTGCCTTTATCATAAAACACATATCCGCCGTCCGGCCCAATAACATTCGCAATTTCCAATGCACAGGTGTTAAACAAAAAAATTGCGAGTATGGTAAAAATAACTAAAACAATTTTCTTCATTGTTTGTCCCCCTAATAGATACGGTAACATACGCCCAACAGCATACGATGATTGACGCCTATCAGATTTTTTAAATCCATTGTGGTACGCACAGCGTATCCGGCTTTGAATAATACACGGCCGCGGCCGAAGAAAAATCCTGTCGCTCCGTCAAACGTAGGAGTACTCACAGTGGCAACAGTTCGTTCTGAGACACTCTGGATAAAAGCATATTCCGCGTTCATGAGCCCGAGTCCAAGACCAATGTACCATCCGCCTCCTTCCCTTGGTTTTCCGTAGGAATCAAATGTCCTGTCACCAAAAGGTATGTATAAATTTACACGGGCGTATATATAACTTGACGAATATTCAACATCACGAATGGTTACGTTTTCACCGGCCATTCCGTTTAACGCCCCAAATTCCGCGCCGAATTCAAAAAACGAAAACGGCAGCGGCGAAATGGTTGCGCTTATATTTACAATTAAAAGGGGAGTAGCAAAGGATGTCCCTATATTGAGCCCGAGGCTCCAGAACTTTCTTCCCTCCATCGAAAAAAACTCTTCGCGTTCTGATCCTGAAGCAGGAACAGCTATTACAAAGATCATCAATACTGTTAATAATCCGGCTGCTTTTTTCATAAATATAGTAGACCCCCTTAAGAAAACCACAAAAAACAATACAACGCTACTATAATATATCTATTTATTTGGAAAGTCAATGTTTTATGACCGGGTTTTTACCCGAGGCATAACATATTATATACCCTGCTTATTTTAATCTCAAAAATAAGAAAAAATGCTTGACAAAACTTAAAATAACCTGTACATTCAAGCTCCGGGTTCGTTCCCGGGTGTTGTTTGGCAATATAGGGAAGGGGAGTCCTGACCACTTAATTTTTTTGGTTTTATTTCGGTGAACCGAAGGCAGCCTCAAAAAAGTGGTCAGGTGCGAGTTTTAGTTATGCTAAAACTCGTGCTGTGTATCAATGGTTTATGAAACCGGTTGGTACACACAGAAGGTTGCTAAACCGGCAAGCCGGTTTAGCTTCGAGTTTTAGCTACGCTAAAACTCGAAAATCCGACCGCTAATAAGTGGTCGGGAAAGCAGCAAGCGTATGTTGAAGTTTAATCTGACCACTTGAAAGTGGTCAGATTTAGAAGTTTCGCTAAAGCGAAACTTCGCACTTGGTACCCAAGGGTGCCAAGTACTCTGACAATTCTAAGCAGTTTCAACTTGTTGAAACTGCAACTGTCCGAAGGACAGTAAAAGTCAGGGACTCTTATTGAAATAATCTTTCTAGCTTAGGCTAGTAAGAGTTAATATCATGGAGAGTTTGATCCTGGCTCAGAACGAACGCTGGCGGCGCGTCTTAAGCATGCAAGTCGAGCGAGACGGGGAAGCAATTCTCCTGGAAGCGGCGGACTGGTGAGTAACGCGTGGGTG
>Ga0209755_10003702_pt1 | contig 18852 bp, 7 predicted proteins | sample TergutCo191P1_FD_187301 | JGI IMG/M metagenome (GOLD analysis project Ga0209755, IMG submission 187301) | Cornitermes sp. P1 segment gut microbial communities from Petit-Saut dam, French Guiana - Co191P1 (SPAdes) (version 2) | ecosystem: Host-associated > Arthropoda: Insects > Digestive system >...
GAGCCGAGACCGGTGGAAACAATGACGCCGCTGGAGGACTGGTTTTCCTTAAGGCCGCCGTATTTGATCACATAACGGGCGCTGGCGTGAGACTTCTGCCCGATGAAAAAATCATTCACCGCAAGAAGTTCCTGGCCGTTCTGTACTTTAGCTTTTGCCATACATACGTCTTCAAACTTGCGTCTGCCTGTGATGGTTTCTTCGAGAATTTTTTTCGCGTCCGCCGGTTTGAAAGGAAGCAGTACTCCGTCCCAGCGGGAAGCGTCGGGATTAATACCGATGACGGGCTGACCGGAAAGATATTTGAGAGTGTTGGCGACAAGCCCGTCCTGACCTACCACCACCACAATGTCATCCGGGGAAAAGATAAAATTGGGAAGGAACTTGCGATCCAGCGCCTGAACATTTCCTATTTCTTCGGAGCCCCGGCGCACCAGCCTCAGCGATTCGGTGTACTGCTTGTGTTCTTCTTCGTAGTCGCTGAAGTCGCCGCCAAGCTGTTTTACATAGAAGCGCGCCTGCGCGACGGTGTTCTGGCTTTCCAGAACATTGGCAAGCCTGGTGGCGCGGGTAATTATGACAATACGGTTCTCGTATTTTTTCACGTTCTGTTTTTGCCTTTTTCCATCATTGACGCGAGCAGATCGGGAGTAATGTTGAGATTGCCGATTTTTTCCGCCTTGTCGGCAAGACCCTGAAAAGCAAGAGCCATAAGACGCCCTGAATCAAGACCGCCGCTTGCAAGAGCTTTGAGGGTTTCCACATTCATGTTTTCGTAGACTTTCATTATTTCGCGTAACGCGTACGCTTTGGAGTCAGCCTCAATCTTATCGTTTCTGGCTTTAAGGTCAACAAGTTCACTGTTGCGCTGTTCCTGTTGAATTTCAAAATTGAGCTGTTCTTCTTTCATGGCAAGCTGTTTCTTAAGCGCCAGCCGTTCGGTTTCCAGCTTGGTCTCTTTAATCTGCCTGTTCTTTTGTTCGACGGCAATCTCCGTATTGAGTTCGCTTTCGCGGATAATCCGTTCCTGTTCAATCGCGTAATTGCGGCGCCGGACAATAGCCTGATCCGCTTCCATGAGAATGTTTTCCCGCGTTTCAGCTTCCAGAGCTTTCGCTGTTTCAGGCTTTGGCTTGATAGCGGCAATAGTCACCGATAAAATATCCACCCCAAGACTGCCTGTCATCTCATGTTCCCGAAGCGATTTATAAGCGTTTACAGCTATCCGATCGGAAGCAACGACAGCTTCTTTCAGGTTCAGTGCCTTCACTGCCCCCTTAACCGCAATTTGCAGCAGATTGATGAGCCGATCCGAGAGCTTCTCGGGATCATCGGTTAGATAATTAAAACGGCGGTTGTCTATCGTATAATTAAGCATCTGCGCGGTTTTTTCAGGGTCGCTTATCCGGTAGGTAAGCTGTCCCTGAACGGAAAGCTCCTGAAAATCCGATGAAAATTCAGCGAACATAAAAGGAGCGTCCTTACTGTCCACCGGAACCGCCACCAGAGAAGTAGTGGGAACATAATACCAGAATGTAAGCCCCGCTCCCTGTTTTTGAATGATGCCTTTTCTGTACTTGAGAACAAAAAGCCCCGGCTCAAATTTCGCGAATCTAATACCAAACATGTTAATCCTCCTGATGTCTCATTATAACATATAACAAGTTAAACGCAATACTAACGCACGTACTGTACTTGTTTTTGGTGCCGGTGAATTTAGTAACATCGCATTAGCAGCAACTGTTTTTTCAGGACTTCATACATGAGCAGATGAATAAGCTGCTGGAATACGAAAGGACAAATTGATATAATATCATCTAAAATTCATATTTAATTATTAATATATCTTCTTTTTCTTGTTCCAATGATGCAATTAATTTATTATCATTAATTGCAAATGCACCTCCATATGCTGATGATTTTTCTTCATCACAAATTGAATTTACTAATAATATATTTTTATGTATTTTTTTTGCTTGCTCAATATAAATATTTAATTCTTCTTTTTCCCATGTTTTCTTATCATATGAAATAAAAACAGGCCAAAATACTATATCTGCATTATTTTTTGGTAATTTCTCTATTACAGATTCTTCCCAAAAATCTCCACAAAGTCCCAAGCATAAATTAAATCCCATGTATTTAAATATATAAAAATTATTTCCTTCTAAATATACTTTTTCATCTGTATTATTTTCTCTCCATCCTCTGCTCATTCTGCGATAATTTGTTAAATCATTTCCATTCTTATCTATTATTAAATAACTTGAAAATAATGTATTGTTTTGACGTTCAATATAGCCTATACCTAAAGCTATTTCATTTTCTTTACAGTATTTTCGTAAAATATTTAGTTCATTTGATTGTTTATCAAGCCCTATAAGTAAATCTTTTTCAGGTATCCATTCTAAAGATTCAAAACCTTGTAAATATGTTTCTCCAAATAATAATAAATCTACATTTTTTTCTTTGGCATTTTTGATATATTTCATACAATTATTTAAATTATAATTTACATTATTATTGATAAATTTTGCTGCTGCTAAACCTATAATCATAAAAATCTTAAAGCACATATTACTTTTTAATTTAATATTTGTCAATATACTTACATGTGTAAAAATCGTATTTCGTCCAACGAATATATAATTGAAGATAAAGACTCTGGCGTTAAGATTCGTCTTTTATAAGAATTACTTTTATTAATCAAATAAAATTTTTCAATCCAGGGTGTAACATGCGATAAAAATAAGTTCTTTTCAGGGTGTTTTATTGACTAGGAAAAAGCTGGAAGCTATTAATGGGGAGGAGTCGCAGCTGAAGCGGTGTCACAGCTTTAGTTGTGTTGCAGTTAAAACTGCACACAAAAAAAGGAGTGCAGTAATATGAGATGGATCGCCGCTTTGATTATCATCGCTATCGCTTTTGTTATCACCGTTTTTAACTTTGGCTCCAGTCTAATTCTTACCAGGAATACTCTGAACGTAACTATGAGTGAGGATATATCTCTTGCGAGGGATATTGCGAATGATTTTGTATCAAACAGGATATGGCTTTACAAGTCAAATGCTCAAACCGCTGCAGAACGGTTGATGAAAATTGATAGCGTGGCGGCTATGGAAAATGTTATGAGCGAACTGCTTACAGAGTTTGCTGATTTTATGGCGTTTACTGTTTTTAACAAGCGGGAAATTGTCGCTGAATACGGCGATTCGCCTACTTCAATTAATTTGCTTGACCATAGTAAGTATATCAATGCCGCTTTTGACGGGCGGACTGTCATATCAACAATAAGATTTAATGAGACAACAGGAAAGCTGGTAATGTATATTTGCACTCCCATGAATCAGAATCGCATTCTTTCTGTTACAATTTCCGGAATGATTTTTTCCGAAATACTCGACGAATATATTCTAAGAGACACAAGAAGCATTTTCATGCTTGATGAATATGGAACTGTAATTGCGCAGCAGCCGACTGCGCATTTTTTGCAGTATGCTGTTAATTCGCGGATCAATTTGATAACAGATCAGGATGTGTTTGGATCGCAGTTTTCTGCAAATTTTTTCAATGATATGTTAATGAATGAAAAGGGAATGGGAAATTATTTTATAAATAATGTCGAATATCAGTGCGCTTACGCGAAAGTTTCAGCCTCTGAAACAGGGTGGTATATTTGCTTGAGTGTTCCAGTGTCGGAAAATTTATTAAATAAGCTAAAGAACAGACTGTTGGTTTTAGATATTATCTTTTTTGCAATTGGTATTGTTGCCGCTATTGTATGTTCCGGGCAAATTGTGAAGCCGTATTATAAAGTCGCAGATCAAAATAGAAGTCTTGAAGAATTGATGGGAGAAACACGCCGGCTGCAATCCGAATTAGAAGCCGCGCTGAAGGAAGCGCAGGAAGCTAACCGCGCGAAGAGCACTTTTCTTGCAACCATGAGTCATGAGATGCGCACCCCTCTCAATGCTATAGTAGGTTTTTCCGAACTTCTCCTTAATACGGGAATAATATCACAGCAACCTGTGTTAGGTGAAATAAAAGAAAATCTCGGCAAGATATATAATTCCGGCATTACATTGCTCGGTATTGTTAACGATATACTTGATATTTCTAAGATCGAATCCGGCAGGTTTGATCTGCATCCAATTAAATACGATACTTCAAGCCTTTTAAATGATATCATTTCACTTAATATTATACGTATTAGAGAAAAGCCGATTAAATTTTTTATTACGGTTGATGACTGCCTGCCAAAGCAGCTCTTCGGCGATGATCTGCGTATCAAACAGATTTTTAATAATCTTCTTTCCAATGCGTTCAAATATACAGATTACGGAATTGTAGAATGGAATGTGTCATTTGAACGTAATGGCGATAATGTATGGCTCGTTTCTTATGTCAAAGATACAGGAATTGGAATTAAAAATGCGGATATTCCCAAATTGTTTAAGAATTATAGTCAGGTGAATGCTCAGACAAACAGAAAAGCTGAAAGCACAGGTCTTGGTCTTTCGATTACAAAGCATCTTGTAGAAATGATGGATGGGAACATTACATTTCAGAATGAATACGGAAAGGGTATGACTTTTTTTGTAAGACTGCGGCAGCAGTTTGTGTCTGAGGTTACTATCGGCAGAGAAACAGCAAATAATATTATGAATGTTCGTTTTGCAAATAAAAGGCGGACTCAAAATTCATTGTTAAAAAGGGTAGATCTTTCTTACGCGAATGTTCTGGTTGTGGATGATGTACAGACTAATCTTGATGTTGCAAGAGGTATGCTGATTCCATATGGATTATATATTGACTGCGCGCTTAACGGACAACAGGCTATTGATATGATCCGAAAAGAGAATCCGCGCTATGATATTGTGTTCATGGATCATATGATGCACGATATGGACGGAATAGAAACAGTACGTATTATTCGTGAAGAGATAGGAACAAGTTATGCATGTAATGTTCCTATTATAGCGTTGACAGCCAATGCAATTATAGGCAATGAAAAGATGTTTTTAAAGCACGGGTTTCAGGCGTTTATTTCAAAACCTATTGATTTAATGCTGCTGGACTCCATACTCCGCCGGTGGGTAGGAAATAAAAAGATTTACGAAAAAAGCGATCAAAAGGAAGAATATGAAAAGAATAGTTATTCTTCAAAAAACGAAGAAGCGTTTTTAAACGGAATAGCAATAGAAGGTATTGATATTGATAAAGGCTTAAAGTTATTTTCCGGTGATAAAGAAGTCTTTATCAATGTACTCCATTCATATTCGGTAAATACTCGTCCTCTTCTTGGTATTATAAAAAAATATCTTGAGAGTGACAACATTGCAGATTATGGTGTCACGGTTCATGGTATAAAAGGATCCAGTTTTGCTATCGGAGCTATTCAAGCAGGAAAATACGCGGAAAGGCTGGAATATATGGCAAAAATGAGAAAGATGGATGAAGTGTTGGTTGAAAACGAAGTTTTTGATAAATATATGGAAAACCTTTTGGATTCAATTGATGGTACACTTAATATAATAAAAGTAAAAAACAGAAAACCTATTGCATCTTCTCCTGATCCTGAACTCTTGCAGGAACTGCGTTCTGCGTGTATGGAGTTCGATATGGGTAAAGTTGATAAAATAATAACATTATTGGAATCATATGAATATATTAAAGGCGCGCAGCTTATTAAATGGCTGCATGAACAAGTAGATGAGATGAATCTCAGTGAAATTTCTGACGGTAACTGGTCTAATTTCTGATAACTCTGAAGTGTTCTATATAAGTTTTATTTCTGTAGCAACACGAATAGCGTCAGAAAGGTTAATAACCTGCAATTTATCATAAATAATATTTATGGTCATTTTAACCGTATTAACCGAAAGATTTCTGCCGGATGCTATCTCGGTGCGTGAAAGACCATCGGAGAGATCTTTTAAAATGTCAATTTCACGTTCTGTCAATTTAATTCCTTTCTCAATATTGTTTGCCTGCATGTATCCCGTTATCATTTTAGCTTTACGTTTCGCATGGGTTGATGATTTATGGTTGATATCCTCCAGCCATTTTTTTGGAATTTGACAATTGTCATTTTTTAAAGCTGCTGCGCTGAGTGTCCGCATATCTTTTGCAAAACGAACAAACAATGCTATGAGTTTATTTGATTCCGCAAGATTATATGCTTCTGTAAACACGGAGATGGCTTCATTGTAACGTTTAAACTGATAAAGTGACAGAGCCTGTAAAATCTTCAGTTCGATTTTATCATATAGAATAGCGGGATGTTCCATTGAATTTTTTATAAACGCAAGCAGTGTACTGTAATGACGCGTTTGGTAATGGTATCGTATTCGCACGCGGTTAGCGTAATTTTCTAAAAATGACGGATGTGTGTACGGAGTAAAATCTCCTTTTAACCATTCCGGTATTTTTTCAGGTTGTCCAAGCGCTAAATGGTAGAAACTGCACGCGATATCATACATTGTATAACGGACGCCGTAATCTTTTTCGCTGAGCAGTGTTTCCATTTCTTTAAGCTTTGCAGTTGCAGCTTCGATATCTCCATAGGCAATATCAATATGCATCAGATAAACTAACGCGCAGTTTTGCGTAACATATTGATCGCTTTTGCGCGCCTTCTCAATCGATTGATTAAAGAATTGTTTTGCTTCATTAAATTCCATGCGGTTAAAACACAATTCGCCCCTTACAAGTTCTTCAAACCCGTCATGAAATCCGTTTAGTACATGAGACAAATGCGGGCATGCGCGGGATATTGCCTCAATATATTCTTCCATCGCTCCCGGACGGTTTGTTCCGACAAGTGAAGCCCGGGAAGTCATAGATGTTAACTTATAATTACCGATAATTTTGAAAGGGTTTCGATCGAAATATTCGGTCATTTTTTTGCAATGAATATCAAAATCATATACATCGGTGAATGTACACATATGTATCCGTAATGCGCTCCATAAACCGTAAAGAATAGTAAGAGCGCGGTTACGCTCCGGCGTTTCAGGACGCGCTTCATAATCGGCTGAATATTTTTCCGCGAATTCCTGAGCCTCTTCATATTGACCAAGGTTTAATTTTAATTTTATATACATTGCAGGAAATAATTGATTCTTTAATTTTACATCTTCAGGCATACGGTCAAAGATATCCAGCGCGTACAATGCCATGTCCTGCGGTATATGTACATTAAATGAAATTATTTTTTCTGTAATCGCGTTATAATCTCCTGCTTTTTCGTAATAAGAGAGCGCATCCGCATGATAGCTATTCGCCTCACACCATACTGCCGCCGCTTTGTAAACTTCTTTTCTTTCAATATCTGTCAGGACTTGTTCCTGCTTTTTCCGCAAATAATCAAGAAAAAGATGGTGAATCATGTATGCATCCTGATTATAATCGTAACGTATGAATGCGTTTATCATTTCCATTTCTTTGATGAGTGAATCAACGCCCTCCTTGCCGTTATAAGAGGCAAGAGTTTTTATAAGGCCGGCCGCAAGATGATCGATCAGCGAAATACGCATAAGGAAACGCAGAAGCGGCTCTGAAATGGTTTGTAAGATTTCAGCCTCAATAAGCCTGAAAATATTTTTTTTCATGGCTTCTAATGCGTATCTTTCGTACTTTCGTTTTGTAGCAAGAGAACGCGCGATAAGATTTAATGCAAACGCCCAGCCTTGTGTGTCATCATAAATATTTCGTATATCCGCGCTTGTTACAGGGAGATTAATCTGATTAAAATATTTCGCGATTTCATCTTCCGTAAAACGCAAGGCATCTTCCTGTATCATAAACACATGATTGCGCATTGTGAGCATATTTATATCAGGCATAGTTCGTGAGATCATTACTATCGGCATGTTTGAAGGAGAAGAGTTTACCAATCGTTCAAAGAAGCTTAAGATTTCCGGATTGTGCAGTAAATGAAAATCGTCAAATACTCCGATTATTTTTCCCGGATGAGTAGCGATATATTGCTTCATAGTATCATTGAATTTTAAAAACGCTTCATCTGTCTTTGGAAATCCGATCTCCCTAAGGCGGGAACTGTATTCCTGCGATACCATTGATGACATTCCGCAAATACATTCCCAAAAGCGCAATGATATATTATCCTTTTCGGAAATCTGCATCCAGGGCGCGATTGCGTTATAATTACTTAATAATGAATGTACTGCGCGTGTCTTGCCGTAACCTGAACCCGCGCTGACAATAACCAACGGATAATCAATTGCCTGTTTTAACAAAGCGTGAAGGCGAGGGCGTTCAAGATAATCGCCGTCCTGATAAATGTTATTTGTATTATTGTCATAATTATATTCTTTCGGCATAATTCCTTATCTTATTAGATTATTTTATGTGCAACTGTTACTCGAGTTGCTTCGGTTTGCAAAGATTCAGATATCATTTTGATCTTTCGCTTAGCGTAAATAGATGATATTCGATTGATATCTTCCAGCCATTTCTTTGGTATAGCGCAATTTTTTTCTTTATGCGCCGCCAAAGTAAGGGTGCGCATATCTTTCGCGTATTCAGTAAATGATGTGATGAGTTTGTTCGGTTCCGCAAGATTATATGCTTCTGTTAATGCGGCGATTGCTTCACTCCGTTTTTTAAGCTGATAAAGGGACATAGCTTTTAAAACTTTCAGCTCTATTTTACCAAAAAGAATCGAAGGATGTTCCGCCATATTTTCAATGAACGTTAACAAGGCGCTGTATTGACGCGTTTGATAATGATACCGGGCTCTTATCCTGTTTGCGTAATTTTCTAAAAATGACGGATGTGTGAAAGGAGAAAAATTCCCTTTTAGCCATTCAGGTATTTTTTCGCAGTTGTCCAGCGCAAGATGATAAAATCCGCCGGCAATATCGTAAAGAGAAATTGATTCTATATGCTTCGCGGATGCAGCTTCCATTTCCTTCAGTGATCTGGTTGCGCCTTCTAAATCGCCGTTAGAAAAATAAATATGCATCATGTAAACAATAGCTTTGTTTTGCGTAACGTACTGATCATGCTTTCGTGTTTTAGTTATCGATTGTTTTAGGTATTGTTCCGCGTCGTTGAATTGTCTCCGGTAAAAACACAATTCGCCGCGCAGAAGATCTTCCAAGCCGTCATAGAATCCAATCAGCGCAGGTGAAAGAAAAGATATCATACGGGAAACAGCTGCGATATATTCTTCCATCGCTCCGATTCGGTCAGTCCCGACATTTGAAGCCCATGCGCTTGCCGTTAATGCTTTATATGAACCAATAAATTTAAAAGGATTTTTATCATAGTAAAAACTTAACTTATTATAATAGATATCAAAATCATATACATCCGTATATGTGCTCATCTTCATCCGTAATAGTCCCCAGAAAGTGTAGATTCCTGAGAGCGCGCGGTTTCTCTCCGGCGTTTCAGGCTGCGCTTCGTAATCCGCCGCGTATTTTTCGGCAATATTCTGCGCTTCATCAAATTGCCCAAGATTAATTTTTAATTTTAATAACATTGACGGAAAAAGCGGATTGCTCGCTTTCACTTCATTCGGTATGCGCTCAAATATTTCCAGTGCGTATCCTGCCATATCCTGAGGCATCTGTACATTTAACGAAGCGGCTTTCCGGATAATCGCGTCATAGTCTGTTGATTTTTCATAATACGAAAGAGCATCCATGTGATAACCGTTTTCTTCGCACCACAAACCTGCAGTATGATGCGTTTCCCTTCTCTCATCATCTGTCAGAATTTGCTCCTGCTTCTGTCTTAGATAATCAAGAAATAAATGGTGGATAACATACGAATCCATTATAAAGTCATAACGAATATAAGCGTTTAATAATTCCATTTCAGCGATAAGTTCATCAACGGAGCTGCAGTTTTCTTTCGCGAGTAATTTGATAAGACCGGCGGAAAGATGATCGATAAGCGAGATACGCAGCAGGAAATGCCAAAGTTGCTCTGAGATTGTTTGAGGAAATTCAGCTTCGAAAAAACGAAAGATATTTTTTTTCATGGCATCAAGCGCGTACCTTTCATATTTTCGTTTTTTTGCGAGCGAGCGCGCAATCAAGTTGACAGCAAAAGCCCAGCCTTGAGTATCGTCATAAATATCTTTTATATCAGCGCTCATTAAAGAAAGACGGATCTGGTTAAAATATTTTACGATCTCTTCTTCTGTAAAACACAATGCGTCTTCCTGTATTGTGAATACATTCTCGCTCTTCATAACGCTGATTAAATTGATCTCCGGCATGGTGCGGGAGATCAGTATTAATTTCAAATTCGGCGGAGTAACATTCACGCCGCGCTCAAAGAAACGAAGTATGTCTGTGTTGCGCAGTAAATGAAAATCATCAAATACCCTTATGTGTATTCCGGGCAATGATGCGATTTCGAGCTTGATCGCGCTGTACTTTGAAAACGCTTCGTCTGATTTTGGAAATCCTATTTCTTTTAAACGGGTTCCGAATTCAGGCCAGAGCAGCGACACCTGATTCGAATAACTCTCCCAAAAGCGCGCCGGAATATTATCCCGCTCGGAGATCTGCACCCAGCTTGTATAAGTCGTATCTTTGGCAGGCGCCTTTGATGAAATGTTTTTTATACGCTGCGCCTGCGCGATTTTTGTATCATATTCCTTTAAAAACGAATGAACTGCGTATGTCTTGCCGTAACCTGAACCGGCGCATACGATAATAAGAGGATAGTTGATAGCGTCTTTAAATAGCTTGTAAAGGCGAGGACGCTCCAAATAATCCTCACTCTGTAAGCTGTGATCTATTTCATTGTTAACATATTTTCTTTTAACCATTATTTATTATTAATATTAACACTTTTTGTAATAATCGACAATCACAATAGATAATATATCTATAATATTTTACATAGTATTTAAAAGTATTTTAACTAAAACAAATTTGTATATAAATTTGAAGGTTTTACATGATTTTTTCTCATAATTTGCGAATTTATTGCGGCTAAATCGGGGTGTATTTTGCGATTTATAAATAAAAATGTTAAGATAATTTCTATTAAAAAATTATTTAATAATTTTATTTATTTTGATATAATATAAAATGAAAATAAAATTAATCAGAGGTTATTATGAAAGATAATAGGAAACCAAAAATTATGCTGGTAGATGACAACAAAGTGAATCTTGCCATAGGCAGAAGTATCCTTAGCGAGAACTACGATGTTTTTGCTTTGTCATCCGCAGACAAACTTTTCGAGTTTTTAAAAAATGTAATACCTGACTTGATTCTGCTTGATATTGATATGCCGGGAATGGATGGTTATGAAACTCTGACCATTCTCAAGGCGGATAAAAAATACGCGGAGATTCCCGTCATATTTGTAACAGCGAAGACTTCGGAATCGGATGAGTATGCCGGCCTCGATCTTGGCGCTATTGACTATATAACAAAACCGTTTAACCCGGCTCTTTTACTCAAGCGTATAGAAAATCATTTGTTAACCCAAAAACAGAAGAAAAGTTTACAGGATAATAACAACAGCCTGATAAAAATGGTAAAGGAAAAAGCTCATCAGGTTTTCGATCTGCAAAATGCTATCATCAGCAACATGGCCGAGATTGTTGAATTCCGTGATGTTGTCACAGGTCAGCATATCAGCCGCACGCAAAAATATTTAAAAAAATTAATGGAACAGCTTATTAAAGACGGCGTTTACGAAGATGAGCTGCTTGTCTGGGATATGAATGAAATTTTGCTTTCTTCCCAGCTTCACGATGTTGGAAAAATCGCGATAAGCGACACAATACTTAATAAAGCGGGAAATCTCACGGAAGAAGAACGTGAAATAATGAAAACTCACACACAAAAGGGAGTTGAAGTAATAGAGAAAATTGAAACCTCCACAGATAATTCCGATTTTTTAGAATACGCAAAAACATTCGCCAGAACACACCACGAAAAATGGGACGGCAGCGGCTACCCATACGGTCTTTCGGGAATGAACATTCCTCTCGAAGGACGAATAATGGCAATCGCCGATGTATACGATGCTTTAATCTCAGAACGGCCTTATAAAAGACCTTTTTCCGCCGATGAATCCGCACAGATCATCATTAATGGTTCCGGTACGCATTTCGATCCGGCGCTAGTAAATACATTTAACAAGGTAAAAGATGAGTTTGCCGCCATTGCGGTTGAATATATGGATTAATTAAAGCCAAGACGGGGAATCGAACCCCGGACCTGCACATTACGAGTGTGCCGCGCTACCGACTGAGCCATCTTGGCAAGGTCTTAATTTTCCTTATCAGAAATAATACCTGTTTTTATCAACAAAATCAAGATGCCTTGTCTCTCCGGGATTTCATCTAAAATTTAAAAAATTCTCAAAAATTTCCCTTAAAATTTGTTCGCAGTATTTTGTAAAATAATATATGTATTAACATTCAAATAGTATGATGATATATCAATAATAATCAAATAATCTATTAATATGCATAATTTCCAGATTCTTATATTTATATTGTAAGTACAAATAATTTGAAATCTGGAGGTTTATCATGTTTAAAAGATTAGGATTAACGGCGCTGCTTGCGTCTGTTTACTTTGGCTTTGCCTTTGCCCAAATGCCTGAAGGATTTGATGTAAGCATAAGTGTCGACGCGAATGCCTTTGAAATGCGCCAGATTGAGAAGAGCGATGTTGAGCTGCGCAGAGAGGCAGGTAGAGACGCGGGTCAGACTATTGTTCTGCCATTTTCCGATCGCAACTGGAACAGCGGAACGGGTGTTTCCTTTTCCTATAACGGAGGGTTCTTTGGAGCCCGCTTAGCTCTGGATGTGACGACTTCCGATCAGCAGTACTATGACAGGGAAAAAAGGGAATGGTTTGACTTTTACCCGGTGACTGCCGGCGCGGTGAACGCGTGGTATAAACCTTTCGGCGATTTTTTAAAGCTCTCTATAGGAAGGGGCATTGGTTCAGGGTATGCAGATAGTCAGGGCGGGGAAGCTCTGAGAGTCTTTTCAGGCGGAGAGAGGGGTAATTGGGATTTCAGCCGCGCTGTAGATGACATTGTCCAGGGTGAAGGGGTATTGCTTGAAGGATCTTTTGGCCCTGTTTCCGTTGCTTTGGCAGGCCGTTATTCCAAATCCGAATTATTTAATGTCAGCCTGAATCCGAATGATCCGCCTATTACACAAAACACAAAATACGCGTCCATGGAACAGCGGAATTTTTCGTATGGCGCGCGTGTCGGCGGGGAATTAAATGAGTTTGCCAAATTAAACGCCTCTTACATTATTGAGTTTGACAATATTACTGGCAGTAACTATACAAGTGACAGAGAAGGCGTTCTTCAGCCAATCAGCGGGGAGGCGGAATTTACAAGGCATCTGTTCGGTATTTTCGCGAGTCTTTATCCGTTCAAAGGTTTCGGTCTTACGCTGGGTTATAACGGCATCTTTACTCAATACCCCGAAGAAATATTCTCAGGCGGAAGCATGGTACCTATTACCATGCCGGCTGTTTATCAGCAGGGGATCAATTTAAATATGCGCTATAGCGGTATCAACCGCATGGTTTTAAGAACCGATCACAATGTCAGTTTCTGGGGTGATAAAAACTTTTTAATTTTTGGAATGCCAGCGTACGGAAGTGTTAACGCCGGAATAACCGCGGAAACAGCGATTACCCGTGATTATCCCATGGTAGGACATCTTCTGGTATGGAACGGACTTGGCGTAAATTATCAGTTTACCGACACATTCAAGCTTGACCTGTATGTCAGAAATCTGTTTCGCCGCACAATGGCCGAAAGCCCCGGCACTGATGTTCAATTTCTTTTTACAAGAAACATGACGGCAGGTGAGTTAAAAGCTATCTGGATGCCCAAAGAAAACATGGAATTTTTTATCGGTTTAACGCTGGAGCATCTGACTACCGCGTTATCTGAAGATATAGCAAAAGAAACAATTCGCGTAAGAGACGGTTTCGGCGATCTGGCAAACGCAAGGGAGATACGGGATACCTCGTTTGCTTTTAAAGTTCCCGTAGGAATGACTGTAAAACTGCGCTGAGATTTTTGGAAATTACCGGAGATTGTTTCTCCGGTAATTATTTTTTCATTGCCGGAGCGTATGCTTTGGTGAAAAAGAGCTGGAGGTTCAGTATGAGGAAAAAATATTTTTTCCGCGGGTTCTTGCTGCTTTTCGCGGCAGTATCCCTTGTTTTAGCAGGATGCAAGGAAATTGATGATTCATTAAATCAGGTTCCTGATCCGGCTACGTTAGGTGTGCCAACTTTTGTTAATGTTATTCCCGGAGACAGGGAATTAACAATAGAATGGCAGGCGGTTAACGGCGCTGCAAAGTACCGAATGAAGTTCGGCGTTGTTAATGAACAATCAAGTTTTATCGAGGTTAAGGGAACCAGCCGTACTATTGTTGGGCTTGTGAATGATACCGAATATTCGGTTGAAATTGAAGCCGGCAATTCCATTGGGTATAGCGGAAAATATTCTACCAAAAGGTTTGGTATTCCGTTAGATCCTGCGGTTGTGTTGCTGCCGCCTCCCAATAATCTTGCGGCAGCCAGTGTGGGTGACGGCTCCGTTACCATTACCTGGGACGCGGTACCAGGCGCTGTTTCGTATAAGGTGATTTGGTTTATCGAAGGAGAAGAATTAGATTCCGATAATTCAAAAATCATCAATAATGATGGAAGTCAAACTACTTCCGCTACTATTGACGGTTTACAAAATGGTTTTGAGTATACCATTGAAGTCCGCGCTTTCGACGGCGTACGCTATGGCTATCACGCGGCAGTAAAAGCAACACCTGCTATCCCGCCGGCTCCTCCCGGCATTGTTGATAATATACTGCTTGCAGACGGCGCTATACTGGGTCAGGTATACGTATCATGGGATAGAACCGATAACGCTGCGGGATATGCCGTGTACTGGTCGGCAGCGAATACTCCTCCAAATGAAAACCCGACGGAAGAAAAAAACAAGAAAGAAACCCACGCTGAACACTTTGTTATCGAATGGACTGAAGCCGCCGAAATATTTGTCTGGGTTGCCGCCTTTAACAACATTGGCTGGGGCCCGTGGAACGATGCCGACGAATTTACAACCAGAATGGCGATTCCCGCGGCTATACCTCAAAACCTTAAAGCGGTTCCTTCGAATAAAATTGTCCATCTGCAGTGGAGCACCACCGAAAATGCGGTAACATATCAGGTTCAGGTAAGTGCTGCCGATACTTTCGACAGTGATAATACAAAAGTATTTACAATCGAAGATGATGAAGTAACCGGGATTTTAAGTGAAGGAATTACCATAAGAGATCTGATAAATGATATCCTCTATTATTTCAGAGTCAGGGCAGGCAGCGAGGACGCGGCTATAAGTGAAGGCGGTTGGAGCGTCTGGTCTGTAACTGAGACTGCCACACCTCAACTGTGGACAACCAAACCGGCTGCTCCTGCTAAAGTCAGCTTCAATCCTACTGTTCGTTACGCGCTGGATGTTAATTGGGAAATGCCGGAAGGTTCGGATTTCTTCCATGTTAAGATTGGAAAAACTAAAGGCGATGCCGAGTTGGTTGTTTTTCCGGGCGCGGACAAAAACGCTTCTGATTACGAGCAAATAAAATATCTCTGGGAAGGTTCTCCCGCGTATCTTACCGGTCTAAAAGATGATACTGAATATTGGATTGGAATTGCCGCCGGAAATCATATTGGTTTTAGCGACTTCGCGTGGGCGCAGGGGAAAACATTAACTCCCGTCTTTGGGCCTCCTCCCGTCAATCTCAAAGTAACAATGGGTAACCCCGGTCATATGACTGTAAGCTGGGATGAAGCCGCGGGCGCTGTTGCTTACGAAGTTGAAATAAAAGAAGGCGCGAAAGATTTTAAAACAATAACCATTCCCAACGGAGATCCTAGACTGGTAACAACGATAGATGTCGGCGGATTTACCACAGGAACCGAGTATACTTTCAGGGTACGCTCGAGAGTTCATGAGTTTGGCGCGTGGTCTTCTCCTGTGACACAGACAGCAATTATTAAACCGCCTGTCAATTTTCAGCTTTCAGGAAATGATGTTGTAAAACAATTTAAAGTAACATTTGATAGTCCCTATACCGAATCAACTTTTGACGGTGAGAGTGTAAACTTCAGATGGCGTTACGGCACGGAAGATGATATATCGGCTGCCGGCGCCGAAGCTTCCATAACATCACCGTATACGCAAAAGAACCTTGAACATAATACAAAATACTTTGTATGGGCAGCTACCCGTCTTGGCGCTGACGATTCCACGCAGTACAGTGAATGGATTAAGGCGGCTATTACAACCAAGACTCCGGTATTGCCCTCAGGCGTACCGATACTTAACGCCATCGTACCGGGCGATAAAACTCTTGACGTGAGCTGGAAAGCTGTGTCAGGCGCGGCTTCTTACGACGTTGCTTATACGGTTTCCTCCGACACTACATGGGCTAAAGCTGTAATAATCAGCAACATTACAGGGGAGAGCGTAACATTAAAAGACCTGGCTGCGCTCGCTGCTTATAATGTTCGTGTGCGCGCGGTAAACGCTGACGGCGAAACCGAGTGGAGTACGTCTCAGTCTGGAACCACTGTGCTTAACCCGCCTGCGGCGCCGACCGGATTGGCAGCAAGCAACGCGATTCAACGTACTCTGATAGTGACATGGAAGCAAATGTCTTCTGCCGGCGTGAATGTCAGATACAAGGTAACATACGGTACGGCCAATATTGAAGCGAATGCTGTTCTTGTAAGCGACAATTTAACTAATCCCAACATCATCATAGAAGACCTTGAGCACGAAACCCAGTACTGGATATGGGTCAGCGCGAAATGGGCAGCCGAGGCGGGAGAAACCGCTTTTGGAGCGTCATCAATGGTTGCTGCGAAAACAAGCGCGGGCGATTCCGTTGTAACCGGAAACGCTCCTACAGGTAAAGTAACAGTCATCGCGGAGGTTGCTTATGAAATTGGAGGCAGGGACAGAGACAATGAACTCAATTATGTTACATGGAATCTTGCCGGTACGAATAATATTGAAAGTAAACCTTCAGCGTATGGCGGCCCTCTTGGTGAGTGGATAAATGAACTATACACAAACGCTCCGGCAGCGGCATCCGATTGGTATCGGAACAGACTGAGCGGCGTTATCGCGGCGTCATGGGGGCAGGTTGACAACGCGGTCTTCTACAAAATTTATATAGCCACTCTTCCCGTAACAGGATCGACTGCGCCGCCGGCTCCGCATTTCTTAGACGCCGTGCCGTATGACCCCGACACCGTTATCACTAAGACATCGCACTTTATACGCGACGTTACCCCTGATATGTGGTATTACATATGGGTCCGCGCCGCGAATAAAAACGGCGAAGGGCCGGTCGGTAATCCGTTTGTAGGCAGGGTACAATCCTCAAGGAACCAAATCCAGCCGTCCGGCGGATCATGGGCTGCGTCAACACACTATGAGCGCGGCGATTATCCCAAAAATCTTACCGCTGACGTAATAGGCGAAGGCACTGTTCATTTAAAATGGAACAAAGCCGATCGCGCGACATGGTATGAGGTTTACTACGCGGCTGAGTTATCCCATCTGCGGCATACTACAGGCGGCACTTCCTCCGGTAATAACAGGGAAATGCAACAGGAACTCTGGAGTGAAGGAAGCAGCAGTCAGGGAGATCGCAGGATGACTCCTTACAGGGTATATCATGCGACAGCCAATCCCTCAAACCAGGCGGCAAATAACCTCAACCTGCATACTCAGGCGATTCCCTGGAACGACAAGGAAGGTAAAGCCGGAAATCCGGGCGAGATCCACAAGATACACGCTTTGGAAACCGTTATTACAGGGCTTGATCCCGGAAAGAGATACTGGTTTATTGTACGCTCTCCGAACCATAACGGCGAGCGCGGCTACGGCAGAATACCTTATTCAGGCGGCGCGTCAGGTACAACAAATGATACAGGTTCGGCAATGGCAGTCACGATGGGAGGCATAGTATCGCCCGCCAATGTAAGTGTCACTCCCATATCTCCCGGCGGCGGCGGCAGACTTCAGGTAAGCTGGGATCCGGTTCCCGGCGCTGTCGGTTACAATGTATATTACTCAAGCAATTCTTCGATTCCTTCATTCTCAATGACAAATATGTCTGTTTCAGCCGGTATTACCAGCGCGACAATCGCGAATCTTACGCCGAATACTCTCTATTACGTATGGGTTGTTTCTCAGACACCAGCCGGTACCAAGACAGCGTTTGGTTCCGCGGCTTATGGCGTACCCAATAACTTTGACGGCACTGAGCCAAAGATGGTTAGCAAGATGAATAAGGACGGAGCAGGCCCTGTACAGAATCTTCTATATATTGAGGTAAATGATAATGACCCTCGTATCGCGCTGGGTTACGTACTTGAGAATACAGGTCACCAGTTCTGGGACACGGTTGTTATTTTCGCGGCAAATCTGCGCACAAGGAACTGCGCCACAGAAGGTTCTCCGACACACGACTGCACTAAGACCGGTCCGCATCTGCATTACAACGGTAATGTAAGCCACATTTTTAACAATGCAGAAAAATATATCAGACCATTACAGCGGGCAGGTATACGCGTAACTATGGGATTACTTGGCGATCATGACGCCCTTATCTACCATTCGTTCGGCCCCTGGTTCGCCGAAGCCGCTTATCCCTGGACTACATCGGGTAATCCCGGAGTAGGCTTTCACAGCCACTGGTGGAAAGGCGACCCGGCTGAATACCCCTTGAGCAATGAAGCCGTGATCAACGGTTTTATCGAAGAGCTGGTCAGCGAAATTGAACGCCTT
>Ga0209755_10003703_pt1 | contig 18852 bp, 13 predicted proteins | sample TergutCo191P1_FD_187301 | JGI IMG/M metagenome (GOLD analysis project Ga0209755, IMG submission 187301) | Cornitermes sp. P1 segment gut microbial communities from Petit-Saut dam, French Guiana - Co191P1 (SPAdes) (version 2) | ecosystem: Host-associated > Arthropoda: Insects > Digestive system...
GTAGACGCCGCGGCTCTTGCGGATGAGGCGCTGCGGGATGATGAAGATCTTTCGCCGGTAGAGAGGGCTGCGGCCGAAGGTGAGAGAAAGAAGGAACTGTTAAACGGACAGAAAAAGAATAATAGCCAGGGATTGTTTTAAGAAGGAGAAACATATGAAGAAAATAAGGTTTCGTTTGTTTGAAAACAGCAAGGAAGATTTGATTGTAAAGCGCGGAGGTATTCCTGACATCAAAGGAGCGATGCAAAGGATATTTACAAGCCAGGACGGCGTTGTGCTTTTGCGTTATCTGCTTTACGACTGGGGGTTTTTCTCTATTTGCGTTACGCCTGAGCAGCAGGCGCTCCGGAATTATGCGACGAAATTTCTTAATGAAATAGGAAATGAGTTTGACGTGGAGATTTCCGCTGCAATAAAAATTGCGGAAAAATAATTTTTTCAAAAAAAAACACTTGACAAATTTTTTACGGAGGTATTATTATGGCGGAAACATCAATGAGCGGAGATACAGACTCCGCTATCGCCGGCGGGCAATCCGCTGGTGGGCAACAGGTCCCCGCAGGCGGACCAGAGGCAGGCGCTGGAGGGGTAACCGGCAGTGTAAATAACACTGCGGCAGGCCAACCTGACCAGAGTGCCGGACAGCCGAAGGGCAAACCAGGACCTACTTCACCAGGGGGAGACAGACCTCCGAACGGTGGACTAGCAAAAGTCTTCGAAGGCGGACCAGAGGCAGGCGCTGGAGGGGTAACCGGCAGTGTAAATAACACTGCGGCAGGCCAACCTGACCAGAGTGCCGGACAGCCGAAGGGCAAACCGGGACCGAACCAATCCAACGACAATTTACCACAATGGACTCAACAGCTTTCTAAGAAGTATGTATCTGATCTTGAATCGGTTACAAAACTTCAGGCGTTCAAGAGCCTGGACGATTTTGTCCAGGCTTATCTTGACGGCGCAGGGCAACAGCTCTCTTTACCGGGAGAGAAATCTACTCCGGAAGAGCTCCATGCGTTCTATGAGAAACTTGGTAAACCCAAAGAAGCTGCGTCCTATTCATTCGCGAAAGACGAACCTGCATTTGCGCAGGTTGCGTTTAACGCGAATCTGACGAGCGCACAGGCGGAAGCTTTGTACAAGGCGAGCCTGGCGCAGGTGGATGACATGCGTAAAGGGATGATGGCGTTACAAGCCAAAGACTTTGCGGCGACGGATGTATTGCTCCAAAAAGAATATGGGGACAAAAGCGAAGAAGCCGTTACCTTGATGCAAAGAGGGCTTGGAATTAATCCAAAGACAGGGGAGCTCTCCCCTATCGCCAAATCCTTAAAAGACGCAGGTCTGGCAGGCAAACCTGAAATCGTCCGGGCGTTTATTGAGCTGGGGCGTGCCATAAGCGAAGGCACGGCCGCGGGAGGAAACTCAAAAGCCGGCGGGGCTAAGTCAATAATGGACGGCAGAGGGTTTGGTTATCAAGAAAGCTATTCATAGGAGTTAATTTTAAATGCCGAATTTAGTTGATAATCTGACGGCTCTTGAGGTTGCCCGGAGGTCGAGCAACCCCGACGCCCTCACAATTATTGAAACCATGGCCATGCTCAACTCAATGCTTGAGCAGCTGCCGTCAACCATGGCAAACGACAAAGCCGTTCATACGTCGCTTAAGCGTCTCAGTTACCCGGGAGGAGAACACCGTATCTACAACCGGGGCGTCGGGAAAAAAGCAAGCCAGACGGTGCCCGTCCGCGACTTAATCACAATGCTTGAAGCATTAAGCGATGTTGACGAGGCGCTTGCGAAACACAGCGGGAATCCCAACGCGCTTTATAACAGCGAGGCCGCCGCTTTTTTGGCCGGCATGGGTTTGGATCAGGCCGAGGATCTTATTTATGGGAACCACAGCCATGACCCGGCGCAAATTGACGGCCTTGCGACACGGTATGCGAGACTGGGAGATTGCTGTATCAGCTTTGGCGGTAAAGGCAAATACCTGACCAGTATCTACCTGATTGCCGCCGGGGAAAAAGCCTGCCATCTTATCTATCCGCAAGGATCTTCTTCCGTCGGCGTCCAACGCATCGACGCGGGGATTCAATATGCCAAGGATGAGAAGGGCGGAGAGTACCGCGTGCACCGCGATCATTTCATTGCCGAATACGGGCTTGCCATCGAGCATCCGGACGCGGTAGTCAGGATCTGCAATATCCCGAATAACCTGGACAAGGCCGGAAGGGCTGACTTAATTGAGCTGGTCCTCCGCCATCAGAAACGGCTTACAAAGGGCATCGTCAACACGGTGCTTTTCGGCAACCAGGAAATGGTATATCAGGTTGAACGGGCAGGCAGGGAAGCCCAGATCGTCGTAGCGCACGAGAGCGATGTTTGGGGCAGGCCTGTTAACAACGTCAACGGGCTCCGCCTGAGGCAGCAAGACGTCATTCTTTCTACAGAAGAAGAAATAGCGGCGTAAGGAGGGGAAGAAACTATGGGAAATTTTATTTATGACGCGAATCTTTCCTTCGGAAAGATGGAGCCTATCGCTAACGGGAACTTTCCAAAAGTGCTTAACCTGGGGAAGGTTCCGGGATCTTCCGACCACTACCCCGGGAAGGAATCAACAAACGTAGACCGCATGACCGCGGACGTTTGCTGCGCGGAGCCGGAGGGAGGCTCAAGCCTGACATTGACAGTGCAGGGCAGCAAGGACGGATCCACGGGTTGGACCGATGTAGGGAAGAATACCTTCACTCTTGAGGACATGAAGGCGGGAACCTGCCAGGCGGCGATAAGCCCGAACAGGTTCCAGTATCTCCGCATTAATGTAACTGTGACCGGAGCCTTTACCGGGTCCGCGGAAGCCTTCCTCAATACCTACGCGGGTAAATAAGGGGAAACTGATGTTTGGAAAAAATGATAACGGCAAGCAAGAGGAAAAAACCACGTCGGACGAAGGGAAAACCTTTGAAAAGGAAATGGTTTTTGTTTGCTATGAGGATTGCATCTATGACGGGGTGCATTACCGCCAGGGGCATGAACTGCACGGCAAAAAGTGCCCGCCTCATTTTGTTTTGAAAAGCGCAAAGCTTGAAAAGGATGAGAGGTAAAAAATGAATTTGGACTTCGCGCTTGTTAATCGCGCGCTGCTTAATATCGGCCAAAGGCAAATTACCCTTGCCGATAAGCTGGCCGGGAACGAAGCATGGCAGACAGCCAAGATTTATTATCTGTCGACTATGCTTGAGGCTCTGGCGCAAGTGGAATGGACCGCAGCCAAGCGCCGCAGGGAGCTTACCCCGGCGCAAATGCCCAATAAGGGCAACGCGGATTTTACATCAGCTTATGACATGCCGATTGACTGCGCGAAGATCATTGAAATTGACGACCATGATTACTTTGAAGTTGAGGGCGGACTCCTTTACACCGGAGAAAGGAATATCCAAAAGCGGCCGAAGTGTTTATATCGGCGCACGGAAAAGAAACCTATCCGGCTGCTTTATGTGAGTAACGGCCGCCGCCTGTCGGATCAAGCTGTCGTTTCCGGAGGGAACGCGCGGCGCAAGCCGATGGGCGACCACGTTACCGGGGGAGATTCCGATCGCGTAAGGCGTTATGAGTGGCACGATAACGTAATTTCCGGGGGAGGCGCAAAAAGAAAAGTTCCCCTTCCGCCAGATGAAGATTACCCGGATTACAGGGAGATGCGCCATGAACCTAACTTTTATCTTTATTGGGAGAATCTGCTTTCAAGCAAGTTCGCTTTACGCCTTACAGATAAAGCGGAACTGTCAATCGCTTTTTATAACAAAGCCCAGGCCATAGGGCGGGCCGCGGAAGTAACAAGTATCTCTCTTTCCGCAAGCCGCATAAAAGCGCCGGAAACCTGGCAGGAAGAATTGGGGCTGCGTTAATGCTTGTAACAAACTTTTCTTCCGGCGAATTATCAGAATCCCTTTTTGGCAGAATTGACCTCGGCCAGTATTACCAGGGAGCCGCGAAGATAGAGAACTTTGACATCATTCCCACAGGAGGAATAAAAAGGAGAAGCGGGACTGAGCGCCTTAGGACGATGGAAGGGCCGGGCAGGATTATCCCTTTTGTGATTGACAGGGAACGTTCTTTTTTGCTGCACCTTTCGCCGGGGAAGATAACCGCATACGGTCTTTCAGGCGGAAAAATCTCCGGAAATCCAAAAAGCTTTGTAAGTTCCGCAAGCCTTAAGGTATATAACTTCCTTGAAGAAATACTGGAAGTGCAGTACGCGCAGAACTTCGACAGGATGATACTCTGCCAGGAAAACTACCAGCCGCTTGAAATAAAGTATAGCAATGGCCAATTGGATATTAGTCTATTCAACATTGATATAAATGTGGAACTTGTGGCAAAAGAAGGAATAGATACAAATCCATTTAAAGAAAAAGATGAAAAGTATCAAAATAACGGGTGGCTTTCCTCGGATAATAAATGGCCGAGGACGGCAACGTTCTTCAATGGCCGGCTTATATTTGCCGGGACAAAAGCAAACCCGCAAAGGCTGTTCGCAAGCAGCGTAGAGGATATCAGAAAATTCGCGACATACAAAAAATTTATTTCGGAGGTAAGAGAGTATATAACAATCAACGGTAAAGTAAGCATGGGCACAAATATAGTTGAAATAATTGATTCCGCTGAAATCGGAAAATTTACAAAAAACCCTCAGGATTATCATGTAGATTCTTCTCTTTACCCTGCCGGTACGAAGGTTAGCGGCTTACAGGTGAAGAATATGTTAATGAGTAATAACGCAAAAGCTTTTTCTTTAAGCTCTGCGCAAAATTCCGAATTTTTGTCCTGGAAAAATAGCGTAGAGTATGGCGACCAATGGAGCGGGGACTATCAGATTTTTTCTTATGTGTCCACTATGACAGCTTTTAAAATTCGTATCAGGTATAGAAATGGGAAATATGAATATACAATCAGAGAGGAGCTGCAAATGGGCGTCAATGAAACGCCGCATATTATTGACCTTAATAACGCCCAAAAGTGTGTAACCGACCGCGATTATCTTTACGAAACAATTCTTGGAAATTTTTCTTATTACGCAGGCTCAAACTATTCTGACTATTTTGCCTTTAATGTTTTTAATCAGTTTATTGACGATTTTTGGGACTATATCCAAAGCAGGATGCAGAAATCTTTTATTCTTGAAGGAATATATCTTACCCTGTATGGAACTCCTTTACGAATCCAGCAGCAGATATCAAGCGGTAATGTAAAAGCTGATTGCGTAATTGCTCTTTATACAAAAGATTATATTTTTGACAGGTACCCCACCGCGGACTGTGGCTTTACTTTCGAGATTGCAAGCGATTCAAGCGACGCTATCCGCTGGCTTACGGTTAACAAGGGGCTCATTGTAGGAACAGAGACCGGAGAGTGGATTATACCTCCGGGAGTAAGCGCAATAAATGTCCAGGCCGTACGAAACTCAAGTTACGGCAGCGATAAAGTCCAGGGGACGGCCATCGGGGACGCGGCATGTTTTTTTCAGGCGGGAAAGAAGAGCCTTGTAGAGTATTACATACCGCAGCAGGACAATAATTTCCGCGCGAATAATATGGCGGTTTTGTCGCCAGAGATGCTTACGGAAAGCGGCGCCTTAGAGTTTGATTTCGTTTTATCACCGCACGCAAATTTCTTTATTACCCGCGAAGACGGGAAAGTCGTAACGCTTCTTTACGACCGCTCCCTGGGAGTGTTCGCATGGACGCGCCGCACGGGAGCAGGCGAAGTAAAAAGCCTTGCGGTAGTTCCGGGGGCAAGCGGCTATGACGATGTTTTTCTTTTGGTTGAATACTTAAACGGGTGTTACCTTGAACGCTTTGATTATGACGGAAAGGTTTTTCTGGATTCGTTTACCCATGTAGAAAGGAGTACCTGGGCGGCCGCAAGGGAGGCTTATCCGGCGCATGGAATAGCCCTCTGCCGCGTTATAAAAAGAAGCGCAGATGAAACTCTCTATGAAGCCCTTGACGCGGATAAGGAACCTGACTGGAACGCCGCAGGGGATGTTTATATAGGGTATTCGTATAAAAGTATTATGCGTACTTTACCGATTCTTGCGAATGAAAAAATGTCCAAACAGCGGATAACAAATTTGACGCTCCGTTTTCTGGAAAGTTACCTGCCTTTGGTTTCTTCTATTGCGGCCGGAGAGAATATAAAGACAGACAAAATAACAAATATCAATACACCGTACAGCGGGGTGCATAAAATGCCGTTCCCCGGCTCCTGGGATGCGCAGGTGCAAGTCGAGCTTGTCTGCGAAAAGCCGGAACCGGTAAAGATACTTTCACTTAACGCGGAGGTTCAGTAATGGTTCCTTTGGTAATCGGGGCGATAGCGGGCGCGGGAATGGGAATGCTGTCCACTTTCTTGAGCTCTCAAAAAGAACAAAAGCAGATCCGAGAGCAGCAGCAGCTTGCAAAGGACGCCTACGGGCACAAGCGGGAATACGACGCAGGAGTATGGGGCTTACAGCGCAATGCCGCACTGAAGGGCCTTAACCTCCAGAAAAACCGCCTTGCCCAAGCGTATAACGTAGACATGACCGGCTTCAATACGGGCCTTGAAGGGCAGGCGCTCCAGAACCAGGCGGCGCAGATTTCTCTATCTGACAATAAAGGCATGGCGCTATCTGATCAGGGGGCAAGCGGTATCCGCGGAAATGACGCGCTGCAACAGCGAATTGATTTCGAGGAGGGGCAATTCCAGCGGCAGCTTGCTTTACAAGAAAGAGGAACTTCCCTGGGACTCAATAATATGGCGGCGCAGTACTCCACATCGTTTGACGATATCGGGAGGGAAATAGACTCATGGGGCTCGGGCGGTTACCGCTCCCGGGCAAAAACGTTAAGCGACACGTACGCGGATCAGATATTCGGCCTTGAGATGGAAGGGTATAACCGGGCGATAAGGGACGCGAAAGCCGGCCCCCTGGATTATTTGACAGGAATGTTCAGCGGGGCGGGTTTCGGCGCGAGCGTGGGTATGTCGGTCGGTAACATGGGCGGACAGATGCAGATACCTGTAAATGCGGTTACTAAAGTCGTGAACGCCAAGAAGGCGAATATTTTTTCCGCTCTTTAAAAAGACAGGACTGGAGGAACAAATGGAAGAGCTTAAAACTGCAATTGGCGCAATGAAAAAAGCCGAGGAAGCACTCGCGAAGGAAGGCTTTATTCTTCATTGGAATGTCCGGGTAAAAGCTGAGAGAAGTTTTTTTAAAAAACTTATTAACGCCTGGATAAGCGAAGATGACGTTCCTCCTCCGGAAGCGGCGCAGGTTGAAGAACCAGCTCCGGAAAAGAAAACTCTTCCCACCGCAAGTAAAAAGGAAAAAAAGGCTTTGCCCCCTGAGGCCGCGGAAACTGTTGAAGCTGAAGTAAAACCCGAGCCGCCAGCGGTGCAAGAATTATCGCGGGAGCCGCCGCAAAAACCAAATGATTCACAAGAGGAAGAACGTCCTGTCACAGCGCTTGATATAAGCGGCGCAGCTACTTACCTCGGAGTTTCAGTAGCCGCTATTTACGACCTTGCAAAGCGAGGAAGGATTACCGCGCACGGCAAAATGGGGGATCGCTGGTACAAGATTGAAGATCTCGATCGCTATAGCGCGGAAAGAGAAAAAAGACGCGCCGCAAAGAAAGCCCTTGAAGCGGGAGTTGATGAATAATGGGACGCGCAAGCTTATTTGATGTATTTTACTCAGGCGCTAATGCGGCCGCTCCGTTTCTTGGCGAGAAAACGAGAAAGCTAAAAGAGCAGAATGATTTTGACCTCCGGATGACGGCTCAAAAATTCAGCAATGATTTTCAGGATTACCTCCGGAAAAATCCCTATGACGGCGGCGATATTGATGAGTATCAGAAGAAGCTGCAGCAGTATAACAAAAGCTGGTATGAAACAAACGCCGCGGGAAACACGTCGCAGTATTACCAAAAGAACGCCGCACAGATGAGCGCGGAGACAGGCGAAGCGGCCCGGGGCAGCGCCATGGCGCAGGAAGGCGCCTGGAAGTTACACCGTGAAGGTGTTGACCTTGAGCTTCTTGATACGCATGAAAAGACTTTTATTGAAAATTACAAAAGGGATAATCCTTTTGATGATGAAAGGTTAGATGATAGTGAATACATAAAAGAGCGAGCGGCAAAATTTAATAAAGAATTGGCGGACTGGTATGAGGCTGAAAAAGAAAGGGAGGACGGCCCTTTCAAAAAAGGCAGCGTACATTTTCAAAGAGCGGTCGGAGAAATGGAGGAGGCTTCTTTGGCCTTGGGGGAGCGCAGCGCCCTTGAAGACGAAGACGCGTCGCGCCGGCGCGTAGAAAATCTTTTATACAGTAATATTACCGACCTTTTGAACGAAGAAGCGGAACGCTATCTCCGGATAAATCCATACAACGGAAATGGCGAGCGGTACTTCAAGGAGTACATGGAGAAGGTCATGTACTCTATGGATGAGGCTTATGCGAAAGCCTGGGACAAAAACGACATACAGAAATTGAGCCCGAATATCAGGACGGCTTTAAATAACTGGAAAAGAAAATCTGACGCTGGTGTGATGCGCATAGTGCAGGAGAGAGCGGATGAGCGAAGGATGAAGCAGGACGCCGAGGACTTCCATGTCAACATGCGGCACGTTCTTGAATCCGATTGGGAGCCGGAAAGGAAAAGGACTTCATTCAGAAACCATTTAGAACAGCTTAAAATGAGGATGTTCATAGACCCCGAGACTGAAGGGAAAATGCTGCGGGGTTTTGATCAGGAACTTTACGAGAAATTCGCGGCAGGTGTCATGGCCGAAGTAAATGACGTAAACCTCCTTGACGGCGCCATTAAAGCGATCCGCGGACGCTTCAGTTTTATGGATGACGTAAATGTCTATGAATACGACGCAGAGGGAAATATCGTAAAGACAGAAACGCGGCCGTGGACTTCTGTAGGATGGGACGGGTTTGAGCAAGGGCTGGTAGAACAGAGAACTAAGGAAATACAGGGAGAACACTGGAACCGGGTTATTGAAGCAAACGCATACGTAGAAAGGCTTACCGCTTTGGGCGATCTTGACGGGGCTTTGAAACTTGCAAATGAATACCGGCCTTTATGGAATAAGGCATACGACAAAAATGATCCTGCCTATAATAATTTCAGCGACGACCACCGGGTTAGGGGAAAAGAGTATTTTCCCGTTGGGAAGATGGAAGGCTTCAAGGCGCAGGGGCAGGAGGGAAAGCTTGCCGCCATGTGGGAATCTCCGAGAATGCTGCTGCGGCCGTTGATTGAGGAAGGCAGTGTCGTTGTCAGGATAAAAGAAGATGACGGGCGGATGAGGGAAGTCCCACTAACAACACTTAATGACGTAAAAAATCATTTAGTTGCAATCAGGAAAAACGCTTTTGAGTATGAGTACGAACAAAAGCACGGGCCAGGAACTGCTACAGGGTTTTTCGCGAGTAGAGGATGGGAAGAAGAACAGGAAAAATATACTCTGGCGTTTAATACTGCTGTTAAGGAATTAATAAATGAGCTTTGCCCACAGCTTTGGGATGAGTATGAGAAGTTTCAAAAAATAATTACATACAACAAAGCGGCAAGTGAGGGTATTCCAAACCAGTTTTACAACAAAAACATTTTCGAAGACAAAAAACTGACAGATTTGCAAAAAGACCAGTTTGCGCAAAACAGCATTACATTTTTTACGGATATGTTCTGGAACACTGAGCTGTTTAGGGAAGGGGTGATAAACATATCCGCATTAAGGGAGGCGATGAGGACTTTCACAGGCCAGAGCCTTGTTAATATTTTGGAATGGAGAAGCACGCCTTCCCAAAAAGGGAATTATTTTAAGAACCTGGCGGATTACAGCGCCGAGGCTATGAGCGAACAGGCTGAGCATGTTGTCTATACAGACATCAGGGATAAAGAGCGGTGGAGGAGCGAGCGTATTGAAAGCGACGCGAAGGCTGTCCGCGGGGATGAGCAAAATAATACCGCCGCGTTATTGAGGCTTCAGCCTGATGAGTTAAAACCGGCGTGGATGCAAAGCAGCCGGAACAAAAACGACATCATTCCGAAAGGCATATTTGTGGTAGAGAAAGGCGAAAAGGCCGGAACTTACTACATGGATTACGACGAGAAAGCCAATCAGGTAGTTATGAAGCAAAACCCCGCTACGGGGAGATGGGAAGAACACGCAAGGGAAAACCGGCCGCTTACGGCAACAGAAAATTACGTCCGGCTTAATTTGGATATGAGAGAAATTAAAAACTCACTTTCGATAGACAAGGTAAACCCTTACACCAAAGAGCCTTTTAATTTTGAGGAAGCGCCGCCGCCGAATTATACCGGGAGTATTTCAGCATGGAAGGACAGGCGGAACAGTAAAGAGAGCAAGCTTGCGGCATGGGTCGGTTATTTCTTACAGCAGGGACAGAAAAATTAAATGAAAGAGAAAGCAAGAAGTTATCTAAGCCGCCAAGCCAAGTTGTCAATTGCGGGTGCAATATCTTTGACTTCATTCCAAATATCACGAAGTTCTCTTTTAATGCCATATAATTCTTCAAGGTCACCGTCAATATACCCTAAAACCCTATTGATATCATTGAGCTGTTCATGTGCATCAAAAACAAAAAATACAAAAGCGATTGTCACAATCGCACAGAGAGCGACAAGGATAGTTCTAAAATTACTTTCGATGAAACTTTCCTTTTTTGTATTGGGTTTCTGCTGTCTTATTCGTGCCGGGCTCCTACTGTACATGGAGCGCCGTATTACAGATTTCAAAGCCGGTTTTTTCATGTTTTTACCCTCAAGGAATTATACCACGGAGGGCACGGCATGTTAATAAGAAATTTAAAGCAAGGGGGCGGTATGCTTCCCGGAATAAAACAGAAGGAGAGATGAGATGAAAAGGCCGTTATTTGATGTTGTATCGGACATCAGGGAATTAGTTAAACCGTTAGGAATTGATGTCGTATCGTTTGACTCCAAGGGCGATTACACAATAAGCATAGATCTATTCTATAAAAAATGTATGGAGGAGGAAGAGAAGGAGGATCTCGAACAATTTATCAACGAACGCCTTGATCCCAATACAAGAACCGAGGATGAGATCGCATTTGCAAAAAATTACTTTAAAAGTCGGGGTCTGCTTGCAAAGGGTGCTGGCGAGTAACATGAAACTCTATCGAATAAGACAGAGAGGCATACTGGTCAAGGATTTGATCGGGTGTTTGGTTTTCCTTAATGGCAAGTGGCCCTATCATCCGAGCAGCAATTTCAAGGCACTTTAGCCTGATATCTTGTTTACGGAGAATTTCGTTATTGAAGTCTGTAACCCGTTTTTCTTGGAGATATTTTTCTTTGAGTTCTTCATCTTGAGTCATCTTTTTACCCTCCTGGGGTGTGTAGTATTCCTGACCATACGGTCAAGGTTGTTGTGTTCCCCTGGATTATAACATGCCCGGGAGGGTTTTTTTGAGAGGAGTTTATGTCAGACATTTTCCGTGATTTTGAGCGCAAAGATATTTTTCGTCCCAGGCTTCCGGAACGTCCGGGGGATTATCGCCCGGATATTCAGCTGACACCAAACGGAAAAACGACAGATCAAAAAGCGGAGGATTTGTTTAAGTCCTGGAGCGAAGCAGCTTTACAGAAGAAAGATTTTCAGGAGCAATCGGCAGCTTCTGGAGTTAGGCTTTCACAGCGGTATTATGACGGGCTCTACGATTTACGGGAACATGGCCTTATTGATGATGATGATATTTATAAGGTCGCGTTTGCGAAGGAAATGGCAGAATACACGGGACTAGAGCCTTCATACGTCATGGCTAATTATGATGAGATGTGGAAGATAATTTCCGGCGATATTGAAAACCGTTATGCGCTGCCGCAGAGCCGTTTGAAAGCGTTACAAAGTTCATTGCAAATAATGAAGAATAACGCTCCTCTAGGAAAATTAGGGCAAGAACTCATGAATCTGCCAGACAGGTTAACAGAAGCCCATAAGGCGAAAAATGTCCGGGCTGACAAAATTACTGCGTTTGAAGCGCTGAAAGAGAGCGACACAAAAAGGCTTGAATTGTGGGAACACTTAACACAAGAAGAAAAAAATCTTGTTAATTTAAAGCATTACAGGGAAAAAGATTTATGGAAACAAATCACTTCGCTGCGAGAAGCAAATGAAAAACTTTCCCGAGGGATGCCCACAGATCCGCTCTCATTTATTGTAAACACTACAATACAATCTGCTCCGGCCACAGGAAAAGCTCTTGCCGGCGGCGCTATTGGCGGCGCAGCCCTGGGGCTTGCTTCCGGAGGTACGCTGACGGGGTTGGGCGCTAGCCTGGGCAGTTTTGCGTCTTCAAGTTCTGAAATGATTGGGCTCATGTACATTGACCTTCTTGCCGCCGGAGTGGAAAAGGAAAACGCCAAGGGGCTGGCTTTAGTAGGCGGTAGCTTGCAAGGATTTATAGAAGTTGGATTAGGCACAATACCAGGCATAGGAAGAGCCGCGGGTAAATTGCTGCCAAAAACGGTGGTATCCGGAATAGCAGAAAACGCCTCAAAAAAATTCATAAAGAGGATATCCGAGACAGGTATTGCTGCGTCCCTCGGCAAAAATGTTTTGGCCAAAACAGCCGTTGAATTTACAAAGCAGGCCGGAGAAGAAGGGCTTGAAGAAGTGTTGCAGCTTCTGGTTGAGCAGGCAATGTTTTCAATCGCTGACGCTATGCAGGACGCGCCGGTTGACCGTGACGCATGGGGGAGCCCTGAGTTCTGGTCCGAGATGAAGCAGTCATTACTCGGCGGCATTGCCGGCGGAATAGGCTTTGGAATTGCCGGACTTCCGCTTTCCATAACCGGCAATGTACGCGAGACGGCCCGGCAGACGGCGCAGCTCAATAACCTTGCGGCTAACATTGACGACAAGGCGGAATTCCGCGCGGCGGTTAAAGACCATCCGATGGTTAAGGGTTTGTCCGAGGCGCAGATAGATCAGATACACGAGAGCCAATCGACAGCGAGGCAGGAAGAAGCAAAACGTACCGAAGAGTTGAGGACCCGACGGCTATACGGCGCGATGGACATTAGCGGTGACGTTTATCGCACGGAAGACGGTCGCTATTACATGGAGCACAACCGACATACGGAATCGGGCGGCCGTGTGACAGGCGAGATTCGTGTGGGAGATCCACACAAGGGCGAGAGAAACAGCTATGCCGTTGGCAGGTATGAGTTGCGCGGAGAGAGTCCAGTATTTACCGAGTTTAAGGTAGGAGAAAAATACGAAAGCTTGCGGGGTAATATTTTACAGAATTTCGCAAACGATATCGGAAAAGATTTTGACTATGAAGGAGAACACTACTCGCCCATCGGAGAGGGATACGCGCAGCGCTTCGGATGGAGCCGTGAAACCCAGGCGCGGCCCATGGGGGAAAGCGGACAATTTGACTTTAACCGGCCCTATTATTCCAGTCCCGACACCCAGGCGGATATTGAGGCGAAGCAAAACTTTGCCCGGCAGATAAAGTCGCTTGATACTCTCCTTAAAGGAGAGGAAGCGGCGCAGGTAATTGTTGATGTTTACGACACTGTAGGCCGCAAATGGTTCAATAGCGGTTTTGATTCTTTTATGAATAGGATTACAGGCGGAAACCTGGAAGGCTTTTTTACACAGAAACTGGATGACGCGCAGGTTGCCAGGTGGATAGCAAACAAAGAGGGAGTGGTATCTGACGCGGCGGCGGTGAAGCGTATTGAGGAGAACCTGACCGACACGCAGCGGGAAGAAGCCCGGCAAAATATTCACGGCTTTATGATCCCGGGATCGGAAGGCATTACCAAGGCGATATACGCGGCAAAGGACGCGGATGTTTCCACTTTCATACATGAGGGGATTCACGCTTTCACACAACTGGCGAAGTCTCTTGATCCGGAACTGCACAGCGAGATGATGAAGGCCGCGGGCTTTGATCAAAAGGCTTACGACCAGGCGGACGCGGCCGGCCGCGAGGCTATGATGAGAAACGCGATGGAGACGCTTGCTTACGGCGCGGAAGCGTATTTGCAAAAAGGCCCGCAGTCGGTGAACGATTCCGCCCTGGCGAAACTGTATGAGCGGATAAAGGAATTCCTTAAAGACCTGAAGGACGCTTTACAGAAAAGCAAATACCTGACTTCGGAAGTGGAAGCGCTTTTTGACAAGCTTTTTGGCGAACAAACTGTTGAGCGGAAGGGAGCGGAAAATGTTCCTAAAACAGGGCAAAATGTTACAAAAACAGAGATAAACGTTCCGAAAGAGGCGGGTAATGTTATACAAAAAGCGGAGAGCGTTCCGGAAGAGTTTGAGATTTACTCTGACAGTTTGGACCGCGACATTAAGAACGAAAATCTTTCAATAGAGAAACGCTCTGAAGCGGTAGCGCAGAAGGCGGGACAAGAGTATTTTCAGCAGATTATTGAGGAAACAAACAGCCGCTTTAATGAGGAACTTGAGAAATTTCTTGAAGGGAAGATTGAGAAGGGACACATATTCAAACTGGGGCTGCCTGGGTGGATATTACGACGGGCAGGTATTCCGGCAGAGCAGGAGATAGAACTTACTGCCGAACAGTTAAAAAAGAAATCCACTAGTAAAAAACATCCTTTTGATCCAAAAGAATTAAGCAATTTTGCTAAATTAATAAATGAACCCGTAGCAGTATTTAGCTACGCCAAAAAAGCCGATGCCAGGAATGTAATTATCTCTACGAAGCAAAAAGAAAAAAACTTTTTGGTAGGTATTCACTTTGATAGCCGGCTGCAAGAGTTAACTGTTTCGGAGATAAGGGGATTGTATCCAAAAGATACCACCAAATGGTTAAACTGGATAAACCAAGGGAAGTTGCATTATGCCAATATAGAAAAACTCCAGGCCGTGGTAACTCAATTGCAGCCCAATGCTGTCGGTATGAGTCTCCACAACCTGGAGCAACAGGCTCCTGAGGAGGATACCCAACAGCGGACCAATCCCGCTGACGTGAACAGCCGCCTCAATATGGAACCTATTAAAAAACTACTTCAAGACCATGCTGATGTCAAGCATTATTATCCGGAAGATGAAAATATTTATTTTCAGGCCGCTTATCACGGCAGCCCTTATAGGTTTGAACGCTTTGACAGTTCCCACATGGGGGAAGGAGAAGGGGCGCAGGCCTACGGCTGGGGACATTACTTTGCAAGCAAGAGGGAAGTCGCAGAGTGGTACCGGGAGGAACTATCAGCGCCAGAATATTATGATGGAGACAAGAAGCTAAGTGGTGAAGAATCCTGGGCCGCCAGTTTTCTTTTCTTATACAAAGATATTGACGGGTTTATAAGGCTTACCAGGAATGAAGCTGTTGAAAAAGTGAGGCAAGTATTTAAACCGGAAGTACAAGAAAAATTCATAGAGCTTATTGATAAGCTGGATAGTAAAGGCCTTAGGGTTGAGGAGGGAACTCTATACGAAGTAGATATCCCCGGCGATGAAGAAATGCTGGACTGGGATAAACCATTAACAGAACAATCAGATAATATAAAAAGGGCACTGCAAAATGATATTAATGAGCGCCAAGAAACCCTTGAGAAAGTACGAGCAAAAGCTAACTCTGATTATCATTCATCATACAAAGATATAACTACCGGTGAATATTTTTATAGTTTTCTAAAAGCAAAATACAAAAGTGATAAAGCAGCATCTAAATATCTTAATTCGCTTGAAATCAAAGGCATCCGTTACTTGGACGGCTCAAGCCGCGCTGATGGAGAAGGCTCATACAACTATGTTATTTTCGATGACGACGATATAGACATTACCCAGACATTTTATAGCGAGGCTTTTCAGGACGAGGGACTTGCGGAGTTTATCAATAATTATCCTGAGGTTGTGAAGGAAGCCGCGGGGTTTGAAACTGGCGCGGATATGGCGGCGCATTACGCTGATTATAATACCATGCCAAATGAAGTTTTCAGGAAGGCTAAAGCCCTCGGGTACTTTGACGCACTGGCTCGGGCGGCGAAGTCCGGGGACGCGGGGAGCGCAACAAATTTTATATCCGGCGTATCGGTTGAAAAAGCATCTGCAGCTCTTGCCGCTTACGGCGCAGGCGCGGAACACGCGCTTGAAGCGGCGCGACTGGTACGAGGAGCAGACGACTGGACGGCGGCGGTGGAACTTCTGGAGCAGCAGGGTGTTCCACGCATTGACGCGGAGACATACGCGGATACAGCGCGTTCTTTCAGCCATTCAGATTGGCTTTGGCTTGAAAAGGCGGCGGAGGCAAAAGAAAAGCCAAGCGCCCGGGAAAACGTGAAGATTGGTGAAGAACCCACCGAGGCGATGAAGAGGTTCTTCAATGCGTTTGTGGACGGAGCGAAAGAAATATATCCGGAAGAAAACCTTGAGGCGCTTAGGGCGGAGCTTGCCGGGGAGCCGCGTACGGCGGAAGCGTTCGTTAACATGATAAATACAGATGAAGGCTTCAATGAATTACTGGAGTACGTGAACTCTATTATCAAAGAAGGTCATGTGCAGGGTGAAACGGATGAGGAAACCCGGCAGAACGAGGCTGTTTACAATCGGGTATTGACCACTTTTAACACAACAAATCCAAACTGGGATACTGCCCTCAAGAGTACCGCAGCCGGAAGTGAAGTAGAAGACAGGACAAAGAAGATAATCCGGGGAATGATTCGGAACCGTCCGCTCCAGTACATGGAAGCCTGGGCGATGATGACAGGAGATGAAACCTGGCTGCCGGCAGAGAACGATATACAGCGCATTAAGCGATTGGATACAGAGGGCCTTGCTGATGAGGATTATCTTGAAAGCTCAAGCCCTGAGGAAATTGAACGTATCGGCCGGCGATTGAGCTCCGACCGCGTGAAGAAAAAGATAGACAACAAAACATTACAGTTTGAAGATCCGGATCTTACCGCATACGAAGAACAGCTAAAAGAAGACGTTGCGAAGGCCAAGAAATTGATTGAGGAGCGCGGAGAAGGATTCAAAGATTTCCAGTGGATGCTGGAAATGCTCAAACGCAATGCCCGCAAGGAACAAATACTTTGGGAACAACAAGCGGCTGATACAAGCAACGCAGGGCTGAAGGCAAAAAGAGAACAGGCAAAGAAACTGTCCAAGGCTTATCAACAGGTGAGCAATGTCGCTGCGCAATTGGAAAGCTTCGCCAGGGAAGATCTGACGCCTACTCAGAGGACTGCGTTTTTGGAGCTGCGAAAGGCCTATAGAGAGCAGGAACGGCTCCAGGCGGAGCTGGCTGCAATAGGGCAGCTTCGGGAAATTAAGAAAAGGGATATAAAGCAGATATTAAGGAAGCCGGACCTTAAAACTGTAAGCGTCACCGAGGCGGCGAAAATAGAGTGGATACAGGCGCATTTTGACAGTTATGAGGCAATAGCCCGCTTTATTGGAAAAGGGGCAAAAGACATCCGGGAATTATACAACCAGTTTGCGACAGACGCGGAGTACCGCGCAACACTGAAAAAGAAGCTGAATGTTTTAGCGTATAACACGATAGAGCATATTGTTTTCAAGAACCCACCAAAAGGCGAAGTGAGGGCTTACACGGAAATAAGCGCTCAACAGCGCCGGACTTTATACAAAAACCTTCTGGAATATGAGGATATATTCCAGGATATGGGAATAGATATAACCGAGGAGCCGAGGAAATACAGCAAGGAAGAATGGTCCGCACTCCGTAAAGAGATGCAGGATTATATTCCCGCGGATCTCCTTTACAAGCTGGAAGGTTTGCTTGAAAGAGACGAACAGCGGAACAGACGCTTCAAGGTTGACAACTTTAATATTGAGGATATACAAACGCTTGCCGGAATTGTGAACCGGCTCCGGAAGGAAGGAAGGGAAAGGGAAGAAGCGCGTAAGGATGCTCGCTCGGAGCTCCGGAAGGAAGAGCAGGTAAAAATCCGGAGGGTGATTGAAGAGCACATGCCGAAAAATGCCGGCGGGGATAGAACGCGGGGTATTGCCGAGACGAGGATGAAGGAAGACAAGAGAGCGGCATGGCGGGGTGTATGGTACAGCCTGCATAATGCCCGGCGTTTTTTCCGGAGGCTTGAAGGAGGCGAGGACGGGTATTTATACAACACCATAACGCAGAGAGAGTACGAGGCCTTTAACGAGAAGAACCGGTATATCCAAGAGCGCCAGGCAATGGTTGAAAAACAGCTTAAGGAAAAGGGAATTCGCCTTCAGGATCTCGGCAGCCATACCTTTGAAATTTGGAATAAAGACAGGGTGACGCTCGATGAAATGCTTTCGTTCTATTATGCGCAGTATAACGAAAGGGCTTTACACGCGGTGATATTCGGCGATTATGCTTCGCCCAGGGAGAGGGAAGCGTTAGGTGTTATGAACGGCAAAGACCTGGCCGGACAAATGAAACTTGAATCGGAAATAGCGGAACGATACTGGAGCGACATGAAAAAGCTGGACGCTTTTTTCGCGGCAGAGGGAAATGAAAAGTTCCGCAGCGTGATGGATATAATCGGCGGAGATTATGACCGGCATTACGGAAGGCTTAAAGACTTTGTGGCCAGGGAATACAACGAGGTACTCGGAAGTGAAGCAAACTACATGCCGCTCGCCCGGCTTGGAGCAGTGCCTCAGCAAAATGCGGATGTAGAGAAGGCTTTATCGGACGTCGGCCTATCAAGGTATATAAACAGGGGGATGACAAAAAGCCGTGTAGATATACCTTCATGGGGGCAGCAGCCGATAAAGGCGGGGCTTTACGCTCTTTGGAATCAGACG
>Ga0209755_10003704_pt1 | contig 18845 bp, 17 predicted proteins | sample TergutCo191P1_FD_187301 | JGI IMG/M metagenome (GOLD analysis project Ga0209755, IMG submission 187301) | Cornitermes sp. P1 segment gut microbial communities from Petit-Saut dam, French Guiana - Co191P1 (SPAdes) (version 2) | ecosystem: Host-associated > Arthropoda: Insects > Digestive system...
ATTATGCAATAATTACAAACACTAAAGTGTCTTTCTATTCAATTTTCGCGTAGCCTTCGTAGCTGATAATGCCTTCGAGCTTTTCGCCTTTTTTACACATCTCGCATTCCGCGGGTTTAAAAAGTTTATATCCGGGGATTACATCCGAGGTAAACAAGCAATTAACATTTATGCCTGTTTTATCTTCTGAAGCTCTGTACAAAGCCGAAACGCCCATAACCTTCCCGCCGTAATAATTTACACATTCGATTGTAATGCCAAGCGACCTTCCTGAAGAAACTGTAGCGATAAGGATAAGAACGTTTTTACCGTTAATCCAGCTTGCGGCGCTGTCGGGGAAAATCAATTTCCCGTACGCGTTATTCACAGGAGAAACAACATGGATAGATTTTCCGGTATTCATTACTGAGGTTCCATCCTGAGCAAGTTCCTGGGCAAGGTAGGCGCCTATTACTTCCATTTTTTCCATGCAGACAATGGTATCTATAAGCGTAGTTGATAAATACGGAATCGCTATTTCCCTGGCGACATCCCTCGCTATCGCGGTATCGCTCTTTAGTTCACTTACATCCAGATAATTATTGGTATGCGCGTTACTTGTTGTAAAATGACCCGGGGTTACTCTAACTGCGATTAATGGGTTTTTTTCCAATTCTATGGCAAATGCTCTGCTTTCCATTTATCCTCCTAGTTTTCCTAGTATATTGATAAAGGTACATTAATAGTACAAAATAGTCAATATATGGGATTCTTCTTTTTTTTACCACGAACCACACAAACCACACGAACTTTTAGTCCGAAATCCTCTTCTAAATCCGTGTTATTACTAATTAGTTTAATATTTTGCTTCTTTTTATTCTCCTGTGTTAAAAAAGAAGCCACTACTGAGGAGGAAATCGTAGCCTATATTGATCCGCTGCGTGTCCGGGCTACCGAAATTAGCTCTGCCATGGAAGACAGGCTCCTTATCGCTCAGCTTTTGATAAGCGGTATCGACGGCAGAGAAAAGCTCTCCCAAAATACGATAGATATGCTTACAGATATACCTACAGGCGGGATTATGCTTTTTAAGTATAACCTAAATTCCGACAAAGACAGTATTAGTACCCTTTTATCCGAGACATCGGCTCTTATTAAAGAGATAAGCGGCATCGCTCCTTTTATGGCTGTAGACCATGAGGGAGGCAGCGTCAACCGTTTCCCTGTAGATATAGCATATCTTCCCGACGCGTCTTCATACCGGGAAACGTCTGATGAAGAACTTTCACAGCGCGAGCAGATACTAGTGCAAGGAAAAATATTAACCACTATCTATGAAGACAGTTTAAGAGCCGGGCTGGAATTAAGCGCTCTTGGTATCAATATGAATTTCGCTCCTGTCGCCGAACATTTAACTGACGAGAATCGTTTTTTTCTTTCCAGACGCTCTTATGGAGAGGACCAGGATTTTGTAAGCCGCGCGGCGTCCGCCTTTGTAAACGGAATGGGTCTTGCGGGTGTCTTGTGTGTTGTAAAACATTTTCCCGGCAGCGCGGGAAAAGACCCGCACTACTCCGCTTCGGTTTTAGATTTGGACAAAAATTCCGCTAATAAATTTGTATCTCCCTTTGCGTACGCTATTAACAACAGAGCAAGGGCAATAATGGCGGCTCACACATTGATCCCTGCGATTGACAGCGAGATAGCGAGTTTATCTTCTGTTGTGATGACTGATTGGCTGCGAGGAGAACTTGGCTTTAGCGGCATTATTATTAGCGATGATTTTACAATGGCTGCCGCCGGAAAATTAAAACCTGAGGAAGCCGCCGTGCGCTCTGTCGCCGCGGGCTCTGACATGATTTTAGTTTGGCCCGCTCATTTAAAAATTACGCTTGATGCTTTTACCGCGGCGTTGGAGAATGAGCATCTTTCACGCGAGAGATTATTGGAAGCGGCGCAGAGGGTTATTTATGAAAAGCTGCGTATGGGATTAGTTGAATAGATAAGATCTCACACGGAGGCACAAAGGCACGGAGGAAATGGATTTTAACGTTGAATTTTTTACTTTACGTTGCATATAATGTGTGCTTAAAATAATTGCTTAAAAGAGGTGAGGCTGGGTAGTGCGCCTTCCCCCAACGTTTTTATAACCCACTGCTGAGCTCACCTCATTGAATGAATTGACTCCACAGGTTATCTATCTCTGGCGGGTCTGCTGTTACTTCTATTCTCTCATCTTTTTTTTGCGGGTTAGGGAAAGATAATGATCTCGCGTGCAAACGAATCCCGCCTGTTTTTTCGCTGCGTTTGGCGCCGTATTTTAAATCGCCCTTTATGTGAAACCCAATCGCCGCCAATTGCGCGCGTATCTGGTGATGTCTACCTGACAAAAGTTCTATTTCCATAAAAAGGTAATTAGTTCCTTCTCCTGTTATTCGATATTTAAGCGCCGCTTTTTTTCTGTCCTTAGTTTCTTTATCGTACGCGAATGATTTATTTGTTCGTGTATTTGTTTCTATCCAGTGTACCGCTTCGCCGCTTTCAGGCAAGGGATTTTTTGGTTTTTCTGTAATTGCCCAATAACGTTTTTCTATATTCATATTATTACGGGCTTTCACGGCGAAGCTTCCAGCAAAAGCGGCGTTTAAAAATTCCAGCGCGTTCTCGTTAAGCGCAAAAAGAGCGCAGCCTGTTACGGGAACATCAAGGCGGTTAACAGCTTCGATAAAATTAAAATTAAAATTTCTTTTTAATTCCAGAGGCAGATTAACAATACCCTCTTTCGCGCCTTCGACAGCTTCGCCTTTTAATTTGTTTACAACTAAACAATCATCATTTTGAAAAATAATATTATTCATAGGTCTTAAGAAAATTCAATAAGGGGTCGTACCAGTTCTTTGATGTTTTTCCTTCTTCAATAAAACGGTTATACAATAGCATGATATGGCTCTTTATTTGCGCCTGGTCTTCAGCGCTTATTTTTGTTTTAGGAGCGGCGGAAGGATGCACCTTATTTTTTTTTGTTTCCTCATCTGCCTCAGGCGGCGGCGAAAAAAGAAGCTCTGTAAACTTTTTAGCTTCCTCAGGAGGGAAAAGTTCAGGGCTAAAGCGGGTCATGCCGTAAAGCGCCGCGGGGATACAATTTACGCTGTGCTGTTTAACAAAAAGTATCGCCTGGCTAATGGCGAGCGCTCCATGTTTTAACTCGACAGCCTGCTCTTTTAACTCGTTTTCCGCGCCCAGTTTTTTAGCCGCTTCTATGAATTGCAGATAGGTGTGAATCACAACCATTACATGAAGACTTGGGATACACATAAGATGAGGGTCTAACATATGAATTACTAAAAAACGCGGGCGGGCAATGTAAAAAGGACGTTTAGTTGTCGACATATTTCTTTTGTAAACTTCAGCGGCGAAGGCGTATAAATCGCCCATTGTATAGATAAAATCCCTCATCGGGACATAGGCTTTTCGTTTAAAGCGTTTTAGGAAAAAAGTAATCATTCGTATCCAAAAATGGGAAAAATCGAGGTAAATTGCTACCCAGGAAGGTAAAAACGGGACTTTTTCGTCAAGTTTATGGTCTACTTTTGTTACAGGAATCCTTCCCGGCAGAATCGCGGCGTGATATTGCCTTAGGAAGAAATTAAACAATATCCGCGGTACGCTTCTGCGAAATGACGGACGAAGCACGGGGAAAAAAAACGAATTAAAAAACGCGTAAAGCCAGTCTTCGTTGTAGACGCTTCTGCCCTTGTTCATGCCACTACTATATCAAAATAATAAGATTTTTCAAGAGTAAAAAAAATCGCTTCGCGGCGTATGGCTTTAATTGGCTTATTCCCATAAGCCCGCGATTTTGCTATACTTTATAAACACATTAAACAAGAGGATTATTATGATTAGATGCGGAGATATCACAAAAGGAACATGCCTTTTACAGAAGGGTCAACCCTACCTTGTAGTTGACAGGGAGTTTCACACCCCAGGTAAGGGCACCGCGATTGCCCGAATAAAAATGAAAAGTATAAAAGACGGCTCTGTGCTCAGTATGACAATTCCTACCCAGCAGGAAGTTGAGGACGCTCAGGTTGATATTCACACCTGCCAGTATCAATACGCGGATCAGGATAACTACCATTTTATGGACAGCGAAACTTTTGATCAGTACGAGGTAAATATCGAGGAAAACCCTGAGAAAAAATTATACCTTCAGGACGGCAATTCGTATCAGCTTACAATATGGGAAGGAAAGGTTATCGATATTCAGATTCCTTACAAAGTTACATTTACAGTAGCGGAAAGCGAAAATTACATTAAAGGTGATACAGCGACAGGCGCGACAAAACCCATCAAGACCGAAACAGGTTTAACAGTGCGCGTTCCGCTCTTTATAAAACAGGATGAAAAAATACTTGTTAACACCGAAACAAACGAATACGTTGAAAGAGTAAATTCATAATAAATTTTTAAGGATATTTTATGGGTAACGAAAGACTTGCATTATTAGGCGACGAAGCGATTGCTTTGGGCGCGATTCACGCCGGAGTGAGCGCCGCTTACGGATATCCCGGAACTCCATCCACAGAAATTTTACAGTATCTTATTAATGAGCAGAAAAAAGATAGCGTCAAAGACGCACACATCGCGCGCTGGTGTTCAAACGAAAAAACAGCCTACGAAGCCGCGTTAGGTGTTTCGTTCGCGGGAAGGCGCGCCATTGTTACCATGAAGCATGTTGGTTTAAATGTCGCGGCTGACCCCTTTGTTAATTCGGCGCTTTTAAAAATTAAAGGCGGGCTTGTCATTGTTGTTGCCGATGACCCCGGCATGCATAGTTCCCAGAATGAGCAGGACTCAAGGTTTTACGCGGACTTCGCGATGATCCCCTGCCTTGAGCCGAGAAACCAGCAGGAAGCTTACAACATGGCGCGCGAAGCCTTTGATGTTTCTGAATGTTTTAATATTCCTGTAATGCTGCGCCTGGTTACGCGTCTCGCGCACGCGAGAGCCGCCGTTGAACCAAGACCCGGGAGAAATCAAAATAAGGTTGCCAAAACTCAGGAGAAAGGATCATGGATGCTGCTCCCCGCCTTCGCGAGAAAAAATTATGAATCGCTTTTAGGAAAGCAAAAAATACTTGAGGAATGGTCGTATCAGCATCCTGTAAATAAAACAGAAAGCGGAAAAAGCAGCGACTTGGCGATTATTACATCTGGTCTTGGCGGCAATTATTACGAAGAAAATTTCCATGACTTTCTCGCCTTACGCAAAAAGCAAGGGAAGGGAGCGCCCGCTCATTTGCATATTGGCGCGTATCCATTGCCTGATAAAAAGATCAGAAAACTTTACGAAGAAGCGGATGAAGTTCTTATTATTGAGGAAGGGCAGCCCTTTATCGCGAAAAAAGTTTTTGGAATTGTTGGCGCGAGCTTAAAACCAATTATTCAGGCAGGTGAGCTTGACCCGGACAACGTGCGAAAGGCTCTTGGTCTTCCTCCAAGAAAAGGTATTAATTCAGGCACAAGCTTCCTTCCTCCTCGCCCTCCGATACTATGTCAGGGCTGCCCGCACACAGATAGTTACAAAACAATTAACAAGGCGGTTGAAGCCCTCGATCCACATCCGGGACATCCTGATGTGGCTATTAATTCAGATATTGGCTGTTATTCTCTTGGAGCCTCTCCTCCCCTTTCGGCGATTGAGAGCATTATCTGCATGGGCGCCTGCGTTGGCATGGCAAAGGGCGCGTCTGACGCCGGACTTAAATACACTCTCGCCGTTATTGGAGATTCAACTTTTATTCACTCAGGTATTACCCCATTAATTGACGCGGTTGAAGCTGACGTTCCAATGACTCTTATTATCCTTGATAATTCCATTGTCGCGATGACAGGCTGCCAGCCCACAATTGTGCCTTCTAATAAATTAAAAGGATTAATCGCGGGCTGCGGAGTAAAACCGGAACGCATACTAGAACTTGAAGCGAAACCAAACCTTGTTGATGAAAACGCTGTTAAATTAAAAGCTGAGATTGAACATCGAGGGCTTTCTGTGGTTATTTTTAAACGCGAGTGTCTTGAAGCAATCAGGAAGAATAAGAAGTAGGTATCAACTCATGGCATCTCTCTTATGAAATTAAATAAAAGAACATTTATTTTATTTTCATTTATCTTTTTTCTGCTTATTTCGTTAATAGCCATCACCGCGTTCGCGATATCCGCGCGTCAAATTAATCACTCTTTTATTGAACAACAGCTTTCTGTCGCTTCCGAAACAATACGTTTAAGGCTCGCGTCAATTGTAAACAGCGAGTTGGCCCTTGTGCGTAAATTAGCTGACACTCCTGTAATTCGTCAGTATTTTATGAACCCTTCCAATTCTGAGCTGGAAATTCTCGCTCGTAATGAATTAAACGAATATCAGGAGCATTTTGATTTAAAAGTAGTTTTCTGGGTAAATGATATGGATAAAATATTTCATTCTACAGGCAATGAACCTTATCTTATAGATCCTGATGATCCTGTGTCTTACTGGTATAATTTAACGCTTTACAGGACAAAACGATACAATTTTAATATTAATTATAACCCCAATATGCAGCAGATAAATTTATGGATTAATGTTCCTGTATTCGGAGAAAAAGAAGGCAAGAATAAACCTCTTGGAATGCTTGGAACAGGCATAGACCTTACGGAGTTTTCGGATTTTATTGTTAACGCGTATAAGGATTTTGATGAAAATATCGCCACATATACTTTTAATAAATTCGACGAAATTACTTCCGCCGCGAATTACGATCTTGTTTATAATAAAACCCGTCTTGATGAACATATGGGCGATACCGGAAAAGAAATTCTGGAAATAGCGCGTAAACTTACAGGGAGAGAAAGTCATTATTTTATTTACGATGATAAAATTTTTCTTGTAAGCTCAATCCCCGAGATGGAATGGTTTTTGGCGGTAAGTTATCCGCTGCCGGGACTCTTTGCGATTAACAGATCCATGAACACTGTATTTTTTAGCATGCTTTTTCTGCTTCTTTTTATATTAATTATAATTAATATATATATTGCCCGTTCAGAGACCGCTTTGGAAAAACAAAATGTGCAATTAATTATCGCTTCGCGCGCTAAAAGCGAATTTCTCGCGGCAATGAGCCATGAACTGCGCACGCCATTAAATACGATTATCGGGTTTTCCGAGATTGAGTTGAATAAATCGAATAACTCCAGGGATAATATTACGCGCATACATCAATCAGGCCTGCATTTATTAAGAATTATTAATGACATTCTGGATTTATCAAAACTTGATTCCGGCAAGTTTGAAATTACTCCCGATGAGTACGACACCGCTTCCATGATTAGCGGTACTGTTGATATGAATATTATAAGGATTGGATCAAAACCAATACAATTCGCGCTTGATATTGACGCGAATTTTCCGGCAAGACTTATCGGTGATGAACTGCGCATTAAACAAATAATAAACAATCTTCTTTCTAACGCCATAAAATACACAAGAGAAGGAACTGTGCGTTTAATTATCAGCAGTAAAGAACTTGAAGATAATAAAATACTTGTTACTTTTATTGTCAGGGATACAGGCATAGGTATAAGAAATGAGGATATTGACAAATTGTTTGATGATTATACGCAGCTTGACACACGGACAAACAGGGAAGTTGAAGGAACCGGTCTTGGATTATCTATCTCAAAAAAAATCGCGCGGATGATGGGCGGCGATATTACCGCGGGAAGCGAATACGGCAAGGGCTCTTGTTTTACCGCTCGCATTATTCAGGAACGCGCTCACGGCGGCGGCACAGCCGTTATAGGTGAAGAAACAGCTTTGGCGCTGCGAAGAAGTCATCATTTTTTGAATCTTGCAACAGAGAAATCAGACGACGTCCAATTAAGCGCGGGCGACAGGAAATCAAGCGCTTTGCGCTCTACTATTCTCGCTGTAGATGACCATCTAAATAATCTTCTGTTAATTAAAGAACAGCTTAAACCTTATTGTGTTCATGTTGATATTGCTTCCTCCGGGCATGAGGCTATAGAAAAAATAAACTCGCGCGAAACCAATTACGATTTAATTTTGATGGATCACATGATGCCGGAAATGGACGGTATAGAAGCCATGAAAAAAATAAGAAACAACAAGCTTTACGCTGACATACCGATAATTGTCCTGACAGCTAACGCTCTGCGCGGTATGAAAGAATTTTATCTGGAACAGGGTTTTAATGATTTTATCGCCAAGCCTGTTGACCAAGAAACATTATATGATGTAATAAAAAAACAATTAACAGATAATAATGAACAGAAATTGGATGTAAAAGAATTTAGCGCGGTTTTTTCTGAAGAAATACTTAAACAAAGTATAGATAAGCTAAATCATATTTGCGCTGGTTTTGAGATAAAAAATGAGACTGATGAAGTTTACAAAAAATACTGCGAAATGCTCCGCTCCTGCTGCGAAGGTTTTGAATCTTGGGCTCAGAACCATACACAGGCGGCGCCTGCGGCTGCTGAAATTGTAAAGCAATTACAAAACGCGATTATTAGTAACGACACAGAAACAACAGGAAAAACATTAAAAGAGTTAGGAACGGCTTCTCTCTCTCCAGCGGAACGGGAAAGCTACTTTAATATATATGACGCGCTTATGGATGATAATAAAGAAAAAGCACTCGAAAGGATAAAAGAATGGTTAGAATAGTAATTGTTGAAGATCAAATTTTGATGCGCGACCTTTTGCAGAAACACATCAGCATACAAGATGACATGGAAGTTATAGGCGTTACAGATGACGCCTCAAAAGCGCCTGAGCTTTGTATTGAGCTTAAACCGGACTTGATTTTAATAGACATTGTGACGAAGTCCGGCTGCTCAGGCTTGCAATTCGCCAAGAAAATACGCGAAGAAATACCTGATATAAAAGTAATAGTAATGACAAGTTACCCGGAAATTACCTTTATAGAAGAAGCGATGAAAATAAAAGCCCACAGTTATCTGCACAAAAGCTCAGGAATAGATCATTTGTTATACGTCATTAGGAGCACCATGAAGGGCGCCGGTATTTATCCAAGCCCCGCTGACATTTCGCCATTTGCCCAGGTTTTTACAGAAAAAGAACTTGCCATTATTAATTTTGTATGTCAGGGAACAACGCGCGACGAAATAGCGAAGAATTTGAACATATCAGAATCTATGGTAAAACAGCACATTACATCGATACTGGACAAATCTGGCTTTGACTCAATTTCAAAATTCGCCATATACGCCGTAAGCCAGGGCTTGATTGTGCCAAAATCGCCAATCGAAAGAACCAGGTGAGGGAATTTTTAGAGGAAGAGTTCACACGGATTTTTCTTCAAACCTAAGAAAGCTCTGACTGCAATCTGGGATTTATTAGGTATTATTATTATCCCAAATTTTCAATTTATCATATTGACACTCAAGGAAATGCTCATCATTGGTAACTATTTCTGCTTCATATAAAATTGCTGTTGCTCCAATAATTGCATCAGGCAGCTTGAGTTTTGAGGATCGGCTGATCAATATTGTTTCCTTCTCTATCGACGGATTAAATTGAATTATTGGAACAAACTTAAGAAATTCATTTATCACATTTTCTTCGTCAGATGTTATACCGGGGAATTTTAACAATTCCAATTTTACAATAATACTTGTAAAACATTCATGCTTCAGCAATAAAGAAGATACATCAACGTTACTTTCATCCTTGAGAAAATCAATTATTATATTTGTGTCAAGGAGAAGCTTCAAGTTAACTGTCCCATTCTTCCCGTACTTTATGCTGATAGGTAACACCATCCATGTTACCGAAGGAGTTTTTTCCAAGTCTGCCTTTTAAACCACTTAGTTTTGTCTTTAACTCCTCTGAATTTGCCCGGTTAGCTTCCCAAACTGTTCCTGCTGACTCAATGTCTTTATATACAGACGCTGGAATAAACGCTAGTATTGTCCTTCCTGCAGGAACTTCAGGAGGTACATCTATATAAAGCTGTCTATTGACTGGTATATCAACAGTCTGTTCTACTATCATATATAAAATATACTATAGTTGATAATTTGATACAAGCAATAATATATTCTCCAAGTACTCCCAAAGCCCAACTGTACAAAAGGACAATTTAATTGTCCAAAAGTTCAGTTCAAACTGTACTAAAGTTCAGTGACCTTCAATTATCTTCTGCTACACTGTGAGCGGAAAAAATCAAATTAAAGGAGAGATTTTTAATGAAAAAAAACACAAGGGTTAATTATACCCCCCCCCCCACAAAACGGGAACCAGTCTTAATAAAATAAAGACAGGTTTTGGAATTATTGCATTGCTTGCAATAACTGGATTTACAGTGTTTAGCTGCGGAGAGGACAATGGCAAACCAACCGTTGACCCCTGCGCAAACGGACACAACTTCCCTGCATGGATAGCGCCAAGCTGTGAAGCGGCAGGGAACAACGAAAGGGCTTGTACCCGTTCAGGCTGTACCACGACAGATACACGCACAACAGGTTTTGCCAAGCTTGATCACGATTGGGAATATCTACAAGACGCTTCTATGGTCATGCCGACTTGTGAAACCGGCGGACACGGAACAAGGGAATGCCAGCGCAGCGAATGCGGTAAGAAAGAAACTAATGTAGATTTTGACAAGCTTGGACATGACTGGAACTTTGAGGAAACTGAACATTGGGATGTAATACTTATTCCTAACTGTTCTGAATTGGGCGAAGAACAACGAACCTGTGAGCGTTGCGATAAAACGGAAGAACGAGAGCTGGAAAAAGATTTAGATGAACACGACATTGAAGTTGTGTCCGGCAAAGCGCCGACTTGTTTTGTGGACGGATACGGGACAATCAAATGCACACGTTGTTCATTTGAAAAAACAGGCGATAATCTTCCGGCTCCCGGACATCATCACTTTGTAGACCATTGGGATGAAGTTACAGCCGCAACTTGCACAACCGCAGGTTTGGAAGAAAGATTTTGTACTCGTAACTGCGGTGAAGAAGGAAATAGGCAAACAAACCCTATTTTTATAACCGAAAATGCACACAAATGGAGCGAGTATTCTCCGTCTTCTGCCGCGACATGTACGGAAGATGGCATGCAGACAAGAATCTGCGAGTATAATTCATCACATATAGATACAATAAATAATCCTAATGCGCCTGCGTTCGGACACGATGAAAGCAAAGCGGCGGCAACCTGTACCACACCGAAAATTTGTGCAAGGGCTGGCTGTAATGTTGTGATAGACCCCGCACTCGGACACCAGATCGCCAACTGGACAACCCCTTTAACATCTGCAACCGTCACCCAAGTCTGCGACAGAACAACCTGCAATGACAGTATAACCCTCGTCGAATACATACAGGCACACAGCGCAGAGGGAACCGCCGCCGACACTGTTCCTTTGAAAGTATCCATAGAACTGACAGGAATGGCTACAGGGACAACCAGCGGCGCTGTCTTTACACAGCTCCTTACTGCGCTCAACACCGGGAATAAATTAGTCGCTCTTGACCTTTCAGACAGTTATAGGACATCCAACGGATCGTTTATCACTGGTGTCAATACTGCTGGTACACGTCCTAATGGTTTAATTCGGATTGCGTCAATCGTTATACCCAATACCACCGTTACAGGAATCAGCGACTATATATTTTATGGATGCGTTAATCTGACAAGTGTTACCATGCCTGCCAATAATATAACTTTTATTGGTACATACGCATTTTATGGATGCACCGGCTTAACGAGTTTTGTTATACCCAACAGCGTAACCACCATCGGCAATTCTGCGTTCTATAACTGCAGAGGTTTGCCGAGCATCGTCATACCCAACAACGTAACCAGCATCGGCAATTCTGCGTTCCAAGGTTGCACTGGTTTGATGAGCATCGTCATACCCAACAACGTAACCACCATCGGCAATTCTGCGTTCTCTGGTTGCACCAGTTTAACGAGTATCACCATACCGAACAGTGTTACCAGTATCAGCAATTCTGCGTTCCAAAATTGCCCAGGTTTAACGAGTATCACCATACCTAACAGTGTAACAAGTATCGGTAATCAGTCGTTCTATTATTGCACAGGTTTAACGAGTATAACGATACCAAGCAGTGTAACAAGTATCGGTACTTTTGCGTTCTCTTTCTGTAACAACCTTACCAGCGTTACCTTTCAACGCGCCGATACTACTATTAATCAGAGTTTCGACAGCGATAGTTTAAGGACAGCGTATGCTGAAGGCGGTATCGGAACGTATATCTTTACAGATTCAACCTGGGCGAAGCAGGAGTAAGGCAATAACAGTATAGTTTTTGCGTTGCTGATTCAAAGCCGGATGTTTAGGAAAATGTCCGGCTTTTTTTTGAAGAGAAGAGGAAGAAGATTCAACCACCAACCACACAAACCACTCGAACTTATTGTCCGTTTTCTTTTCTTAACCTAAGGAAGCTCAGATAGCTGTCTGGGATTGCTTGGGTTTATGACCAAGACATCATATAACAGGTTCGTGAGGTTCGAGTGGTTCGTGGTAAATTCTCTTCTTCTTTTTTTCTCTACCGGCCCCTTCGCAAGAGGGACGATTGTTGTTGACAATGCGGTGAATTTGCGGTATTATAAAGATGAGGTTATAAAAGTGCCGCTAAATACAACGTATAATATCCGCATAAACAAATATGTTCGGGAACAGGCTGACGCTCTATATAAAAATATGGGGTTGTCCTTGTCCTCAGCGATAAATCTGTTCCTTACCCAGTCAGTTATTCAAGGCAAGCTTCCCATTAATGAAGTTATAGCAGAACCTGCTTACACTGATATTCTTCTTCGTGACGCTGCCAAGATTGATATGGAAATAGCAAACGGTACTGTTAAAACCTATACTACTCCCCAAGAAATGTTTAAAACTTGGGAAGACGAATAATGAGCGACTATAAATATAAAATCGTTGAAACATCGATATTCAAAAAAACACGCAGGCTTGCGAAAAAACGTGGTTTTGACTTATCTCTTTTGCGTGAACCTGTCACCTTATTGGCAAAAGGCGAATCGCTTCCGCCAAAATACCGCGATCATCAATTAAAAGGCAGATTATCTGCATTTCGTGAATGTCATATCAAAGGCGATTGGCTGTTGATATACCGCATTATCGAAGATAAGTTAATTCTATCGCTTCATAGTACCGGGACACACTCAGATCTTTTTTAGTAGATATATAAATTATTAGAATAGGTCTTAATTTAAACTCGATTTTGATAATTTGGAAAAAATCCAGTTGAAATGAAAATAAAATTAATATTTTGTTTCAATTTCCTCCGTGCTCTCCGTGCCTCTGTGTGAGGCTCTTTTGTTCACCAATCCCTAACCCAAACTGTCCAAAAGTACAATTAAATTGTCCAAAAGTACAGTTCAAACTGTACCTTTGGACAGTGATTTTTAGTTTTTCTTAGATATAATAAATTTATAATTTTTATGAATAAAGGGGTTGATTCTATGAAAAACAAATTAAAACTGATTGGGCTTATCGCAATAATGATTGCGGCGGCGTTCTCGTTCGCGGCTTGTGATTTGCTTGGTGAAGAAGACAAGGGCTGCGGCTGCTGCTCTGAATGCAGCGATACCTGCCAGGGTGACTGCTGCTCGAATTGTAAAAAAGGCAAAGAACAGGGCAATAATAACATTACAATTACTGTTACAGGTAATTTTAATGAGTTCAACGGGAAGAAAGCTGCAATGCTTGTTTATACAGGCAGCGATCCGGTTGCTTGGGCAAACTTTATTGATGTAGCTCCAGGTGCTACATCGCTTACTTTCACGATACTGGATTATGTAACCGATGAATCGTTTAAAACAGCAGGAACATATAATGTTTTACTCTGGTTCAGGGAGGGAAATAACAAAGAAACCGATGTAGAATATTTCAAAATGAATCAGTCCATTACAACAGGAACAAATACTATTCAATTTAGTACTTTCCCGCTCCTTAATGGCGATGATGATGTTGATGACTACTCAGATTTATACGGCAGTTGGATAAAAGATAATTTCTATGAGAATGCAAGATTAACATTGGTAATCAGCGAAGGTTATTTAGGTTTTATATCTGAAAGTTTAATGGGAGGAGGAGGGACATCATATAGTTTTGATATAATTTCTTATGAAGGCACAACTATGACTCTTGATGATTACGAAGGACCTTTTACTATTGAAGTATATATTAATTCAGACGGTAAAATTGTTATAAGCGGTTTTGAATCCCATGACGGCACATATACAAATGAAGATGATTACATTTATGAGGTGTTTACGCCTCCTGATACCGCTACGTCTATAATGGAAGATATATGGTATCGCGGGTCTTTTTCCAGCCTTGACGAAGCGCCTCAATGGTTCACATTCGATGCTGAGGAGGGTGAAACTTACAAAATCTATATAAATGATACTGACTGGATAGAAGATTATTATTTAACAGATGTGGCAATGAATATTTACTTTAATGGAAAGAAATTAAATTATGGCAATGTTGATCCATTACCGGATTTTGAATCATTCTTTGAATTTGATGCCGACGAAGACGGTACAGTTTATGTGGAGGTAATTCCGTATGGATCTTGGGGTAAATTCGACGTCGGATACAATTCTGCAGGCGGAAGAGGTGATCTAATATGGGAGTTGTCGGAATCTTTTTGGATATTCGGTAATTTTGACTATGCAAGTGAAATAGGTTATGTAATCGAAGCTAAAGCGGGAACTACATACAGTATATGGTTGGATGATAAAGATAAAACTTCCTCAAAAATAGATGTAGTAATGAGCGTTGGTTTTATGACTGGTGATACAGGAACCGTATTATTTGAGGAAGATAATATATCTAAATATGAATATACTCCCGCCGCCGATTGCCGGATCTACATATTGATAACACCGCTTGATTATAATAATAAGGATGGCGATAATTTCGAAATCGTGTTTACTACAAACGGTGAAAATCCCGGTAAGGGTTAAAGAGTGATTATAGCTAACATAAAAAGTAGCTGTAAAATAAGGAGGGCACAGAGTAACACAGAGCTGTTAGAATATAAATTTCTAACTCTCTGTGTTCTCCGTGGTTATTATTCTGTCAGGATATTAAAAAGGAGAATAATATAAACGCAATAATAAAACTTATTCTGGAATTGATAGGTTTATCAAAAAAAGCATCCAAAAAGAAGAAAACAACGGCTGCCAAACCGCAGAAACAAACATCTTCCGCGAACAATGCAGGGAAAATCCAGCCTTCCGTCACAGTCAGCACCGCAAAGACACAGCCTTCAAAGCCCGCTCCAGTACAGGCAGTGTTATGCGAAACTTGCGCAAGCGCTCTTGACCCCCAAATATGGTTTTGCCAGACTTGCGGCAGTAGGACTTCCCTTGCAGAGCCTGTTTTCAGTTCTGCTTCAGAAGATCAGAAAAAAGTTTCCAATTTTAAATATTCTCAGCAGCATTCAGAAAAAAAAGCAAAGGAATACGCGGCTTTAAACATACAAAAAGAAGGCGATTTCCTGTACAAAGTAAACGGAAACTCAATATTAATTACTGGTTTTGTTAAATTGAATGTAGGCGTTCAAATCCCAGCGCAGATTCAGGGGCTTCCTGTTACAGAAATCGGCGAAAAAGCGTTCCGCGAAAAAGGTATTACAAGCCTAACAATTCCCTCAAGCGTTACAAGCATAGGGGAATGGGCTTTCTCCAAAAACGCCCTTACAGCTATAACCATTCCGGGAAATGTCGCGTCGGTCGGAAAATTCGCGTTTGCAAATAACGCCTTTACGAGTATAGTGCTTGAGGACGGAGTTAAATTTGTCGGCGAAAGCGCGTTTGAAAAACAAACCAAATTCAGCGAAGACGTAAGCACTGTTGCCAATATTGTAATTCCCGGCAGCATGAAAAAAATCGAGGACAACGCGTTCGCGAGAAGCAGAATAGGAAGCGTTACATTTTCAAGCGGCGTAAAAACTATCGGAGAAAACGCGTTTTTAGGCAATCAGTTTAAAAGCCTTGTGTTCCCCGAAGGCGTTACAGAGATTGGAAAAAACGCGTTTGATGAAAATTTTATAGAAAGCGTAACATTTCCCGACAGCCTTACAAAGATAGGAGAAAGGGCGTTTACAGACGCGAAACTTACATCTGTTATTCTTCCTGTCAATTTAAAAACGCTTGGAAACAGAGCTTTTTATAGTAACAAACTTAAAGAAATTACAATTCCCGGCGGTGTTAAAAAAATCGGGAATGAAGCGTTTGCCAAAAATGAACTTACGCGCATAACTTTAGGCGAAGGTGTTGAAACTATCGGGAAAAACGCGTTCAGCTATAATAAATTTGAGAAGGTCGAGGACATTCCTCTTCCATCAACTATTACAATAATAGATGATGAAGCGTTTACAAATAACAAAATTACAGGCGATTTAATAATACCTGAATCGGTTTTAAATATAGGAGACAGCGCGTTCTATTCCAATAAACTTACAGGCGTAATGATTCGCGGAAAAACAGAAATAGGCGCATACGCTTTTGGCGCCAATGAAATCAGAAAAGTAATAATCGGCGGCAAAGTGCCGTCCGCTGGAAACAATTCGTTTGACGGTAATAAAATTATTGGAGTCACAATCCCGGAAGGCGTTAAGGTAACAGGCTTTGATACAGGGTTTGGCAAAACAGCTCCGTTTAAATCAAATGTTTATTTATACAGGGGTGATACGGATAATTTAAAATTTGATGATTCTGCTTACTGGGATAATTTTGAACAAAAGATCAAAGCTGACATAGAATCAAAAGTAAAAAAACTGCCCGTTATATGCTATGACGCTGCCGGAAATAAGATTGGTTCTATTGACAAAAACCCGCAAAGAGCCGGATTCGTTATCTTCGACGAAAAACACAGGGAAGCTATTGCCAGAATTTTCTTAATGAGTACTTCTTATTACCAAAATCTTGGAATCCCATTCGGTCAATTCAGCACGGATCACGGAGATATAGTGCAGCATAACGGCGGAATGGTCACAGCGGACGGAATTGTTTTGCGGGACTTTAGTTATAAATTTGTAGAAGAATATAAAGGCGTTATAAAAAGCTCAGGTAAAGATGAAGCTGAAAAATTAAGAATTGGCAATATTAAAGTAGAGGGAGAAACAGGAATTGCGTATGACAAAAACGGCGTAAAGGTCGGCGAAGTCAGAAATAGCGGACAGGACGCGTTAGTATTCGCTGCGGCAATGCTGAGATTTATTATTTGCAAATAGTAATATTTTTTAACCAAAGAATTGATTTATTTACCAATTTTGCTGATTATCAAATTATATAATTGACACTTTCATGTTAACCATGTCATAATAATGGTTAACATGAAAGCTTTAACAAGGATTACGCGTAATCGCCTGTGTTTCGCAGCGGTTTTTGCCGCTCTGGTCGCTGTTTCACAGTTTTTTATAATTCCTCTGCCCGGAGGGGTTCCACTCGTACTTAAAAATCTCTTTGTAGTTTTGGCGGGAACTGTCCTTGGCGGTTTTTACGGCGGTATCGCTCTCCTAATCTTTATAGCGGCAGGTTTGCTTGGAGCGCCTGTTTTTGTCATTCCGGGACCCGGAGCTTTCAGCACACCTCTTGGCGGGTATATAATCGGCTATTTTCTAGCGGCTCTAATAGCCGGGCTTATCTGCGGTATTCCAAAGATAAGCGAAAAAAAGATAAGTCTCCTTTTTACTATTCGCCTGAGCCTGGCTTCTCTTTCAAGCTTTACCATAATATTGATATGCGGTTCTGTTTACTTAATGTTTCTTAACTCAATTTCATTTTCAGTGGCAATCACGGTAGGTATAGCTCCGTTTGTTATCGGAGACCTAATAAAGCTGGCGATAAGTATTCCGCTTGCGCTCAAACTGCGTCCCATTGCCGCAAGGTATCTTAATGATTGAGCTGCGAAATATTACTAAACGATTTCCAATATACGATGATAATTCTGTACCAAACGAGCAGGTTCGTAAAGGTTTTTTTTACGCGCTTGACGATGTTTCTCTTAGCATCCAAGAAGGTGAGTGTACGGTTATCGCTGGCGCTAACGGTTCGGGGAAAAGTTTATTAATGTCGATAATCGCGCGTCTTGAGGAAGCGACTTCCGGCAGAGTAAAAACAAGCGAAAAAATTGGTCTTGTGTTCCAGGAACCGGACGCGCAAATATTGGGAGAAACTCCAAGGGAAGACGCCGCGTTCGGACCTCGTAATATGAAGCTCCCAAAAAAAGAAATAATTTCGCGCGTAAATGACGCGCTTAAGGAAACCGGTCTTGAACAAAGAGCGGACTTCCCTGCCCGTTCGCTTTCCGGCGGGGAAAAACGCCGCCTCGCCGCTGCCGGGGTTCTTGCGATGGACGCGAAGATTATCATCTTTGACGAACCATATGCTAATCTTGATTACCCCGGCGTGGTACAGGTTAATAAACTTTTCCAAAAATTAATCGCGGAAAATAAGACTGTAATCATTCTTACGCATGAGCTTGAAAAATGTCTGGCGCTATCTTCGAAGTTCATCGTATTATGTAAAGGCAAGAAAGTTTTTGACGGTAAAGCTAGCGACGCTTTAAACATCGATCTTGCCGCATGGGGCATTCATAACCCACTGTCAAAAAAGCCTGAAAAAATCGAGGATTTGTTATGGCTGTAAAAAACAAATTAACGATTTTTCAATATAAAACAAAAAAAGGGCTTTATCATAAAGTTCCCGCGATAATAAAACTTATTTTACTTTTACCGCTTTCTATCTTCTGTGTCGCGCTGCCTTCCAATTGG
>Ga0209755_10003705_pt1 | contig 18836 bp, 15 predicted proteins | sample TergutCo191P1_FD_187301 | JGI IMG/M metagenome (GOLD analysis project Ga0209755, IMG submission 187301) | Cornitermes sp. P1 segment gut microbial communities from Petit-Saut dam, French Guiana - Co191P1 (SPAdes) (version 2) | ecosystem: Host-associated > Arthropoda: Insects > Digestive system...
GTTCGCCGTGATAAGCAGCTTCCATTTCTCCGCGTACAGTAAGGTTTAAACCGTATAAACGGTTAAACGCACGTGCAACTATCGTGCAAATTGCAGCTGAAGATGAAAGACCTTTTTTTTGTGGGAGTGTCATTTTGTAGCAGTCTATTTCAATTCCACCAATGTCATAATAGGTAGATATATAGGCAGCGACCCCGGCAACATAAGAAAAATATCCGCCTTCTGATGCAATTCGGTGTAGTTCGTCAGAAGAAAAAGCATTTTCAAAGAACAGTTCATCACCCTCGGGCGTGACAGTGCGAAGCTTTAGACTGTTGCTAATGCTTGCTGTAGCGTATATTCCTTCTTCAGTGCAAGCCACCAATGCGCTTCCCGGAATAATCTCGCTGTTGAACTTACGCATTTGACCTGCCCAGTCTGAGTGTTCGCCAAACAGGCAAAGCCTGCCTGGTACGAATAAATCTATTTTGCTTTGTTTCATTTTTGAATTCCTACTCCCTTTGAAATATATCTGCTACCTATTGTACACGACCAAACTCAATTTTACGAGCAAAACTTGAAGAGTGTAATTCACCTGTTCGTCTGTCATTTTTGGGTGTAGGGGCAATGTTATCATTGAATTATATGCATCTCAATCTCTCTTGAAAATATCCCTGGTGTATACCTTATCAATTACACAATCGAGTTCAGGGCTGTATCGGTTGGCAACGATGATATCACTCATAGTAAAAAAATCATCTAAGCTCCGTACCACTTTTGAATGATAAAAATGCTCATCTTCAAGGGCGGGTTCGTATACAACAACTTCCACGCCTTTTCCTTTAAGTCGTTTCATAACGCCTTGGACACTTGACTGGCGAAAATTATCAGAACCGGACTTCATAGTCAGGCGGTAGATTCCCACAACACTTGGATTTCGTGCTAAAATCTGGTCGGCGATATGGTCTTTACGGGTGCGGTTTGCATCAACTATTGCGCTCATAATATTGCTTGGAACTTCATTAAAATTAGCCCGGAGCTGCTTGGTGTCTTTTGGTAGGCAGTAACCGCCGTAACCAAATGACGGGTTATTATAAATCGTGCCAATGCGTTCATCAAGACAAACACCCTCTATTATCTGTGCAGTGCTTAGCCCACGTAGTTCGGCATATGTGTCAAGTTCATTGAAAAACGACACACGAAGTGCCAAGAAAGTGTTTGCAAAGAGCTTGACAGCCTCAGCTTCCGTAGAATCCGTAAATAATATAGGAACATCTTTTTTTAATGCGCCTTCCAATAGCAAATCTGCAAAGACTTTTGCCCGCTCGCTCTGTTCTCCGACGATTACACGCGCAGGGTGCAGACAGTCATGAAGAGATTGTCCCTCCCGTGAAAATTCAGGCGAGAAAATGATGTTATCCGTGCCAAATCGCTTTTTTGCACTCTCTGTGTATCCAACAGGCACTGTTGACTTTATGATGATGACGGCATTGGGGTTTACTTTGACGACATCTGAAATCACTCCATCGACAGCAGTAGTGTCAAAATAATTGAGTACGGGGTCATAGTTTGTCGGTGTCGCAACTATAATAAAATCTGCATCGGTATAGGCGGACCGGGCATCAGTCGTGGCACCAAGGCGGAGGGGTTTTGACTGTAGATATTCTTCTATGTCCGAATCCTGTATCGGCGATAAACGCGCACTCAGTGAATCCACTTTGCTTTGTACGATATCTACCGCTGTGACATCGTTTTCCTGAGCGAGCAAAACGGCAAGCGACAAACCAACGTAACCAATGCCTGCAACTGCTATTTTCATAAACACTTCTCCTTGACGCTAATATTATTGTAGTCCATCCACCACTTTACGAACCTTTCAAGTCCAACTCGGAGCGGAGTTTCCGGCTTAACCCCGGTATCTTGAATCAAATCATTGATATCTGCAAAAGTTGACAGCACATCGCTTTCCGGTAAAGGGAGAAATTCCATAGTAGCCTTTTTACCCGAAAACTCCTCAAGCAGAGCGATGAAGTCCAAAAGTTTTTCGGGATGGTTGTTGCCGACATTGTAAACTTTATAAGGAACTTCTGCGCCTGAAGCTGTGAGAGAAACTGATTTATCAATAAGGGCGAGAATGCTTTTTACAACATCCTCCACATAGGTGAAATCTCGCATCATATCACCATTGTTAAACACCTTGATGGGATTGCCACTAAAAATAGTGTTGAGGAACAGGAAATATGCCATATCCGGACGACCCCACGGCCCATACACGGTAAAAAATCTCAACCCCGTAGTTGGCAACTTAAACAGGTGAGAGTACGTGTGTGCCATCAGTTCATTTGATTTTTTTGTTGCCGCATACAAGCTTATAGGGTTATCCACTCGGTCTTCAACCGCAAAGGGAAGCTTTTTGTTTGAACCATAAACAGAGCTTGAAGAAGCATACAGTAAGTGCTTCACTTTGTTATGGCGGCAACATTCAAGTATGTTAGCAAATCCAACGAGATTTGATTGTACGTATGCATCCGGATTTTCAAGAGAATAACGCACCCCTGCCTGTGCCGCAAGATGAATGACGATCTGAGGCGAATGTTCTGTGAAAACAGCTTCAAGCGCAGATTTGTCTGCCAAATCTGCACGGGTAAACGTGAAAGACCCGCTCTCAGCAGAAGAAACTCGCTTAAGTTCGGAAAGTCTCGCCTCTTTTAGAGAAACGGCGTAATAGTCGTTTACATTATCATATCCGACTACAAAGCAACCGAGTTCCAAGAGTTTTTTCGTCACATGAAAGCCTATGAATCCTGCGCAGCCCGTGACGAGTATAGGTGTATTGTTAAGATGCGTTTTATCCATGAATACCTCCGTCAGAGTTTCGCCAGCTTATTAACCCAAAGTCTATCATGTTTTCCAAAAACATTCAACTTTTATGCTCATTTTTGTTGCCATCAATGGTAATGACATATATTATAAATACCGGGCTTACTTTTGATAATGTGCTTAGATAGGGCGAAGAAATATGCGAAAGGGAGTTGCGGGCACGCCCTCTCGTGACGAACCAACTACTACCCGGATCTCAACTTTGCCAACCTCACACGGCAAATGATAAAAAGCGCAACTGATGTAGGCAACAGAACAGCCAAATTCGTAAACGCCGCTCCGGTTATGCCATAGTGAGCAACAACAAACCACATGAGTGGTGCGGTGACGAGTGCGACAGCCGACATACAATAAATAAACGCTTTTTGTAATCGCAGCACTGCCATCAGGGCATATAGGACAGAAAATGCAGCGAAAAACGAACCGCCAAATGCTACTATCAGGAGTTCTAATCTAAAAGGAGATAAATCAGTAGAAAATAGCCATGCTAAAAGCGGCTCTCCGAACGTAACAACGCACAAGATAAAAAAGACTGACATGGCTAGCGCAAGAAAGAGTTGCTTATTGATGCGCTGCGATAGACCTTGCAACTGTCCGGATGTGAATATTTCGGCAGTTTTTGTCATTTCTGCTCCGCCGAAAAAAGAGCCGCTGAGTAGCTGCAGTGCCGTTATCGGCATTATCAGTATAGTTAGGATAGCTACAGATTCATCCGTATCCGAAAAGCCAAGATAGTATTTTTGCATGTTATATAGAAATCCAAAGATGAGCCCACCTAAAAACAACGGCATCACAGCTCTTATGAGCGTCTTAATAGCAGCTATATCATATTTAATGCGGATTTTTCCGAAGTGATTTTGATAAAACCATATCCAGGCTATGAAGGTAAGAAATATAACGATACTTGATGATACCAGTGAAATGACTAGCGATTGCGTCACAGATAAAGTGACAGCAAAAGCGATAAAACCGAGCCCGAAAGAGCACACATGCATTCTACCTGCAATACGCATTTTTCCATTTTGTTGCAAATCTCCCATGAAAACATCTGCAAACCCTGTTGTTAGGAATATGAAATAGAATAACGCAATTACTATCGTCCTTGTTGCATCAAACCTGCTAGCGACTAAAAATACAACTATTACAACAGTGGCAAGTAGGGCTGTGCATACACGTAACCCCAAGTATGCGTGCAAGGAATATTCTCGGTTGGTGTCCGAGCTCTGAAATACCCTAACCGAAAACGTCACTAAACTGTGAGAAAGCAGCGCAACTGCCGCAGCAAAGCTAACCATCCCGGCTTCAGCCAAGCCTACCCATCTGGTGGTAATCAATACCACCAGTAAGATAAAAGCAGAAAAGACACTCGCGGCTAAGAACGTCCAAAGATTGTTTTGGAAGTCGGGTTGTCCTATTTTGTTTATGATTTTACTGTTGCTCAACTTAATCAATTCCTTGGCTGCTTGCCCCCGAAATTTGCTCCAGTTGCAAAGTCAGTATTCTCGTTTGCTAACTCATACATAAATGATTCACTCATTTTCCTTTGACAACTCATTTATATAACAAGCTACACCCTTGACCCTTTCGATATCGTTTATATTGCTCATCTCAACAGACACATACTTTTCATAATTCATATCTGCCAGCATTCTTATAAGCTCGTAATGTATCGGTCTTTTCTCTATGTATGCCAGATGTGGCTCAGAAATATGTACATGGTTCACTAACTCGATATTATCCATAACGAGTTGAATGTTCTCACTGTAATATATCATAGTACCAATGTCAATATTTACCTTTATTCCGGGATTTTTAAGTGTCTTGCATAATTGTAATGCTTGCGTAGTTGTGTTAATGAAATTAGTATTATATATCGGTGGATTTGCTTCAATTGCGATGCATGTGCCGTTATCGGTTGCATAATCGCCAATTTGACTAAAGAACTCATATGCGATTGGTGAGACTTTGTCAAGTGACATGGTGTCCGGGATAATACGGTTTTTGGGACATCCAAAAACCAGATTACCGCAACCAATAGTGTGTGCAAAATCTATGGCTTTTTTAGTATACTCTACAAGAATCTGCCTGTCCGATTCAGAGGCAAACAGAGACTCCGATTTACCGTACCAAATAGATTGCATGGAAGAAATTCTTAGGTTGTATTTTTCAAGCAGCATGTCTGCGAAACGTTTTGCATCGTGAGAACACTCATATGGAGCATTGGGGAAAACGCGTGTCGGTGCTATCTCCAGTCCGGTATAGCCATTTCTTGATAAATATTCATAGATTTCGCTGTCATCATCTGCAGACCACGCAATATTTGAAATAGATAATTCCATATCAAACTTATACCTCTTAATTTCTTTATTTAAGTAAAAAGCCTGGATTTTTCTTTATTCACATACTGCTTTATCTCGCTGACAACACGCTGTTTATCGAAAATATATCCATCCTCACCACCGAGTTCATCGGCATAAATAGTCTTAAAATCGTAAGTAAGCGGGTTATAGGTTATTTCATTATCAAACACCTCACCACATATCGCCTGATACAACTCACTTGCCATAATCGGTTCAACCGAAAGATTTAACAAAGGCATGTTATTATTTATTGCTACCTTTACGTGTTCCCATAAATGAGCAAGATTATAAAACTGAAATACAACTCGGCTATCAGTAAAATGTATAGCGGAAAAGCCCATATTGCTGAAAGCCTCAAACAATTCATTTCGCTTTGAACTATTAATCGCTTTTAAGAAATAAAACCCGTTGGGTTGTTTCTCGTAACACGAACCGACAACGTTTTCTTTTTTCGAAAATTCTTTATATTTCGGTTCGTTAAGTGCTGATGGAATTACGTGTATCAAATCGAACAAGAAATTCTTTTTGAGATTATCACCAAACAAATTAGGCAATCGCAGAATATGGCAGTTTTCTACGTTCGCTTCACACCATTTTTCAAACTGACGTCTATTATATCCGTAGGGCAACATTTCACTCTCATCGATTAGTGTATTTTCGTCGCAATTGTGCGGGACAGAATATACCTCTATCGTGGAAATGAGAACCAATCTCTTAGGATTGATATGCTTTATATTATCAATAGCATTTTCGATAGACTCCATATCTGCTTTCGGATTTGCATTGGCGAGAAATTTCTCCGCTCGAACACCGGAATAAATGCATAAATCCGGATTAGTGCCAAACGCATCAGTTATATTCACGGAGTTGTATGCACCATCAAATTTATACTGGGCATTGAGGTTTGACCCAACAAAACCTGTGTGACCAACAAGTATGTCCATGCACTTATCTAACCTTTCCTATAAGTTTGTCTGCAACCAGCGTTGCGGAGATGAATTTGCCCTCTTGAATCGAATACAATCCCGGCATGCTTGTGTGCTCAACTATTTTAGTGCTTCTCCCGTCGGCTGTCTCCACAACCGGTATTGGCCTTGTTCCCCATAACGAGTGGAGAAATTTTAATTCTTTCATAAACGGATAATACCCCAGACCGTGCTGAACCATCTTTTCCCAATTGGACGATAGTTCCGGTTCTTCATCAATGGTATAGCTCTCAGTTTCTCGCAGAACAGAATTTACAACATCATAAACAAGTACCACATTATCAAGCCCGGCATTAGGCTGAATAGTGACAAAAGGACCATCCATCACGGTCAATGCAGGTAGTTCGGTTTTCGTTTCTACAGCAACAACCTCAGTCCGTTGTAATCGGTATTTTGTAAGGCCTTCGGTTATTCCGAATTTCACAAGTATATTGTTTGTGTAAGCATAAGTGGCATTTATCACTATATCTGCATGTAATTTTAAGCTTTTGTCATGATTGGCGACCTCTATATCAAATTCGTTTGAGCTGCTTTTACAGCCTGACATAAACTCCGTTTCAAAGTGGCACACTATTCCCAAACTTGTGCACTCTGCCAGTAAAATATCCTTTAACTTAAAAATGTTAAAGTTTGGCTCGGGGACACTAAATGAGCTGTCGATACGATTTTTGTTTAAAAGCGACTCATCCGGCCATTGCATTGTGTAGGGAATATCTACTTCCTTACAGAATTTTACAAAATCATCTGTAGATGTTTTGCTTGTATGTTTTTCAATAAAGTAATATGCCTCGCTCGGATAATGCAAAGCATCCGGATATCTCTCTTTGAAATCGTTTAATCCCTCAATACACTCTACCGTGGTTTCGATTGATCTTGGATAGTGATAGCCCAAGTGCGCTCTGTTATGCGTTGCTCCGCTGGTTCCTGCCAGAATACTTGCGTTTCTTTCAATTATTGAAACAGTATATCCTTTTTTTGCAAATGCGATAGCGGCTGTTACTCCATGTATACCACCACCAATCACGATTACTCTTTCCATGTGTCTATCCCCTTTCGTTTGTTATATGCGGGTACTATAGCATATATTGGCGTAATGAACAAAAGTATCCATCATTGTCTGTGTTGAACTACTCCACAAATCCATACAGTACCGTTTCAAATATTGAAAATTTCAAATGATGTCTTACAAACATTTTGTATTCCGGGAAATTTTCATGCACCCATTCGGGTATCTTTATCATATCCTCATCGCTATGGTAAATACATATTGCTAATTTTGGCTTGTATTTTGCAATAGTGTTTATTGCACCTTTAAGCGCATCCATTTCTGCGCCCTCAATGTCCATTTTAAGAAAGGTAACTCCTTCACATTCGGTGCAGGAGTCAATACTCCGTACAGGGATCGAAACGATACGACTGGGCTCCTCTGAACCCGTTACAGGGTCGGGGCGCTCGTGGGGGGGTGCTAAGTTTTTATCAAACACTACTGATGTTGCACCGAATTCGCAAAAATGAAGGGTGTCGTTTTTGCTCCAAACTCCAGCTTTGAGTACCTCCAAATCGTTATGAGCACTTGTCAGTATGTCGTACTTCTCTCCGGGTTCAAACGCTACTATTTTTTTTGCGTGTTTTTTGAGTTTCTTAAGCATATGTTTAAAGTACATAATAGTAACTCCATTGTAAGCTCCACAATCCACAAATACTTCATTTTCACTATACTTAAAGTATTCATTGTCAAAATACTGCACTTTGCTTACTGAAGGGAAATTTGACACATGACTATTGCACCTGAAATCAATCATTTTGTAATAGCAATCTCTTGAGGCATCATCAATAAAGTAGGATGCGACTTTATCAACCCTATCAGTGTTTTCTCTGAAGAAATCTCTGCTCTCGAGCATTTTACAGGTTGGGGTCTCACTGTTTTTCTTGGCAGTTTTTTTAGATGAATGATGGAGGAAAGTGCTGAACAACTTCCATGGCGTATAGTAGAGAAAAGGTCTAACACTTTGTGGCAACACCGAAATCACCTGAACAAAACGTGCATACAGTAATCCCATTATTTTGTAAATTGCATTCATTTACCTGTCTCCCATACCAAAAGTTAAAAATAATTTCAATCGCACGTTAAAGTTCTATATAGTTGCCCTTGCGTATCTTAATAAAAAATCCTTTCCATGTACCTTTCAAGTAAGCAAGAGCGATATCAAATCTTTTTTCGGCGAGAGATACACTCGCATAATAAGCACAAGCGAGGTGAGCAATTATAAGGAAGTATATTAACAAGCAATACCACGGTGCGAACTTCCTCATGAAAATTGAGCGATTTTTTGCAAAATGAAATGTGCGCACAGGAGTTTCGATGCCCAACAAGCGAAGCTTTTGACTATACGCCTCTTTCATAACGTGGTAATGATGAGTTACAGCGTTTTTGTTGGTAAACATTTTGAAACCTGAATTCTTTATTCGGTATCCAAAATCAGCATCATCATACATCATAAAGTAAATTTCATCATGCCCTCCGACTTTTTCAACAACTTCTTTGCTAACCATAAAAGCATTATCGGCATAGCATATCTCATATAACGCTTTTTCGCTGTCTGCCCCAGCAAAATTTACACGAGTTGACCTTGAAGTCAAAAAGTTAAATTCACCCCCCCCCACAAGAATATCTTTGTTCGTCTTAACATTTATAAAAACAGGTGATACAAGACCTACTCCATCAGTAAAGGACTTTACAAGTTGGGTTATCATGGTGGGTGTTACCACATTGTCGTCATCAATAAATAATAAATAATCTCCTTTTGCCACTTTTGCCCCGGCATTCCTGCCCCCAGCAGTCCATGTGTTATGTGGCAACGTTACAATAACCACGGGTTTCCCTATTTTGATATAATTTTCATTAAGTACGACACCAGTACCATCGTCAGAGTTATTATCGACAACTATAATTTCGATATTACTATAATCGCTTAATAATAATGAGTCAATAAGATTGCAACATTCTGTTACTCGGTTGTATGTTGGAATTATTACGGAAACTAACATATACAAATTACCTCTCAGTCAAACATGCCGCTATTTTGATATATGAATCAGCAAAAACCACGCATCAGAAATGCTCATAATATTCCTTACCTGATACAGAAGTCTTATTTTATTAGCCTCAAAATGCGATGAGGCTGGTCTGAAAGTTTTCACAAAGTTTCCTTCCCCCTATTTTGGCGTTTTATAAAGTAGTTCTTCAGCGTAATGACACCATACATTAATGCAACTCTAAAACTTAACACAGGATGCAAAAACCATGCAGGGTCGCGAAACTTCACATAGCCTCGTATGCTGTCGATTAGTGGTATAATGATCGTTGACATAATTATACCTAATTTTAGCATCGTCGCTTTCTTAATATCGTACTTATATATTCTATATTGACTTTCTGAATAAAATAGTGCTATGTTTCGTTTTAGCTTTCCAATGGAATGAGCCACACCTTTAGAATGATCATGAATCACGGAGTCCTTTAGCATAACATAGGTGTTTAGCCCCTGCATAACAAGCTCCATGTTAACGTCCATATGGTATAAATATGGCTCGTAAGTGCCTCGAAGTAAATATTCTTTTTTCACTAAAAACCCCTGCGAACCAATCGTCAATAAACTGTCTTTGTCGAACTCTACTACGTAATACTTGTCTGCTTCTTTTATAACTTTACCCGGGAGAGACCATGAATGCTCTGTAGCCATAAGCTTGTCTCTTTTATTTAGATAATATACTGTTGGGTCGCTAACCCCAAACAGAGCAGCGTATCTATTTGGCAAAGTGTCGTTTTTATCAAAATGAAACTTGGACGACTGTCCGCCGACGCAACTTTCTTCAATAACGGCAGTTGTTAAATCCATCAGCCAATTTTCATTCGTAAGTCTGTTGTCATCATCGATTAAGAAAATATAGTCGCCTGAGCTTGCCACAACACCAATGCTTTTGCCACGTTCAATATTGTGTGTGCCATTGCGCAAAACCAAACACCCATATTCCTGAGCAATTACTACAGTTTTGTCCGCAGAATCATCATCAACAATAATTATCTCTAGCTTTTCCTGAGGGTATGTTTGCATTTTTATCGAGTCAAGGCACAAGGGTAGCCTTTTCTCGCTATTAAAACAGGGTATAACAACTGATATTGTTGGATATTGGTTACTTTTGTTCATTTAGCACCATCAGCTTCCTATGCCAATTCCAAGCGGACTTGATTATATTATCTATAGACGACCGTTTGGGTATCCATCCCAACTCGCTTTTTGCACGTTCATATGATGCTATCAATACAGGAGGGTCGCCCTCGCGCCTGTCAATCCCTTCGGCAATCACTTTTTTATCTGTTATTCGCCTTGCCGATTCGATCAATTCTAAAACAGAAGCCCCTACACCTGTTCCTAAGTTGATGTAATTAAGGTAATTCTTCTGACTTAAATAGTCAATAGCCCTGACGTGTGCCTCAGCCAGGTCGTCAACATGGATGTAGTCTCGAATGCATGTGCCATCGTTCGTAGGGTAATCATTTCCATACACCTTGAAAGAATATCCTTTGGAAATGCTGTCAAGCAAAAGTGGGATTGCGTGAGTTTCGGGTTCGTGCCATTCGCCTATGTCACAATCTTCGGTTGCGCCTGCAACATTAAAATATCTCAAAGCTACAAAGTTGAAATCATACGCATTTTTGTAATCAGCTAGAATTTTTTCCACCATATACTTTGTCATGCCATATGGATTTATTGGGTTCTGTGGCGTGTCTTCCGTTATTGGTATTTTGCAGGGAATCCCGTATGTTGCACAGGATGAAGAGAAAATGATGTTTTTTACACTATTTTCTTTCATGCAGTTTAATAGCGATAATGTTCCACTAACATTGTTATCATAGTATATAGCGGGCATTATAACTGATTCACCGACATATGCTTTAGCTGCAAAGTGGATAACCGTGCTTATAGGGTATTTCTTGAAAATACGGTCTAGCCCTAAAGAGTTTCTGATATCGCCCTTTTCAAATATTGCATTGCCAACAAAGTCAATATGCCCGGTGGATAGATTATCGTATATGACAACATCATGGCTTTTGTGCAGCATTTTAAACGTATGGCTACCAATATATCCCGCACCGCCAACTAAAAGAATCATAGTATCTTCCTGCTTTCTGAATTTAATTATTCACTCGGAGTCTTTACCTTTACAGACAAGCACCATTGCAGATGGCAGTGGCTTTGGCAACATATTATGCCTACCCAACATCACACTAAATGAGAATTATTGTCTAATTAACTTTCGCAAGGTGGAGATTTTTCCATAAACTCATTAAATGCCTGACCTGTTGCTTTCCAGTTGAATTGTTTGCTGAAAGCGTGCGCAGCATTGCGCATATTATCATAATTTTCAGAATTTTGCAAAGCACTTAAGGCTATGCTCGCTAATCCACCTGAGTCATTATTGTCTACAATGTACCCCGTCCTGCCAAAATCGACGGCATCTCTCAGCCCCGGGGAGTTATACACAATGCTTGGAGTGCCAACAGCGGCCGCTTCTGTTATGATAAGTCCCCAGCCCTCTCGTATAGAAGGCATAAAAAGTAAATGCGCTCTGCTCATAAGTTCCAGCTTTTTTTCATTAGTTACAAACCCATAAAATGTAACATCGTATTTTTCTTCCGGACGGCCATATGTAAGTCCATATTGAGTGCATATTGGCAGCAACGATTGATTTATATAGTGCTCATCTTTTTTTCCGACTATCCATAAACGAGCATTTTTGTGTTCATGTTTTATTTTACCAAAAGCCTCAAAACAAGTGTCTATACCCTTATACTTTGCAAATCGTCCAATATAAATAAAGGTTGGGTCAGGTTCTTTTTCGAAAAACTCACTTTTTTTCCAAGGTGTGAAATCGATGCCTTCAGGCAAAACAGTAACATTTGTCTCATCAAAGCCAACATCCAACAAATCCTGCTTCGTAGATTGTGAAACGGTTATCGTCAAATCATTTTTGCTAAGCTGCAGCATAGAGGTTTCCATTATTTTACCTATTTTATTTATCGGAAACCTAGATTGTATATCCCAAATCTCTCTGGTTAGTTGATGAATAAAGAATATACGTTTTTCCGCCTGCACCCAAAATCTTGTGAAAAACCGAAAGGTGTTGCATTGATCGACAACAAAGTCAATGCGTTCATTATGTTCTTGATAATATTTTCTCGCTCGAAAAACTACAGAGCGCAAATCTCCACTCCTGATATATAAAATACCGTCAATATCTTCTTTTTCCTCAGCCCCATCAAACATAGGAGAAAAGTGCATGAAACTATACTTACTCAAATCCGAATTGCGCATCATTTCGTGGGTAAATATCTCGGCTCCGCCCATGTCGGGTGACTTTATATCCCGCCATGATAGCATAAGAATTGTAGTTTTATTAGTTATCGTTTTCAAATCATTTACCCCGGTACATATGCAAAGAGTTTCATGTTGCGATATATTATTCTATAGTCCGGATTTGCATTCAGAATAATTTTTGACAGTACTTCAGGGTCATCCGGTTTATGATAAGTGCAAATAGACAATTTTGGTTTGTGCTCTTTGAGAATATTTACGGCACCTGCCAGCATATCACGCTCAAAGCCTTCAATATCAGCCTTAATGAAATCAACCTTTGCAATGCCGAACTTCAGCACCCAATCATCCAGCTTTATATAGTCAACCTGAATCTCTCTCTTCGAAGCCAAGTGTTTTTGTAAGTCATTATTTATAAGACCGGATGCTGCCGGGAAATCCAAGAACTCTGTGAGACTGCACGCTTTAGTTTCACTACCGGCAGCTAGAGGCACAATAATTATTTTTCCGGGACTACCAGCATTATACTGGACAGTCTTTTCCAACAAATTTCGAGTTGACGGAGTAGGTTCAAAGGCATACACAGTAGCCCCTTTTTTGCAAGCATATGCTGAAAAATCGCCCAGCCACGCTCCTATATCAAGCACAGTATCTCCTGCATTCACTAAAATCTCACAGCCAGACTCTGGTTTTCGGTAAAGATATACGCCTTCTGTAAGTTTTTTGTCCAGCTTGTCAACATATTTCCAGCAGTAATTATCATTATTAAAAAGGTATACTCCAAGTACATCTTTTACAACGCAAAATAATTCTTCTTTGTCGCCATGAACTTTAGGAACGGGCAAATATATATCCTTGAAGTTATATTTTTCACCGTCAAAATAAGGAAGCAATTGCTTTTCGGCGAAAGCTGCTGAAAGTTGCGAGTCGTATTTATAGAGACTGGCGAACCCAAAACGAGCACAAAACGCACTTCGTAAAATTCTTATGACCATCGCATACAAGCATATCGTCATATCGAACAAACTGCATGGAGAAATAAAGAAAAACCGAGCTCGAAGCTGTCTCATATTAGTGCTGAAGCGGCTTTCATTTTGTATAGTACCTTTTTTCATTTATATATTTTCCCTATCTAAATTAGAATCTCTGACGATGTAAATAGGTCTGCCTTTTGTTTCACTATAGATTCTGGCGATATACTCACCAATAATGCCAAGTAGCATAATGATGATTCCACCAATGGATAGATGTAGCACTATATTTGTAACAAATCCGGCACCGGATCTGCCAAGAAAAAGCGCACCGATTATCATATAAATCATAAAGGCAATTCCTGTCAGGAAAAATAGAAAACCTATTAACGTGGCAAGTCTCAAAGGTGCTGTTGAAAAAGCGGTAATGCCGTTGATTGCATATCCAAATAGACTTCCAAACCGCCACTTTGACGTTCCTGCAACCCGCGGCACGCTTTCGCATACTATGAGCTTGGTTTCAAACCCGACCCATTGAAACAATCCTTTAGTAAATCTTTCTCTTTCGCCAAGCGAGATAACAGCATCAACCATTTTACGTGTCATCATGCGAAAATCAGTGGCACTTGCATTTATTTTGATATTGGAAATTGTATTAAACAGTCTGTAAAATCCTTTGGAGAAAATTGTACGTAAGAGTGATTCACCTCTTCTTTGCTTGCGGTGCGTAGCACATGAATCAAAGCCCTCTTCAATAACATTGAGCATACTCGGAAGCATAGAGGGAGGGTGCTGCAAATCCGCATCCATGAGTACAACGATATCTCCTGTTGTGGCTTTGAGTCCTGCATATATTGCGGCTTCCTTACCGAAATTGCGTGAAAAGGAAATAAATTTGACCTTGTTTTCTCCATGCATATCCGTAAGTTTCTTAATTTCTTTCAAGGTGTCGTCAATACTACCGTCATCTACATAATAAACAGTAAACGTATAGTCATCCATAGCGGAAAGAATGTTAAAAACTTCATTATAGAATAGAGCGACACAATCCATTTCATTATAACATGGAGTCACAATATCTATTTGTTTTATCATGGTCGGTACTCCCTTACGATTATGTAAAATCTTAGCTCTGCTACGGTTTTAGTACGTCCAATTTGAACCAAACCAAACCAATGCCGAGTTGTCGTGTGTCCGGAGATATTCCCAGTTCAGAAGGCGATATGGGGTTAGCTATTTCGAATCTGACATTAATTTCGTGAGCACCATCGACAATATTCGCTTCACTAAATATCTGATAAGGAGCAGTCACGGTTATCTCCTCGCCAATGGATAATGAGTAATTTCCCATAAAAGCTTCGTTAATGTGTACGGAAAGATATGTCGGATTTGGAAATGCACGCAAGTTGAAAGTCAGTTTCAAGTCAGAAGTATCTTCCGGAAATACTAAAAAACTTAATTCAGAAGTATGCCCAATACTCCACACACCGCCCCATTGTTCCAAACCGCTCCAGCCGCTATGCAATGTGCCCAGAAAGTGCTGAGCACCTGATATTTCAACACCCGGAAGAACTACCGGTTTTTCAAAATAAAACTCCCATAGATAGACCATTTTGTCTGCATCATTTAGCCCGTAATTTACATAATCAGCAAAGTCACCAATATAAAAATAATACATAAATTCGTGATTGCTTATTATTGGTGGAATCCCTGTTGTCTTATATATTTCATCAATCAAAATCTGAGCATCATAATTTAAGTAACCACGAGTATCGATATATACCCCTCGAAAGCCGTATACTGCAATGTGCCTGAGCAATTGTTCAGCAGGCAAGTCAGAAACTCGTCTTTGCCATTTTTCGGCATCTGTGCCTACTCCGGCAGTCCTATATGACCAAGCTAAAGTTTTAGAGTGAAGATGCGGACGATAGTGTTCATAGTTCCCGATTTCATGATGGCGTCCAAAATGACCGGAGTGTATAAAAGGAAGCTGAAAAACCACTGACCCATCCGGAGTTATACTTTCCACTTGTGCGACAAAATCTCTGTCAGCGTTCCAGTTTGACCGATTTTGGTTTCTTGTATAAAGCATAAATACTGCACCGTCGGTTGCAGGAATTTGATCAAGCAGAGCCAGTGTGCCAACAGCAATAACCAAAATAAAACTACATAACCGTACAACATAAGTACGAGATTTTGTAAGTTTATTAGGTAATTTATCAGGCAACTTATCGAGAAACTTTTCAAACAGGAAAAGAACTATAAAAAGCGAATAAAATGCTATGAAGATGCTGAGTCTGTTGTACGTGCGCTGGTACGGGAATATGAAGATAATAAAAGATGCAAGACCACCCAATGTCCCTAAAATAAAGATAAATAAATTCAAAATAGCACTATTATGCACTGTCGGAATTGTCCTACTTCTGACTGCGATAAATATGGAAATAATAAACCCTACACTCATAAACACCCCGAGTGCACTTGAGAAAGTGCCTTCCCGAGCACCAAGACTTACCTGACTGACATATGTGCTTCTAAAACTTTCAAACGCAGGAATTCTATGCCCCTGAACAGGAAGCATAAGTTCAACAAATCTTAGCGCGAAAATTTCTGCACATCGCAATGAGCGATTTCCCTGCATAGGGGATATACCACCATCTGCAACATGAAGAAAATATGGCAATAGAAATAAAATAACGATAACAACAAGAGTCAGACACAAGACAATGGGGGCAATCAGCTTTCTAAGACTGCGAAATTCTAAAAAATTTAAAAAAACAGCAAAAGCAAGAACCATACCAGCCAGAAATGATAACTGCGTAGCTGTCATGCTCAGTAAAATAATTATGATAAAGGCTGTTATTGTTTTCGTCCTATGGGTTTTGTTAAATTCGAGATCTCCAGCACAAATCCACAGTGCCAACACACACACCAATGGGATTATAGCATATGTAGAAAGAAAAAGATGCGTTGTCCCTCGCCAGAAATGAAATGGCAAAAAACAGTATATTACTCCACCTAAAATACTTAAAATTGGTCTGATACGAAGAAGCCTTAATGCAAAAGTCGTAGTTAACCCTACGGTGAAAAATGTAAGTATATAAAAAACATTCACAAGCAGTCCGCTTTCGTTTATAAATAAACTCAAAAACCACATTTTAAGAAACTGCAATCGCGAAATGTCGATACCTATATTGAAAAATCTTGCGTCCCCCCTAATGTGGATTTGTGCGGATGCTAATCCACCAATAGCATCGCCTGCAACAGAGAACGGCACTCGCCAATCTATATAAAACAAATTTAGTACAAATGAAACAATAAATAAACAAAGTAACCCCGATATAGCAGGGTACACAAACTCAAATCGCCAATTGGCGAATAGCTTATTGTCTAAATTTTTTTGATCTGCAAATGCAATCATAAATATGTTTTCCTCATTTATAACTTTAACCTTTGCATTATGAAAGATTTCTGAATATAAGATAAGCTAGCTAAATATACCACAAATGTATATCATTGTAAAGGATATCATGTTTTTAACCTATTGCATTTTTGCCGCTAATGATGTATTCTTGCGTTGGAGTTACACAAAGGTATGTAGGGAGTATTGCAATAAAAACAAAGGATTCAGTAAAGGCATGATGAAATTTCGCTCAATCGAAGTACAAAATCAATTGTGGACTGCAATACAGTCTATCGTAGGAAGCGCTTATGTCAGTGTGCTTGTTTTTGCTACAGCACGGCTTATGGATTTACCTTCAGCAGGTGTTCTCGCATTTGCGGCGGCAATTTCTGATATAATGCGGTCGCTGATATCGCTTAGCGTCAGACTTTACCAAAGTACGGACATAAAACAAGAATTCAATTTTAACACATATCTTGTCGCACGTACAGCTTGTGCAATAGTCGTGACAGTGATTTTTGCTACTGTTTTAGCACTGGGGCAGTTTGACTTGGATAGAGTAGTAGTGGTGCTGCTATTTTATTTTGCATATTTAACTCATGCGTATGCTGATGTATTTTATGGAGATTTACAACAAAAAGGCAAAATGCGAGTAGCGGGAAAGATGCTTTCATTTAGTTTTGGCGGTGCAATTATTGTGTATACAGTGACTGCATACCTTACCAGAGAACTCATTCCATCGCTCGCTTTTTCCGGACTTGTTGTGTTTTTTGTGAATGTCATATGGATTTGGTTTTATAGGAAGCATTTTGGAAAACTACGTCAAAAAGTAGATAAATCAGATTTAAAGAAGCTGATAAAAAATATTCTGCCTTTGGCAGTAACAACCGTTTTGTTTGCGTATCTATATAATGCCCAAAAGTATTTTTTAAGTGCGATCGTATCTGATGCAGCAGTTGCGATTTTTACAATACTTATACTTCCCATGACGGTTTTTGGAATGATTAGCGGCTTCTTTTTTCACGGTGCGGAGTTGACAAGAATTGCAGAGATTTTAGAATCTGGACAGATAAGGCGGTTTACCCAACGTGTTTATCGACAATTTTTGCTTATAGCTGCCATATTTGTGCCATACATACTAGGAATATACTTTCTGGGAATACCTATTTTATCGTGGGTATATAATGTTGATTTATCTGAATACAGGTTGTACCTTACCATTTTATCCGGTGTAGGCGGTTTTTATGCTACTACGATTTTCCTTGGGGCTGTACTGGTAGTTCTGAGGCGGCAAAAGGCGTATTTGTGTTGCATGGGGGCTGTTGCAATAGTTACCGCACCGCTGATGTGGATTTTGATATCACAATATGGCATAACCGGCGCAATGATTTCAAGCTCTATTGTATATGTAGCACTTGCGGCTACGCTATATGTGGTCTATAGGATTGCAAAGAAGCAGTTGAACATTGCCGAGTAGCGCATCATTTTTTTGAAATATCTGCTGGACTCATTAAATTTTTCGTCAAAGTTCATGGCATAAGTTTGGTTGCTGAGATGGTTGGCGATAAGGCAGGTATAACTTCTATCTTTAAATAGTTTTCTCCTATATATTTAAATAGTGCCTTTGCTATATAACTTATATGCCAAACGATAGATCGGAGCAGGGAAGAAATATATAAGCAGGGTTGAAATTCTCTCTTCTTTACTGCCGGAATAACGCAAAATATCTAATACCGTACTCCAATTTAACTTGCGGGGGGGGGCATCTTGCTAACATTTGCTACATGTATGGCTGTTACTAGTCGCATTTTAGTTTGCACGTCAATGAGCCGCTCTATTGTCGACTTTTCATCAGGAAGCATTGCAAGCATTATTTTTTT
>Ga0209755_10003706_pt1 | contig 18822 bp, 16 predicted proteins | sample TergutCo191P1_FD_187301 | JGI IMG/M metagenome (GOLD analysis project Ga0209755, IMG submission 187301) | Cornitermes sp. P1 segment gut microbial communities from Petit-Saut dam, French Guiana - Co191P1 (SPAdes) (version 2) | ecosystem: Host-associated > Arthropoda: Insects > Digestive system...
CGGCGTAAAAGCAAACTTTTGATTCTCTTTATTTAAATGCAACAATGGCACTAACCATCCATATAGTGAGCCTATTGCCGCTCCGGCAAATACGTCTGTCAGAAAATGGCTTCCGGCCAAAACACGCATTGACCCTACACCTGCTGCTAAAGTATAAGCGCCAATTATTAATGGGATTTTCCATTTTGATTCAGGGAAGTCACGAGAATATGCTGCACTTAAAAACGAAGCGCCCAAAAATGCAAATGCTGTTGCGGATGAAGGAAAACTGTTATGATAATCACGTTCTTTTCCGCTGGGAACACCACTGTCATACATATATGGCCGGCAGCGGTTTATTACGCCCTTGAAAGAAAAAACTGTTCCATATGTGAGCAGCAATGATTCAGCATACATAATACCATAACTTAAAAGTATTTTCGCATTTTTTATGTTTGGAATAACTGAAATAACCGGCAATGCGGCTAAACCGAGCGTAATATAGTAATCACTAATATAATCCAAATATTTATTATACGGAAACATAAAAGCTCTATCCATGGTGTTTACATCGCTTTTATCCAATATACCAAAAATATTATCAGGCTCATTATTAATAAAAAAGGGCGTTATGCCGATCCCAAGTGACGCGAAACCAATAACAATATCTTTTTCCATATTAATGCCGAAAGCGCTTTGGGAAAAGATATTCACTTGCACGCAGCCAAGAGTAACAGCAAGGAATATTATCTTCCTGATTTTTCTATCCATAAATCAATATTATCTCAAAAATGAGCTGTTCTGTACACACAGCGAGTTTGCTCTGTCACAGAACGCCGGATTAAAAAAGAATTTATTTTTTTCAGCTATAGCACTCCGTGACATACCAATTTTCTTCCGATTCTATTTTTATTGTGCCCTTAAATATCATTATTTTCTCCGTAAAACCTATGCTTGCATAATAGCTTATAAAGAAATCCATGGTTGTCAAGCTTTATAATTAACATCATTCCAAAGCGCTCCCGGCTGCGGCTATGGCTTTTTTGAATTCGCTGTGAAGTAAATTCAGCGATATGTTATCCAGGAGGGTATTTATGCGGCTTGGCCATGCCCTTTGTTTTAAACTATTTAGTGCTTCTTTTGCCCCATTTTTGTCAAATGCCGCGCACGCCGTCTGTATTTCAAGAAGTTTTTCGCGTAAATAATTCATATCATCATCGGAAACTTCCGCATTCTCATCATTCCGCACAGACTTATATTTTTCGATCAGAGATTGGAGAGTCTTTATGAGCGAGGGAGTTTCGTTTATTATCGCGCCGATATTCCGCTCGTCTCCGGCCTTCTCCAATTTGAGCGCCATATCGGAAACCGCCCTTTCGCCGATGTTGGCAAGAGCGCTCTTCATTCCGTGGGCTGCGGTAATAAATACCCCAATATCCTCCTTGCTCAGAGCAGGCGCTTTTTTTGCTACTTCTTCCAGCACAGTTATGGCCTTTTCAGCGTCATGGACAAAAAGTTCTGCCATTTCGGATGAATCGCTCATGTCCTGCATGCTTTCACCGGTGTTGATTAAACCTTTTTCCTGCTGCTCCCTGCGCGCCGCTTCTACAACTTCCGGCGGCTTCCTGTCCCGTATAAAATCATTAAGAAAAAAGTTAAGCTCGCGTGAATCAATCGGCTTGGAAATAAAACCGTCAAAGCCGTTTTGCCGAAACATTTCCGCCCGCCCGGTCAATGCGTTTGCGGTCAGGGCGACTATGGGGTTTGTATATCCCATCTGGCGGATAATCCTTACAGCCTCAATGCCGTCCATTTTTGGCATCATATGATCCATGAAAACAATATCATATACGCTGCCGTTTTTTATTTTTGCAACAGCCTCAAGTCCATCGGAAGCCGTTTCGACCTTTATGCCGTAGGGAAACAACATTCCATTAATAACAAAGATATTGGATTCCACGTCATCCACTACAAGGACGCTTCCGTAAGGCATATACTCGCGGATAAAACGTGTTTTTTTCGTTAGTGTATTACTCTTATAATGAAAACTGCGCATTTTTTGGACCAGCTCCGGCCCGCACACGGCTGAACTTATTTGTTTCTGCAGAAGACTAACGGTAACCAGCGAGCCTTTGCCGAATTCGCTTGCCACTGTGATAGTGCCGCCCATCATATTGACAAGGCGTTTGGTTATACTCATGCCCAATCCCGCGCCGATAGTTGAACGGTTGGCTTCGGTATTAAAACGTGTATACTCGTCAAAAAGCCTGGCAACTTCGTCTTCGGTCATGCCCTGGCCTGTGTCTCTTACACGGAAGATAATCGTCACATAATCACTTCCGCGGTCAGGGGCAGGTTCCGAGGAAACCTGAAAGCTTACAGTGCCATTGTCAGTATATTTGAACGCATTTGAAAGTATGTTATTAAGTATTTGTTTGATACGGAGTTCATCGCCAAATAAATCTACCGGCGTATTCTCGTCAATTTCTGTGATAAATTCAATCGGCTTGCTTTCATACCGCAGGCGGTTTAATTGCGCGGAATCGTTAATCAGACTCGGAATGTCATACTTAACAGGATTCAGTTCCAGTTTACCGGCTTCAACTTTTGAAAGATCAAGTATGTCGTTTATGATATTGAGCAGCATATCGCCGGACTCGTATATCCTTCCAAAAGCTTCTAAAAAATTGGGCGAGATGGTTTTATCCTGAAGCTGAATCTCGGCTATACCCAATATGGCGTTCATCGGCGTACGCACCTCATGGCTCATATTGGCAAGGAAGGCGCTCTTGTAACGGCTGCTCCGTTCGGCGGATTCTTTCGCCGCGATTAATTCCGTCATGTCGGCAGAGTGCTGCATATGAACAGTTTTACCGTTGGGCCAGGGTATATATCTGTCAACATTACGATATATACGCCCCGTTAATGTGCTGCGTTCTTCCCAAAAGATTTCTTTGCCCGGCTTCTCATCAAGCATGAAACACGGACAGAAATCGCATTTATGATCAAATCCTTTCTGCAAAACTTTATAACACAGCTGTCCGATACAGTCGCCTTCAACGTGAAAATGTTTTTTCATGGTGTCGTTCATGAAAAGCACTTCGCAAGTAACCGGATCTGTGACATAGATCATCATATCCAGTCCGTTCATTATATTTCCCAGATTGGAGAGCATATTTTTTTCTGAAATGGCCTTGTTCTTTTCCGCAATGGCGGCTTTTGTTTCCCGCAGGTCGCGCAGATACGCTATGGAAATCCTTTCGCCGTCAAGTGTCGAAGCGACGATTGTAACATCAGTCGGCATCAGCTCTCCGTTTGGCTTTTGGTGCATCCACTCAAAATGCTGTACGCCTTCCTCTCCCGCTTTCTCAAGATATTCTTTTTTAAATTCTGCCGATGACTTGCCGTCCGGCTGATACAAGGGTGCATAGTTATAGAATTCGGATTTAAATTTCTCTTTATTATTTACTTCAAACAGGTTCAGGATTGCCTGATTACAGTCAACAACATTAAAATTTTTATCAAGAAAATTTATGCCAAACGGCGATGAATTAAGCATGAGCTGTGTACGTTTTTCCGCGCGGTTTTTTTCCGAGACTATGCGCATCAGAATTACACTCAAGCCGAACGCCATAAGCAGTCCGAAAATAACAAGAAACCACAATATATATTTCAAATTTGTGTAGTATACTTCCACAGGAGTTGATACTCCTATGTACCATTCGTTTTCAATTTGCCTGACAGAAAGTATTTGCATCTCCCAGACAGGGTTAACAAATCTGTGCGCCGGAACAGGCATCCCCTGTTCCAGAGTACCCGCGATACCTTCAATGCCGCTGCCGCCGGCGTCACGCAGCGCCATTCCGAGGTATTCAGGAAATGGGTACGCGATAATGTTCAGATTACTGTCAAGGAGCAGCCAATCATGGGCGCCAAAATTACGGTTTTCGGATAAAGAATCATAGATCCTGTTTAAAAGAACATCCATACAAACAATGGCTATGCGGCTGCCGTCGTTGTCATATATGCAGCGCGCGTATGTAATCGTAACCTCGTTAGCCAGAAAATCAACATATGGATCTGTTGATACGATTTCACCGTTTGATTTATTGGCCGCGATATACCATGGGCGTTCCCGGGGGTTATAATCCTCTTTTTGCCAGTCCAGATCCGGCACAAGTCCGTTTATTCCAATACCGCCGAACACGTCAAACATGGCGAAAATACTGACAAATCCCACTACGGCTTCCATGCGCTTTCCGAAATCGGTAATTTCAGTTATGTAAGCTTTATTCTCTTCTAAATCGGCGCCGTGCAAAATCATTCCCCGGATCGTTTCACTCACGATGCCAAGCATTGTTTCCGTTTCCCGCAGGTTGGCGGAAAGCTGCTTTTCCAGATTTTCAGATAACATCCTCGCTTTACTTTCCAAATGACGGCTTTCTACCCTTATCCCCAGCAGGAAGCTTGCGGTTACCATAATCGCGAAGGCGAGAAAAACACAAATTACCTGCACATACGGCAGCCGTGAGGAAAATGCTTTTGTCATTTTTTTAGAGAATCGTCAGCAACCATTTCAAAGGCCTTTTCGCAGACAAGAAATACATCGACAAGCTTGGGGTCAAAATGGGTTCCGTTTCCTTCTTTAATAATATTCATCGTTTCCTCGTGCGAAAACGCATTTTTATAAGGGCGAGTCGACCTGAGAGCGTCGTAAACATCGGCAATCGCCATTATGCGGGCCTGTAACGGAATCCTGTCGCCGCTGAGCCCGTAAGGGTATCCCTTTCCGTCCCAGCGCTCATGATGGTAACCCGCGAACAGTTTTGCGTATTGCAAAAAGACCTCATCACCCGCTTCCTCAATAATACAATCTATGATCCTAATACCTTCAGCAGCGTGAGTTTTAACCATGTCAACTTCTTCCTGAGTTAAACTGGTGGGTTTATTCAAAATCAAATCAGTGATAACAATTTTGCCTATATCATGCAGACGCGCGGATGAAATGATCATGTCCAGGTCCCATTGAGATATTTCGTCAAAATACACTTTGTGTTCAAACATGGCGTCCACAAGCAGCTTGATATATTTTGTCGTGCGTTCAAGATGCCCGCTCGTCATTTTATCACGGTTTTCCATCATGTTTGCCAAAACAGACACAATGGCGTTTTTTAATCTTGTTATATTATCCGTTCGTTTCTGGATAATTTCTTCAATACCAAGGTGGGTTTTTATGCGATTCAGCAGAACAGGCATGGAAAACGGTTTGGAGATAAAATCCACGACACCCATCTCAAAACCATGAGATTCCGTTGCCGCGTCATTTCTGCTCGTCAGAAACATGACAGGTATACCCGCATAAGCAGGGGTTTCTTTCAGAATTTTCAGCGCTTCAAAACCATCCATTTCCGGCATTAAAATATCAAGCAGGATTAAATCCGGTTTTATATTTTCCAAAAGATCAAACATATTTGACGCTGACGGCATGGTATATACACGATAATATTTCGATAGCACCTCATCAGCGGAAAAGAGATTCACATTACTATCATCAACAATAAAAATTGTCTTCACAAAAGCCTTCTCCAGTATAATCAAATCTACCGGAAAACAGTATGTGAGACAAGTCACAAGCAGTTTGCTCTGGTTTTTAAAAAATCATGAGCCGGCGGCTTAACCACCGGCTCATTTCTGCTTTGACGTTATCAGTTTCAGAATTTTTGGCACTGAGTATGTAATTTGGAACGCTTAAACAAGTCCTTTAAGGACGGCTTTGAGAAGCTCGGTCTTTGTATCCCCTTGCATAACTTTGTCCAGGGCTTTTAATGCTGTCGCTCCGCCGGCAAGGTGAACATCTCCAGAACCGCTCAGGGCTTTTCCCAGTTCGGAAGCTATTCCTGTAAGCCCGCCTTTTGAGTCATTCGCGGTTTTTGCCAGTCCTGTAGCCATTTTGGCAATAGACACCAGATCAGCTCCCTGCCCGGAGTTACCCAAAATCGCGGCAGCCAATCCCGCGATACCGCCGGCGGAAGTATTCTGCTGCTGCTGCGCCGGCGTCGATTGCTTCCCGAAAGAAAACAGTGACCCTGCAAGACTCGCCAGATTGGAACTATTGATAAGCCCGGATTTCACCACTGCGGAAGTAAGAGTTCCCAAAAGATTACTCCCGCTGCTGCCGGTTCCTCCGGTAGCTTTGCCCAACAGGGCAGGAATAATCGCCGCCAAATCAAAACCAGGAATTGCACCTGTTTTGGAAACCTTTTCTCCGGACAATCCCGCAACCGCCGCTCCTATTCCGGATAAAACATTCAATCCCGATATAGCCATTGTTAACCTCCAGAGAGTAATTATACCGCATACACCGGCATCACGCAATGAGTCGCAAAACACGCATTAACTCGCATGTATTTACATGCGACGCATTGAATACCCGGGAAATATTGTATACAATTTCGAAAACCCCAATAGGACAAGCGAGTAACCGACAATGAAAATCAAATACATCAAACACAGCGGTTTTATCGTTGAGGACGACATTTGCGCGCTGATGATTGACTGCTGCGGTCTGGCAAAGGAGAGCGCGGATGTTCGCCACTGCGCCGGCAAGCACCTTTATGTCCTTGCGAGTCATGTTCACGGCGATCATTTTGATCGCAAGATCATATCCTACGGCGGCGAAAAAACAAAATGGATTCTGTCAGAGGACATCAGCAAAAGCGTACCGCCTGATTCCGATATACATTTTCTGGTGAAGGGCGGGGTCTATAACGATGAAAGGGTGAAAATAAAAGCTTACGGTTCAACGGACGAGGGAGTTTCCTTTTATATTGAAGCCGGAGGGAAGAAAATATTTCACGCGGGGGATCTGAACAACTGGCACTGGAATGAGGAGGAAACGCCCGAAGACGCGGCCAAAAACGAGCGGAACTTTCTTGATGAACTGGCCTTGATCGCCAAAGAGGTTCCGGAGCTGGATGCCGCGATGTTCCCGGTTGATTCGAGGCTGGGCAAAGACTATACCCGCGGAGCGGAGCAATTTTTGGACAGTATCAAAGTCGGGCTTTTTATACCAATGCATTTCTGGCGGGATCTAAAGTCAGCAAGGGCTTTCAGGCCGAAGGCCGAGTTGCGGGGATGCCGTTTCGGGGATATAACCATGCCCGGCGACACATTTGAGGTTTAAGAAAAAAGGAGACTTTGGAAATGCAAATTAAAAGCAGTTTTGATCATTACAACATAAACGTAAAAGATCTTGCGAAAAGTATTGAGTTCTACCGGAAGGCCTTGGGCCTAACGGAAAAACGAAGGCGTGACGCGGAAGACGGTTCTTTCACACTGGTGTATGTCGGTGAGGAGTGCACGAATTTTTCGCTGGAGCTGACATGGCTGCGTGACAGGAAAGAGGCGTACAATCTGGGCGATAATGAGACACATATGTGTATCCGCGTAGACGGAGACTACGACGCAATCCGCGCGTATCACAAAGAAATGGGATGCGTTTGTTACGAAAACGAAAAGATGGGCCTTTATTTTATCGAAGATCCCGACGGGTACTGGATAGAAATTCTTAAAATGAAGAAAAGCTGACCCGGACTTCTGTCCACGTTTTTTTGATGCAAACAAGGGAAGGTGCTGCGAATGGAAAAACTGCGAATACTAATCCCAAAGGGAAGGATCTTCGACAACGTTTCCCGGCTGTTTTCAGACGCTGGGTTTCCGGTTTCACTCACGGAAAGGACTTACAGACCGTTTCTCGGAACAGGCCAGGGAACGGAAAATTGGCTTGACGCTAAAATTATGAAGCCCCAGAACGTGGGGGAACTTTTGGAACTCGGCAGCCACGACGCCGGGTTTACAGGCATAGACTGGATTCGGGAGAGCGGGGCCGATGTGGAAGAGATCCTGGATCTTGGTTTTGACAGAGTGAAGATCATCGCGGCCATACCTGACGGAATTGATGAAGCGGTTTTGAAAAGCAGGAAAGTTGTTGTAGCTACCGAATATGTAAATCTGGCGGAAAGCTGGCTTCGCTCCGGTTCCTGGCAGTATCATCTCCTCCGCACCTACGGGGCCACGGAAGTTTTCCCGCCGGACGACGCGGACATGATCATTGACAATACGTCTTCCGGCCAGACCCTTCGGGAAAACGGTCTTAAAATAATCGCCACATTGCTTGAGTCTTCAACCCGCTTTGTGGCTTCCAAAGCGGCCATGGCTGACAAAGAAAAGCGGAACCGCATTGAAGAACTGGCAATGCTTTTTAAAGCGGTACTGGATGGCCGCGACCGCGTGATGCTGGAGATGAACGTTCCAAAGGCGAAGTATCAGGAAATAGTGTCAGGTCTTCCGGCCATGCGCAGCCCCACCATCGCCCCGCTCTTTGGCGATGAAGGGTATGCAGTCAAGATCGCGGTAAAAAAGGATGAGGTCTCCGAAATAATTCCCAGGCTTAAAAGAACAGGCGCGACGGACATCGTGGAATACGACCTCCGAAAAGTAGTCCCATAATAATAAAGAAAAGAATAAAAAGAGGGTGTGATGGCAAGGATTGCGGAAATTGTAAGAACGACAAAAGAAACATCGATTGTTATGAAGCTAAACCTGGAAGGCAGCGGAGAAGTGAAACTGGATTACCCCATCGGGTTTATGGTACACATGCTCAACACCTTTGCCCGCCACGGACTGTTTGATTTAGAGCTCTCGGCAAGCGGCGATCTTGAAGTCGATCAGCATCATCTGGTGGAGGACACGGGAATCGTATTGGGCCAATGCTTCGCGAAGGCGTTAGGCGAAAAACGCGGGATTTGCCGAGCCGGGAGCTGCCTTTTCCCGATGGACGAAACACTGGCCCGCGCCGTGGTTGATGTTTCAGGCAGACCATTCCTGTTTTTCAGCGCTCAATTTTCATCCTCGCCTATCATTTCAAAACCGAAGTCCGCCGCGTATGATGCGGTTTATGAATTCCAAACTGATACTATAGAAGATTTCTGGCAGGCCTTCGCAAATTCGGCTGCCTGTAATCTGCACCTTGAAATAATAAGGGGCAGAAGCGATCACCATAAAATTGAGGCCATGTTTAAAGCTGCCGCGCGCGCTCTACGGGAAGCCTGCGCTATCGATCCCGCTTCGCCGGACGCCATACCTTCCACAAAGGGAATTCTTGTATGTTAGGCGTAATTGATTACGGAGCCGGTAATCTCGGCTCCGTACTGAACGCGTTAAAGCGCCTGGGTTTCGAGGCGCGCATTGCGGCCGGGCCGGAGGAGCTGCTTTCTAACTCACCTTTCGAAAAAATCATTTTCCCCGGGGACGGACATTTCGCCAGCGCAATGGCTTCACTGGAAAAATCAGGATACGCACAGACAATAAAGGAATGGATAGGCGCAGGCAAACCTTTCCTTGGAATCTGCATCGGCCTTCAGCTTCTCTTCGATTCTTCAGAAGAAGCTCCGCCTGTTGACGGAAACCCTGTTCGCGGTTTGGGTATCATTTCCGGTGAGGTGAAGCGCTTCCCGGGCCGGAAGGTTCCGCAAATAGGATGGAACAGTACCCGCGCCATTGGCTCATCGAAACTGAAATTATTTAAAGGATTACCGGAAAATACGTTTTTCTACTATATACATTCTTACTATGTTGAACCCAAAGATAACAGTGTAAGCGCCGCGGAGGCTGAATATTATCTCCCCTATTGCTCGGCGATAGAAAAAGACAACCTTATGGCAGTGCAATTTCATCCTGAGAAATCGGGTGAGTGCGGTCTTAACCTTCTTAAAAACTGGGCGGAGGGATAATATGCCTATTGCAACGAAGTTTCCCGCGCAGGCAAAACGAATTATCCCCTGTCTGGATGTGGATGACGGCCGGGTTTTGAAAGGCGTCAAATTCAAAGCGCTTGAAGATGTAGGAGATCCGGTGGAGCTTGCCAGGCGATATTATAACGACGGCGCGGACGAGCTGAGTTTTCTTGACATCGGCGCTTCATATAAAAGCCGGGCTACACTTCTGGATGTGGTACGCCGCGTGGCGGAGGAAGTTTTCATTCCCCTGAGTGTAGGCGGCGGCATACGCAGCGTGAAAGACATGCGGGAAGCGATGAACGCCGGCGCCGATAAGGTCTCGGTCTGCACAAGCGCCCTGGACAGACCGGAACTTCTTTCCGAAATGGCTATGGCATACGGAAGCCAATGCGTCGTTCTTTCGATAGACGCGAAACGTACCGCTCCGGGGAGATGGAACGCTTACTCACACGGCGGCAGAACCGACACCGGCAGAAACGCGGTGGAGTGGGCGGTTCAGGCAGTAAAGCTTGGCGCGGGAGAGATCCTCCTTAATTCCATCGACGCCGACGGCACAGGCGCGGGTTATGATTTGGAACTTACCGGAGCTATTCTGGAAGCGGTTCCCGTTCCGGTCATCGCGTCAGGCGGCGCCGGATCTCTGGATCAGATCGTGGAAGTGTTGAAACCTTTAATCCTTCCTATCGGTCCCCGCTCCGAAGGAGCTGAGACCGCAGCTCTGCCGAAGGCAGAGCGGTTAATATTTCCTATCGGTCCCCGCTCCGAAGGAGCGGATGCGGCTCTTGTTGCGTCATTGCTACATTTCGGAAAAACCACCATTCGGGAAATAAAAAAATACGCGGAAGAAAAAGGCGTCCGCGTAAGATGGTAAAAAGGAAAGTACTATGGTTATAGCTTCAATTGATATTCAAAACGGAAAAGTTGTTCAGTTAAAGCAGGGTTCCGAACTGGTTCTCCAAAGGGACAACGCCGAGGAACTGGCGGAAGAATTTGACCGTTACGGAGAAGTGGCGATAATAGACCTGGACGCCGCCATGGGAGCCGGCTCCGGCAATACCGAAATGATCAAAGGCCTGCTTCATAAAGCCGAATGCAGAGTCGGCGGAGGCATCAGAACTCCCGAGCAGGCAAAAGAGCTGGTGAGCCTCGGCGCGAAAAAAATTATCATCGGTTCCGCCGCTTTTAGGAATCCTGATAAAAAAGGAGCCGGGATAGCGGGCGGGGAATTCAGCGTGAACCTTCCCCTCCTCGAAGCGTTTGCCGGAAAAATCGGCCGCCAGCGCCTCATCGTCGCGGTAGACGCAAGGGACGGCGAGATCGTTGTTGACGGCTGGAAAACCCGGACAGGGCTTAAGCTCGTCGATGCGGCCCGCGCCGTGGAACCGTGGGCATCGGAGCTGCTCTTCACATGCGTGGAGCGTGAGGGAATGATGAGCGGCATAGACATTCCGGCGGTCAAAAACCTGAGGGAAGCCGTCTCCTGCGGGATCACTGTCGCCGGCGGAGTTTCAACGTTAGGCGAAATCGAAGAACTTGCCGGTTTGGGCTGCGACGTACAGCTCGGTATGGCTTTATATACAGGCAAGGTAAATCTCGCGGACGCTTTTATCCGCTCGCTGAACTGGAAAAAGGGCGAAGGCGCCGCAAATCCGCTGCTCCCCGTTATCGCCCAGAGCGCCGACGGGCAGGTGCTGATGACCGGTTTCACCGGCAGAGAGGCGTTAGGCGAAACATTTAAAAGGGAAAAACTCTGCTTTCACAGCCGGACACGTAACAAGCTCTGGATGAAAGGGGAAAACTCCGGGAACACCCTCAAGCTGATCTGCCTCAGAGCCGACTGCGACAGGGACGCGATTCTCGCGGTGGTCGAACCTGTCGGGCCTGTCTGCCACACAGGCGCGTGGTCCTGCTTTTCAACCGGCCGCCGATATACCATGGAATATCTTCAATCAATAATAGCAGATCGTTTCCGCAATCCTGTGCCGGGTTCCTACACCGCTACGCTGGACGATAAACTCGTCAGGGAAAAAATAATGGAAGAAGCGGAAGAAGTCTGCGAAGCCAAGACCCACAGCGAAACAGTTTGGGAAGCGGCGGATCTCTTTTTCTTCACCACCGCCCTCATCACCCGCGCCGGTGTAAGTGTTGATGAAGTTCTCGCCGAACTGGAAAGACGGCATTTAAAGTAACGGAGAGTCAAATGAGCGTTTATTGGAATGATAAAACCAAAAACATAAAACCGTACATTCCGGGTGAACAGCCCAAAGACAGAAAGTTTATCAAGCTCAACACAAACGAAAATCCGTATCCGCCTTCACCCAAAGTAATTGAGACCATAAAAAACGCAGCCGCCGAAACTCTAAGGCTCTATCCGGATCCATCCTGCACGGCTCTCAGGGAAACTGCGGCGGCCCGGTATGGCCTTAAACCCGGACAGGTTTTTGCCGGCAACGGCTCCGATGAAATCCTGGCATTTGCCTTCGCCGCCTTCTTCGAAAGCGGTGAGGCTGAGCCGCCGATTCTTTTTCCGGACATTACTTACAGTTTCTACCCGGTATATGCGGATCTCTGGAATGTACCGTACAAGACCATTCCATTGAAAGAAGACTTTTCCATAGATACCGGACCGTATCTTGAGATGATATCTCAGAGAAAGTCCGGCGGGATTATTTTCCCCAACCCTAACGCGCCTACGGGCATCGCCCTTTCATTCGACGAAGTAAAAAAAATCGCGGAGGCAGCGAAGGACAAAAATCGCGTCCTTGTTGTTGATGAAGCCTACATCGTCTTTGAGGAAATGGAAGCAAACGGGAAGTCCGCTTCGGCGTTCCAATTATTGAAAAACGATTTTCCCAACGTTCTGATCGTCCGCACACTTTCGAAAGAGGCTTCACTCGCGGGACTCAGAGCCGGTTTTGCCTTTGGCAGCGAGCAGCTTATCGAAGGGCTCTGCCGTATTCGGGATTCCTTCAATTCCTATACCCTGGATCGCCTGGCTCTTGCCGGCGCGGCGGCCTCTCTTGACGACGCTTCATATTACGATGAGATAAACAAGCGCGTAGTCGCGACCCGGCGCCGTGTTTCGCAAAAGCTTAAAAATCTGGGTTTTAAGGTGCTGCCCTCCCAGGCGAATTTCATTTTTGCCGCTCCGCCGGGTGAAAGCGAAAAACGAGGCGGGGAGTTTTTTACTTCTCTGAGGGAAAAAGGAATACTGGTGAGGCATTTTAACAAACCACGCATCGCTGAGTTTTTACGGATAAGCATAGGAACTGACGAGGACATGAACGCTTTTCTTGAAGCCTGCGAGAAAATTATTCAGGGAAATAAATAATGAGCGTCTTACGAATAATAAACGGAGCGGAGTTTGACGTTTACCAAAAAAGCTTAAACACTATCTCCGGAGAAAAATCCGGCGAAGCTGAAGTAACCGCTGTAGTGAATGGGATAATCGCGGCAGTCAGAACTGAGGGAGACTCGGCTGTCAGGTCTTACGCTTCACAGTTTGAAAAAAAAGCGCCGGAAAAATTTGAAGTTCCTATTGAGGCGGCAAAAGATGCGTGGGAAAATCTCAATGCCGAAAACAAAGAACTTGCCGACGCTCTCACCTTCGCGGCAAATCATCTGAGGCGTTTTGCTGAACTTCAAAAACGGCAGTTGAGTGATTTTGAGACAGAAATCGCGCCCGGACTTTTTACAGGCCAGAGAGTTATTCCGATTGAGAGAGCTGCGATCTATGTGCCGGCCGGGCGCTTCCCGCTGATTTCTTCGGCGCTCATGGGATTGATTCCGGCGGCAGTTGCCGGAGTGCGGGAAAAGATTCTCGTTTCCCCTCCCGGCAGCGAAGGCCTTCCTGACTCGCGCATACTCGCGGCAGCCTGTCTTGCCGGGGCGGATCGCGTCTTCAGCATCGGCGGCGCTCAGGCAATAGCCGCCCTTGCCATTGGAACGGAAACAATTCCGCAGGTTGATCTTGTCGCGGGACCGGGAAATAAATTTGTGGCTGCGGCAAAACGAATTCTCTTCGGCGAAGTCGGGATTGATTTTGTGGCTGGCCCGACAGACGTGCTCATTATCACAGAGACCGCGGATCAAAATGCGGACCTGATTGCCGCCGATATGCTCGCTCAGGCGGAGCACGATCCTGACGCGCGCCCCCGCGCCCTTGTGCCGGACAGGGAAAGCGCCGAACAGATTGAGCAGGCCATTGAGAAACGCCTTGCCCTGCTTCCGACAGCGGCGACCGCCGGCGCTTCTCTGAAAGCGGGCGGGCTCATAATCATCTACAACTCAAAAGAAGAAGCCATAAATATTGCAAATAAAATAGCGCCGGAACATCTGGAACTCCATGCTTCCTCTCCGGCAGAGTGGACAAGCGGACTAAAAAATTACGGCTCCCTGTTTATCGGTACAGCCGCGGCGGAAGTTCTGGGAGATTACTCCGCTGGGATCAACCACACTCTGCCTACATCAGCTTCGGCGCGTTTCACCGGAGGGCTTTCGGTCAGGAACTTCCTCAAAACCGTTACCAGTCTCCGCTGCACAAGCGGCTCCGGCTATGCGGAAGCTCTGGCTGCCGCAGAAACAATCGCCAGGGCCGAAGGACTTGCCGGACACGCCGAAAGCGCTGCCATCAGAATGTCCCGCCAGGGGAAATTTTAGCTAAATCCGTTTCCAGAGTTTTTCTGCCTGCTCCCGGGATTTGGCCATCAGCGCTTCTTCGTCGATGTTGATTAGGCTCCGATCCTTCATAATGACTTTGCCGTTGATTATTGTAGTGTCCACATGGCGGCCTGTTATGCCAAACAATATGTGACTGTTTATTGTATCCGCGTTTATCGGAGTCGGGCCTTTATAATCAACGATGATAATATCGGCGTAATGATCTTTCGCGAGGGTTCCGACTTTACCTTTGATAAAACGCTCCATGATTTTTTTGTTGCCCTCAAAGAGCATGGCCGGCGGCTCGGCCCAGGCAACTGACGGAATTCCTTTTGAGTGCTTGTGGAGTATCGCCGCCGTTTTGTATGAATCAAGCACATCGGCGGAATAGCCGTCGGTTCCCATGCCTAGAAGCACTCCCTTCTTCAGCAAATCAAGCGCCGGCGAAACTCCCACAGCGTTTCCCATGTTCGACTGCGGGTTATGCGCAACCGCAACACCGCTCTCTTTGAGCAGATCCATTTCTTCTTCGGTGATATGAATGCAATGAACGGCTATCGATTTTTCCGACAATACTCTGTGTTTGTAAAGCCGCTCGATCACCCGCATGCCGTATTTTGAAATCGCGTCAACAACATCTTCAATGCCCTCCGCGGCGTGGATGTGAAAACCAACGCCGGCAGCGTTCGCCGCCTCAATGCAGCGAGCCATGGTTTTTTCGCCGATTGTCATCTGCGCGTGCATCCCAAACAGCGCGCCAAGCATATCATCGTTTTGCGCCTTGCAGTATTTGGCGAAGTCAACGTTTTCCTTTATGCCGGCTTCGGTAATTTTCTCCCCGTCGCGATCTGATGTTTCATAACAGAGATTGCTGCGTATGCCGAAGAGCTTCGCCGCCTCGGCGATTTTGAAGAGGCTTCCCGTAACCGCGAAAGGACTGGCGTGGTGGTCGATGACCGAGGTGACGCCGCTCCTTACCTCGTCGATCATGGGGCCGACACAGCTGTAATACACGTCGTCAAGCGTAAGCTGCTTGTCAAGCCGCCACCATAACCCGGAAAGAACTTCGCCGAAAGTGGTAGCCGGTTTTCCGCCAAGGGAAATCCCCCTCGCGAATGTTGAATAGTAGTGCATGTGGGTATTGATGAAACCAGGCATCACGAGTTTTCCTTTCGCGTCAATAAACTCGGCTTCCGGATACTTCGCTCTCATGGCGGCGCTCCCGCCTACTTCTCTGATAATGCTGCCGTCAACAACTACCGCGCCGTTTTCGATGAAAGGGTCTGCGCCGCAAGTGTTCCGTGTTATGATTTTTCCGTTTCCGATTAACAGCATGGTAATTCTCCTTGAACATTCAGTATAATACAATTATATTATTTCAAGATTTATTTTGGAAGGTTTTTATGAGCAGGATATTAAAATCGGATCACATGAACAAATGTTTGGGATGCTTTACATGCCAGCGGGTATGTGCCGGAATGAACCACAAGAGTTATTCCGATGCCGAAAGCGCAATTAAAGTGCGTTCGCTGGGCGGCTTGACCAGCAAATTCTTCGCGATACATTGTTTGGCCTGTAACGATGAAAGGGCCTGCGCGATTGCCTGCCCTACAGGCGCGATGTCAGATAAAAAAGGCGGCGGCGTTGTCCACAATGAAAAAAAGTGCATCAAGTGCAGAAAATGCGCCGATGCCTGCGCCGTAAAAGCCATCCACTTCGCAGGAGAAAACACCTTTCCCATTATATGCAGGCAGTGCGGAATCTGCGCAAGATACTGTCCGCACAATTGCCTGAGCATGGAGGAAGTCCAATGATTAACGAGAAACACATAAAAGTCCTTTACATTAATCTCACTTCGCACAAAGTCAGAGCCGAATTAAGGGAAGATTTATTTGAATACCTCGGCGGAGTAGGCGTCGCGTCAAAGCTGCTGCTGGAAAATATCAATCCGGAAGCTGACGCGCTTGATGAGAGCCAGCCCATTGTACTTGCCACAGGCGCACTGAGCTCAGTTTTCCCGGTAGTCACAAAAACGGTCGCCATGTTCATTTCACCGGTAACAGGCGAACTCGGAGAATCCTATGCCGGAGGCAGACTGGCGTATACCATGTTTAACGCCGGGGTAGACGCTTTGGTAATTACCGGCAGGGCGAAACATCCTTCATACCTGTTCATAAACAACAACCGAATTGATTTCAAGGACGCCCGCTCGCTTTGGGGTTTAAAAGCTGACAATCTCGGACAATTCCTCCGCACCGTCGAAGGAGGCAGCGGCAAGCGCTCAATAATTCGCATCGGGCCTGCCGGTGAAAAATTATGCAAAATAGCGAACGTCAACGTAGATACTTACAGGCATTTCGGAAGGATGGGTTTGGGCGCGGTATTTGGCAGCAAGAATTTGAAAGCCGTACAGATAACCGGGGACAACATAAAAAAAGCGGCAGACTATAAAAAGTATATTGGCATGTACAATGAGATATATAAAAAAGTAACAACCACTCCGATCATGTCAAAATATCATGACCTGGGTACGCCAATAAACGTGAATGTGCTTAACGGAATCGGAGCTTTGCCTACACGCAATCTGCAGGAGTCAAAGTTTGATGAAGCAGAAAAGATCAGCGGAGAACATTTTGCGGAAAACAATTTGGTCCGGAAAGTAGCCTGTGCCGGTTGTCCTGTCGGATGTATACACATAGGCCAGGTACGCAGGGAATTTGACAAGGGACATGAGTACGAGACCCTGAACATCGCGTATGATTACGAATTGATTGCCGCGTTTGGATCATATTTGGGTATAAGTGACAGCAATGCCATTCTGGAGCTTATAGAAGCCGTCGAAGGGTACGGACTTGACGCTGTCTCGGGCGGCATTTGTCTGGCATACGCTACGGAGTGTTATCAAAAAGGCATAATCACAAAAGAGCATACGATCACCGAACTCGCCTTCGGAAACAAAGACGGATATTTACTGGCGATAAAATACATGGCGTCAAAAGCGAATGATTTTTACGGCGCGTTATCCGACGGTGTTTATGCGGCCTCAAGTAAATACGGCGGCAAGGAGTTCGCGGTGTCAATCGCCAAAAATGAAATGCCCGCCTATCATACCGGCTACGGAGCTATTGTCGGCTACGCCTGCGGCGCGAGGCATAGCCACCTCTGCAACGGCGGTTATTCCTATGATCAGAGTCACGGCAAACTTGACAAGGCGCAGTATGTAAACGATCTGTTTGAGGAAGAAATCAAACGCTGCGTTCTCAATTCTCTGGTCATCTGCCTTTTCGCGAGAAATGTTTATGACAATGAAACCATTATCAATGCGCTGGACTCGATAGGGATTACCGGATATGACACGGATAAGCTTAACAAACTCGGCAGAAATATTTACCGAACAAAACTGCAGATCAAAGAGAAGCTGGGGTTCAACCTGAATGACGTGCAATTGTCAAAGAGGGTTTTTGAAACCACGGCGATGGGAGAAATCCTGAATGAAAATATCGCGCGGGAAATGATCGCGATGTTTAATGATAAGAACAATGAATTACTGATGCAGGCGTGAGTCTCATCAGTATTAACAAGGAGCAATATTATGATAAAAAAGTTTTTACAGGAATTTAAAGAGTTTGCCCTGCGCGGGAATGTAATGAGCCTGGCAGTTGGCGTAATTATCGGATCTGCGTTCCAGGGAGTTGTGTCATCGCTTACGGATAATATACTGTCCCCGATAATCGGTCTTTTCACCAGGCAGAATTTTGACTCGCTGTCACTGAGCGTACTTGGCATAACCCTGCGCTACGGCGCGTTTATCACTTCAGTGATAAACTTCATCATCATGGCCTTTGTTGTATTCATGCTGGTTCGCGCGATGAATATACTATTGTCGCTGGGTGAGCAAAAAAAAGAAGCCGCCGCGCCGGCTCGCCTTTGCCCGTTCTGCAAAAGCGCGCTTCACCCGGACGCTACCCGCTGTCCGGCCTGTACTTCAGCGCTATAATTCCCGGGGCCTTTAAACCAGATAATCGTACCGCGTTTCGATAGCCTCAATCACAGCAATCCATTTGTCAGGGAGATTCTTTTCTCCCCTGCGGTGACAGAGCTGCGATTTATCCTCCAGCCGGATTTGGTATGCGCCCTCGCTTGTTTTGAGCATTCCCGGGTTTTCGCTGTCATCGAAGTCTTCCCTGCTTGAGAAAATCGTGAACTTGTCCCTGTAAGGTTTCCCCGGGTGAGGGCAAAACACGGCGCAGTTTCCGCATTCGTTGCACATGCGGTCAACATGTACAACCTGATGCGCGCTCTGTACCTCTATCATCACATTCGCCCGGTTAGGACACACATCCGCGCAGATTTCGCATAACGCGTCGCAGGAAAGACAGCGGCAGGC
>Ga0209755_10003707_pt1 | contig 18807 bp, 16 predicted proteins | sample TergutCo191P1_FD_187301 | JGI IMG/M metagenome (GOLD analysis project Ga0209755, IMG submission 187301) | Cornitermes sp. P1 segment gut microbial communities from Petit-Saut dam, French Guiana - Co191P1 (SPAdes) (version 2) | ecosystem: Host-associated > Arthropoda: Insects > Digestive system...
ATACAAACATACTAATTGAATTTGTAGATAATTGGTTAAAGAAGAGTTCTCGCGAAGAAACAAAGAGCGCAAAGGACGCAAAGGAAGATAGAGAAGAAGAAGCTCTCTTTTCCTCTGCGTCTTGGCGGCTTGGCGAGAATTTGTTTCTAATCTCTGCGAGTACAGGCGAAGGCATTGACGAATTGCTCAATGCGTTATTCGCAATGGCTCCCGAAGGACAGCCGATGTATGACTCGGATTTTTACACGGATCAGGAGACGGGATTTCGCATAGCGGAAATAATCCGCGAACAGGCGATCAACCGTCTTCGCCAGGAACTACCCCATTCGCTGTATGTGGATATTGCCGACATGGAATTTAAGGAAAACGCAAATACACTATGGGTACGCGCATTTGTCATTGTCGAGCGAGAATCGCAAAAAGGCATGGTTGTTGGAAAAGGCGGCGAAATGATAAAAGCAATCCGTCTTGGCGCCTTAAAAGATTTAAAACGCATTTTTGACTGGAAGATAGATTTGGACTTGCGCGTAAAAACAGGCAAGGATTGGAGACATAATGATCATACTTTACAAAAAATTATTGACAGGAATTAATTTTTTTTACCGCGAACTACACGGAATAAAAAAGTCCACGAATTTACACGGATTATCACGGATTAAGATTAAAATTAATCAGCCTTGGTAATAATCAATTTAAAAAGTCTGTGATCTTTTTAAGCAGATCGTCAAAGGTATCGACGCATGAAAGATCGGAACAGTCTTGTCTGATTGATTGCGGAGCTTTGAAAAGGCAGCCTGCGTCCGCTTCGCGTATCATTGCAAGATCGTTAAAAGAATCGCCTGCGGCAAAGATTCTCATATTCATCGATTTAAATGCCTTTATTGCCATTTTTTTTCCGTCTTTTTGACGAAGCGCGTAACCTGCGACAGCTCCGTCGTCTGCAATTTTTAAAGTGTTGCAAAAAAGGGTTGGGAATAAAAGTTTTTTCATAAGCGGTTTTGCAAATTGTTCGAATGTGTCGGAGAGAATAACCAATTGGGTTTTTTCGCGCAAGGCATTTGCAAAATCAAGAGCGCCATCAAGCGGATCCATCCTTGAAATTACTTTTTGTATATCAGGAAGTTTTAAATTATTTTTCTTGAGTATATCAAGGCGAAAGTTCATCAATTTATCGTAATCGGGCTCGTCCCTTGTGGTACGGCGAAGTTCGGGGATTCCGACAGCTTCTGAAAACGCAATCCAAATTTCCGGGACTAAAACCCCCTCAAGATCAAGACACACCATATTCATAAAGGTATAATAGCATAAGTATGAAAAAGTTAGAAGTGTCAAACCCATTTAACGCTCCTGTTTTTTATGAAGAAACCGTGTCCAGCACAATGGATATTTCAAAAAAAATGGAAAAAGAAGGCGCGGCGCACGGCACTGTGATTACAGCCGACTTTCAAGGATCAGGCAGAGGCAGGGGAAGAATGCGGACATGGGAAATGGAAAAAGGTTTGAATTTGCCTTTTACCGTTTTTCTTGGATACAGTAACATCGATGATATTCCAAAAGCTCTTACATTGCGCACGGGACTTGCTGTTTCTCTTGCAATCGAAGAAGCCATTCCTTTATTGAAAGAAAAAGTTTTTGTAAAATGGCCTAATGACATTATTATAAACGGTAAAAAAGCGGCAGGGATATTATGCGAAGCCTCAGAGGGAAACGTACATATTGGCATTGGAATCAATGTTTTACAAAAAGAATTTCCTTTGCATTTGCAAAAAAAAGCGACAAGTCTTTTATTGGAAGCGGGGGGTATTAAACCGGAAGCAGGTAATGGAGAGAAATTCAAGTATTTATTATTGGAAAAAATAATTGCGCATTTATTTAACGAACTTAAAACAGAAAATAATTGGAAAGCGCGTTTGCAAAAACGTATTTATAGAATTGGTGAACAGGTAACATTTGTTGACGGCGGCGCAGACTCCGGAAAAGAGATAAAAGGGAGACTTGACGGCATCAGCGACTCAGGCGAACTTTTAATCACACCCAATGGCTTACATACGCCTCAATCATTCATCACAGGTGAATTAAAGTTTTTATCTTAATCCGTGATAATCCGTGATAATCCGTGGACTTTCTTATCAAATTATTTCGCTATACAATTTATATGTTTTATGTTATACTGATAAAAATAACACAATGAGGTATATATGGCATCATTAACAATTCCCGGGGCGGACGGAAAAGCGCATGATTTGTTGGCGCTGGGCGCTCTGGTTACAAGGCTTGATCCGGGAATCATTCCCTTTGCAGAGGCAAACGAATACCTTTTGCATGTTTCAGGCGGTGAATATAATGTTGCCACAAACATGTCAACCTGTTTTGGCATGAGAACTGCCATCGCAAGCGCAATGGTCGATTATCCGATAGGACGGCGCATCGAATACGCTGTTCAAAAAGCGGGTGTTACTCCCTACTTTAAGCGTTTTGAACATGACGGAGTTCGCGGCCCGAACATGGCGACTGTGTGGAGTGACAGGGGGCAGGGTGTGCGCGCGCCTGTCGTTTTTTATAACCGCTCCAACGAAGCGGCGCAGCAGTTAAAACCGGGAAGTTTTGATTGGGAAGCAATTTTTCAAAAAGGCGTGCGCTGGTTTCATTCAGGCGGAATTTTCAGCGCGCTTTCTCCCACAACAAGCGAACTTGTCATCGAGGCAATGCAAGCCGCAAAAAAAGCCGGCGCTGTCGTTTCCTTCGATTTGAATTACCGCGCAAAACTTTGGGCGGTAGCCGCAGCGGAACAGGGAAAGAGCGCATCCCAGGCAAGCGAGGAAGCTGCAAAAACGTTACGCAAAATCGCAAGTTACGTTGATGTTCTTGTCGGCAACGAAGAAGATTTGCAAAAAGGATTGGGGCTTAAAGGGCAGGATGTGGAATCAAAAGGCGAGCTTGACGCGTCCGCATTCTTCGCAATGATTAACAGTGTTACAAAAGATTTTCCAAATATTAAGGCTGTCGCGACAACGTTACGCGAAGTTCATTCGACAAACCGACATTCGTGGAGCGCGGTTCTCTGGCTTGACGGAAAAACATATCAGGCGCCAACGGCACAGCTTGATGTTTACGACAGGGTGGGAGGCGGCGACGGTTTCGCATCCGGTCTTTTCTACGGACTTATGTCGGGCAAAAAACCCGAGGAAGCCCTTAACCTGGGTTGGGCTCACGGCGCGCTTGTGACAACAACTCCCGGGGACACGTCGATGTTTAACCTTGATCAGGTGGAAGCCTTCGCCAAAGGCGGCTCCGCAAGGATACAAAGATAATCCGCATTATTTAAAATAGCGAAGGGCGTTTTTAAAGGAGATGTCCTTCACTGTCTTTGAAAGTTTTTCCATATCGTTGGGATATTCGCCGTTTTCCACCCAGCCGCCGATTAAATTGCACATAATGCGGCGGAAATATTCATGGCGCGGATACGAAAGAAAACTTCGGCTGTCCGTTAACATTCCGACAAATGCTGGAAGCATTCCAAGACTTGCAAGAATGCGCATCTGTTCTTCCATGCCGTCCCTGTGATCGCAAAACCACCACGCAGAGCCGAGCTGCATTTTGCCTGTACAGCCGCCGCCCTGAAAGCCGCCCATGATTGTAGCGATTGGATAATAGTCTTTGGGATTTAACGAATATAAAATTGTTTTTGGAAGACCGCATTCTTCGCTTTCCAAATCCATCAAATCAAGCAAAGAAGAAAGATTTTCGCATAATTTTTTGTCGTTAACCGCGTCAAAGCCCGTGTTGATTCCCGTTTTGAACAAAAGCGTTGTGTTTACATTTCGGATAACGGACATATGAAGCTGCATTACGATGTCTTTTTTGGAATAAAGGTCCGCAAGAGAGACAAGCATCATTGTTTTATATGCGTCCGATTCTTCATGCGTAATTAATTTTCCGTTTAGCGCCCTTTTAAACGCTTTGTCAATTTGCTTTACAGGGATTTCAGCGTATGGAACATATTCAAGCCCGTGATCGCTGCTTCTGCATCCGTGCGAAATAAAGTAATCAAGACGTTTCTCAAGCGCGGTTAAAACATCGTCAACATTTTTTATGTTAACGCCGCTTTCTTTGGAAAGGGATTCGATGTAACCGCCAAAACCGCCTGCGGCAAGTTCAAGCGCCTTGTCGGGCCTGAAAGAAGGGATTACCCTTGTATTTATTTTTCCGATTGGGGCGCTGCCGTCTGCAATTGCGCGATGTTCGTTCAAAGAATCAATCGGGTCGTCGGTTGTGCCGACAGCATAAATATTTTGGCTTTCAAAAATTCCTTTTACGCTTAGCTTGTTCGTTTGCAAAAGATCGTTTGCCTTTTCCCAGATTAAAGGCGCGGTTTTTTCCGAAAGCGGCTCATGAATGTCAAAATAGCGCTTAAGCTCAAGATGCGTCCAGTGATATAAGGGGTTTCCGATTAAATTTTCCACAGTGCGCGCCCATGCAAGATATTTTTCGTAAGGGGGAGCGTCGCCTGTTATAAGGTTTTCGTCAATGCCCATTGCGCGCATCATCCGCCATTTGTAATGATCGCCCGAAAGCCATGCGTCCGCAAGATCGCTCATTTTTTTATTTTCCGCAATTTGGGAAGGAATCAAATGGCAATGGTAATCATAGACAGGCTCATCCTTTGCCTCTTTGTAAAGATTCCTTGCAGTTTCGCTTTCCAATAAAAAATTCTCGTCCATAAATGCCGCCGCCATGTCATCCTCCGTACTTGATATTTTATCATATTATGATTAAATTTAAATATGTCCGCTCGCGTTTCTTTTAAAAATTCGTCATTAATGCTTCTTGCAGGGCTTGTTTGCGCTGTGGGAACGGCAATTCTCATCATTTTTATGCTTTCAGGGCCAAAACTCGGGACGCACTTTGACATTCTTTCGGGCAAAAAAAATCCTGCGGTTTCAAGAGACATTTTGATTGTCAATACGGGCGAATATGTCGAAGGTTCGGATTTTTTTATCGTCCTTATGACACTGACAGAAATGAACGCTTCCAATTTGATATTGACGAGCCGCATTTCGCCTTCGTCTTCTCCCATTACCGTTACGGATGTTGAGATACGCAGGCGTTTCATCGACGAATATCAGATTGTCGGATCGAATATCAGAAATCTTTTTGAGGGCATCCGCTTGGGATCCGTTTCTCCTGTTGACGCGCCGCATTTGGTCGACCGCCTTGTAGAGCTTACGGAGCAGGGAAGGGATCGGCTAATTACAACTTTGATTGACAGGGACGAAGACATGATTCGATCCGTTTCCGTTTTTGGAAGTTTTTTGGAAAGTTACGCAAAGGTGCAGCTTGATGAAGACGGAAAATTAAGACGGGTTTCGCCTGTCGAGCATCCTGTTTATGAATATTTGAAAAACCGGTATGCGGCATCATACTTTGAATCCGTTAACGGAGAGCATTTTTTGCATTTGCGCGCGCATGACGGAAACGAAATCGATATCACTCTTGACAGGGGGTCCAATATCATTACGGTTTTTGGAAATTCAATCCGCCGTATCGACATCGAACTGTTCCGCGAATACGGCGAAAAAAACGATGCGATGCTTCTTGCCTTGATGACAGCCAACGAAGCGGGCGCTTTTTCCCAAACTGCGCCCGAAAACATTCCGCTTTTCCTTGGCGAATATTCGGCTTCATTATTGGAAGAACTTGTTAAAATGCCAAATGACGATAACAGGATTGCATGGATAGCTTCTCGCGACGAATATTTTTCCAAACTGGAATCATATTTTAAAAGCGAAGTTGATTTGAAAATGATAAACGATTATGAAGAACGAATTGCCGACACGGACCCGTCAAACGAAAGGGAACTTGTGCGTCTTGTAGGAGCAAGGGACGCAATTTCCGAAGTTTCGCTTTTAATGCGCAGGATTTACGCCGATCTTTTTATCGCTCATTTAAAATTGAAAGAAGAGCTTTCTTCTTCATTTTGCGTAATGGGATACGAAGAAAACGCAGAGTACAGCGCGCTCCTTGCCAATGCGCTCATTACAGGCTCTCATGTAAAACCTGTAAGCGCCCGATACTCGTTTTTGTTTTCGATCGCGGTTTCTTTCGTTATATTGCTGATTGTTTTCATGATGCGTCCCCTTTTAATCGTAATTTTAGGCTGCGCGTTAAGTTTTTTGTCAACAGCGGCGGCAAGCGCATTGTTTGTTTACAATTCGATATGGCTTGACCCTGTCGTAATTTTATCTTCGTCTCTTGTCGGAATATTAATCGTTTTCTTTTGCAAAAGCGCGTATTTGAATTACAGGGCGATAAATTTTCGCGCGGCTTACAAATCGGCAGTTCCAAAAAACATTTTGCAGGGATTAATAAACACCGGTCGTCCCGCGCTAAACGATGTCAATGTCGCGTATGCGTCGGTAATTGCGATAAAAGACAACAATATGTTCGGAAGGGAAGACGGCGAAAAATCAAAAGATTCGGGACGCATTAAAAGAAATTTTTATACAATGGTAAAGCGCGCGGTTTTCAGCGCGGGCGGGGTCATTGCAGGTTATGAAGGCGATATAATCCTTGCGTGTTTCGGCTCTCCTCTCGAACTGAAACCGACATTGGTAACATACAAATATACGGAAGACGGTCAGCCTGTCGGAACTTACAACCCAATAGAAAAAGCCTGCGCGCTTGTAAGCGGCTTGTTGAAAAACGAAAAAATAAATTGGCGTTTTGGAATAGACGCAGGCGAATGTTCGTTCTCATGGTCTTCGGAAGCCGGGTTTTGTGTCAGCGGACGGCCTGCAGTACGCGCAAGAATGCTAGTGTCAAAAACTGCGCGTTTAAAAGTGCGCGCGCTTATTACGAATTTAATCCGCGAAAAAATCGCGCTGGAAGAAAAAAAACTCGGCGGTTTGTACGAAGCAAACGATTGGTTCTTTGAATTCAATCAATAAAAAGGTATAATGCAAAAGTGAATATTATTTTATTGGAAGAACACGAACTTGGACGAAACCTTTCAAGACGCGATGAGCGCACGATTCATCTGTTAAAAGTGCTGCATAAAAAATGCGGCGATGAATTCGAAGCCGGCATTCTTGGTGGAATTCGCGCAACAGGAAGAATCGAAAAAATAAATCGCGACGGCTCTATTTTTATCACGATTCACGGCTCTCTGCCGCCTGTGCCTCGTCTTGGGTTAAGAATGGCGGTTTCTTTTGTGCGTCCGATTCAGCTTAAAAGGCTTTTTAGGGATCTTTCCAATATTGGGGTGTCGGCTATCGATTTAATCGGCACGGACATGGGCGAAAAAAGTTACCGTGACACAAAACTTTTATCCGACGGCGGATCCCGCAGTGCATTGATAGAAGGCGCAGTTCAGGCGCGTGATACGCAAATACCAGAACTGAATCTTTATGACAGCATAGACAACTGGCTTTCAAAATGTCCGTGGGAAAAGGAAAACGACAATAAGATATTTTCACGATCCCCTTTGCTTCTTGTAATGGACAATATAAGGGCGGAAGGATCTTTCTTTAGCCTTTCCCCGTCAAACCGCCCCGGCGTAATCGCGATAGGCCCCGAGAGAGGATGGTCGGACAGGGAAAGGGATTTGTTTGAAAAATCGGGATTTTTACGGCTCTCTATGGGAGAACGCGCCCTTCGCACGGAAACAGCTTGCGTGGCGGCAGCGGCGCTTGCAATGGAAAAAACCGAAATCAATTAGAGGTTTTAATGATCGACAAACAGGAAGTAAAACAAAAATTGTTGGCAATCGAAGATGCGCCGCTTGAATTTACGCTTGTTTTTTCCGGCAAAAAAAGCAACAAGGTAAACGGTCTTTACAAACCCGCATCAAGGGAAATAATAATTCATAACCGCAATTTTAACTCCGATGATACGGGCATGAATCTTTTGCTGTACACCGCAATACATGAATACGCTCATCACCTTCATGCATGTTCGCGCGGAGGAACCCTTTCCGCCAGGGCCCACAATACGGAATTTTGGGCGATTTTTCATGCGCTTTTGGAAAAAGCCGAAGCCAAAAAAATCTACAATGATGTTTTTTCAGTCTCGCCCGAACTGTTAAAATTAACGGAAGTTATCCGCAATCAATATCTTGCGCAAAACGGCGAACTTGTAAAGGAAATGGGCAAGCTTCTGCTAAAAGCGCATGATTTATGCACGGGGATCGGCGTTCGTTTTGAGGACTATGTTGACAGGATGCTTCGTATCCCCAGAACCGCCGCCAACATGGCAATAAAAATGTTCGAGTACGATATTGCCCCCGAAGTCGGCGCTGACAATATGCGTTTCCTTGCAGGGATTCGCGACGAAAAAAACCGAAAGACGGCAGAATCCGCTCTTATAAAAGGAAAAAGCCCAGATACGGTAAAAATTCAAGTGCGCAACAGGGAAAAAAAAGACGATGACCCCCTTTTGCTCCTGGAAAAAGAAAAACAGCGTCTTTTGCGAACAATAGAAACTCTTAACAAACGATTGGAAGAAGTCAACAAAGAATTAAAAAAAAGCAGGTAAATTAAAAATGAATAATATCCGACGTTTGATATTTTATGCCAAATTTGCTATTATAAAACAATGAGAAAAGTCTACGTCGATTACAATGCAGCGACGCCTCTGCACCCGGAAGTAAAGGCCGCAATGACAGAAGATATGGAAATCTTCGGAAATGCCTCCAGTATGCATGCCTCGGGAAGGCTTGCACGCGCAAGGGTGGAAAAGGCAAGGGAAGATGTCGGATATTTGATTAACGCCAAAGACGGCTCGATTGTTTTTACATCAGGCGGCTCGGAGGCAAATAATACGGTTTTCCAGACAATGCGCCAAATTATGGGAGCAGGGAGTAGGGAGCAAGGAGCAGTAAATAGGGACGAGATTTTGACAACAGCGATTGAGCATCCCTGCGTATTAAACTCTGCATTAAGCCAAAAAAAAGCGGGTTTAAAAGTGACGATTCTCCCTGTCGATGAATACGGCAAACTTTTAATAGAAGAGTTAAAAAAGTCATTGAGCGAAAAAACGCTTTTTGTTTCTGTGATGGCAGCTAACAATGAAATAGGCACGGTGCAGGATATAAAAGAAATAACCGCGCTTGTAAAAGAAGCCGGCGCTTTAATGCACATAGACGCAGTTCAAGCGATAGGAAAAATCCCTTTTGATGCGCATGAAATAGGCGCCGATTATATTACAATCTCCGCGCATAAAATTTACGGCCCTAAAGGAGCAGGCGCGTTGTATGTAAAAAAAGGCGCACCGCTTTTCCCGCTTGTTTTGGGCGGACATCAGGAGGACGGGTTAAGAGCCGGGACTTACAACAATTTGGGTATCCTCGGGTTTGGAAAAGCGGCCCATCTTGCCGCGGAAGAAGTCGAAAAATACGGCAAAATTATTACTCCCCTTCGCGACAAACTGCGCCGGGGAATCGAAGAAAACATCCCGCATGTAAAGATTAACGGTCACCCGAAAGACATGCTTCCCAACACACTGAATGTTTCGTTCCCGGGCGCAGAAGGGGAAGCCATTTTGCTTTCAATGGACATGAAGGGAATCGAGGCTTCCACAGGCTCTGCATGCGCGTCGGGAAGCCTTGAACCTTCCCATGTTTTAATGGCAATCGGGGTGGGACCCGAGCTTGCGCACGGTTCGATACGTTTTAGCCTGGGGTGGGGTATTACAGAAGACGACATTGATTATATAATAGAAACATTGCCGCCTGTAATTGCGCGGCTTAGGGCAATGTCAACATTGTCCGATTGTTAAATCGACGATTGTTAAATCTAAGGAGCAGGTCTTTGGACTGGTTATATTCTGATACAGTAAAAGAACATTTTTCAAATCCGCGCAATGTGCTTTTGGAAGACGAGTCAAGTTTTGCGTATGATGCAAAAGGGCAGACAGGAAACATTAAATGCGGAGATCAAATGATGATGCTCCTAAAAATAAAAGACGACGTAATTACTGACGTGCGCTGGAAAACTTACGGCTGCGCAAGCGCAATAGCCAGCACCAGTATGCTCTCTGAAACAATCAAGGGAATGAAGATAGAAGACGCGTACAAAATAAAGCCCGAGGACCTTGTTGCAAAACTGGGAGGGCTTCCCAGTTTTAAAATTCATTGTTCCGTTTTGGGCGACAAGGCTCTTCGCGCCGCGATTGACGATTATTTGAAAAAAACGGGACGCGAAGGAATCCTTGTGGAAGAATCAACCGTTATCTGTCATTGTATCGGCATTACCGACAAGGATATAGAAGCCGCTTTTCAAAACGGAGCGCGTAACTGGCAGCAGCTTCAGGAAGCGACAAAAATCGGCACAGTCTGCGGCAGTTGCAAAGAAAAGGCCGAAGAAATTCTCCACGGCCTTGATCATATTTATTCATAACAAGCAAAAGAAAAATCAATTTCTCCAATAAAAAATATCCGCCGTTTTCCGGCGGATATTTTTACGTTATCTTACTTCCGTTAAGTTCGCAGGATCGAGTGCAAGCGGCGATCCGTTTGCGCGCTGGGTAAGCAATCGTCCCTGCTGGATTGTAACGCCTGCCTGAGGATGCACCTCTACAGCGGATCTTGACTGAATGACAAGCTCGGTATTAAAGCGTCCGATATAATTTTTTCCCTCGTGGACTGTAATGGCATACAGATCGCTTCCGTTAACCCATAAAAGGCTTCCTGTTAAAATATCATCGTCACCCTGTTTTGCCATTTCAAGACCGGTCTGGTTTATTTCTACAAGACGCACAGCTCCCTGTCCTCTTGCTTCGCCTGCAATTGCGATAAGTCTTCCGCTTATGAAGGTGATGGTTCTGATGTGCGTCAAATCAAGAGGAGAGCGTCTGATTTCCGATCCGTCGGCGGGATTTATACGGACAACCCTTCCCATTGTTGTCGGGCTTGTTCTTTCGATTGTTACGCCAAACACTCCTGTCGGAGGCGTTTCCTGGGCAATGGCTGCCTGTTGATCTTGTGCAATCTGTTGTCTTTGCTCCTGAGCTTCCTGAGTTCTTTGTTCGGCATGTTCTTCAAGCCTTTGCGCTTCTTCCCTTCGTTCTGCAACGGCTTCTTCCCTTCTGTCAAGCTGTTCGTCCCTTCTTGCAAGTTCTTCCTCGCGGGCTGCAGCTTGTTCTTCGGTGATTCTGCCCGATGCGCGTTCTTCCTGAACCTGTTGTCTTTCCTGTTCGGTCTGTCTTCTTTCTTCAACTATCTGTCTTTCTTCCTGCCTTGCTTCTTGTCTTTCAACTTGAGCCTGACGCTCCGCCTGCTCCGCTTCGCGTTCTATCAAATTGACAAGCTGTTGTCTCTGCGGAACGCCTTGATCATCTTCCCTTCTCATTTCTTCGATTACTCTCGCATCGGAAATAGCCGCAGTATCAACCGCGCTCAATCCGCCGATTCCAAGAGGAATAAGAATCAATGTTCTTCCCGGCCATTCGTCATATCTGATCGAAAGACCCGCTTTGTCACTTGTCAGGTTGTTTATAACCATCGACTTGTAGCGGTTCTGAAAATAATCCCAGTTGCCCCTGTATACTGCATTGTAAATTGTAATGAATTCGGCAAGGAGAAGAGCGTCGCTTGGACTGTAATTGTACGCCGCCTGCAAATATCCCTGAATAATTACGCGAAGATTTCTTATATGATCCACCCCCGCGTCTACGCCAAGACCCAAAATGTCGGCATCAAGTTTGCTGCCGTCGGGACCGGATACGCAATGAATTACAAAATACCGGTTTGCGGCTCCTACATTATATTGATAAGAATGTGCTCTTCTTTGTTCAAGAGTCATGGCATCCATGGCGGCTGCCTGGCTTCCTTCTCTTTCATTTACCTGACGTCCAACGCTAACGCCGATCTGACGGATTGCTTCTCTTGTATCAACGCGGGCATGAGGTCCCTCGTAGTTTATAAATGTAACAGGAGGAAGGTCCTGTAATTCGTCCCTGTTAACCTGAGCAAAACCTGTGGCGGCGGTCACGATTAAAATGATAACGGCTGTTAAAATATTTTTTGACATTTTCATTTATTGGCTCCTACTGGGTTATTATAGTATATTTTTTGACAAAGAGCAATTAAGGAAACCGCTCTTTATATTACATAAAATTCATCAAAATTCTCTTGACAACTTCTCCTGTATATATTACAATTTGTAATATGACAGGATTAATGACAAACTATAAAACAGAAGAGGTTATCACTACCGCAAGGCTTCCCATGAGCACCAGAAACAAGCTGATTACGCTCTCAAAATACAAAAATAAGACCAAGTCGGAAATCATTATAGAAGCCATTGAAATGTACTTCGATAAGGAAGAAAACGAGATGGATTCCTACACTCTGGGATTGCCATATTTCGGCAAATACAATCTTGGAGAAGGCGATCTTTCCACTACCTATAAACAACGTATAAAAGAGAAGCTCCGTGCACGACAGAATTCTTATTGATACAGGGCCTCTTGTTGCCTTATTTCACACAGGGGATAACTTCCATAGAAGTATTCGTGAATTTCTTGGCAAGTATCAATACCGATTTATAAGTACTCTTGCAGTGTTTACAGAAGCCTCACATTTAATGAGTGCCAATATAAACGCGCAGCAGGATTTTTATGAGTGGTCAATTTATCACGGAGTGATTATCTGCGATATAAATCAGCACGATTTGCCGCGCATTGCGGAATTTACAAAAAAATATTCCGACCTGCCTATGGATTTTGCCGATGCCACTTTGGTGATTGCCGCGGAAAAAACAGGCATCAGGGAAATTATCAGTTTGGATAGGGATTTTGACATTTACCGTCTTCCCGGCAGGGAACATATTCATAATGTGTTTCAATAATCATCTTAACGAAGCTAGTTCCCTGTTTGCCTGTCTTCTTGTTGCCGCAGGCTGATTCGATGCCGATAAAAGATTCAATATTCTGACTCCTGTTTCGCTTAAAGGAGGGCCTGAAAACCTGCACAGTGCGCCTGTAGCAGACGCGATTGCTGTCAAAATGTGTTCATCTCTGATTGAATTTTGAACAACAGAAAATAAAAATGTTTGAATTGCCAACCCTTGAGGATCTACTCCTATCTCGCCGATTGCGTTTATCGCGGCTCCCCTGATCAAAGGTTCCGTGTCTCTTCTGAAAATATTTATAAGCCACGGAATTGTTTCCTGAGATCCGATTTTTCCAAGAAGGTTTAATGCACCGATTCTTGATTGCAGCGGCTCTTGTCCTGCCGCGATTTCAAGCAGAAAAGACGTCCATGCAATTTCATTTGCTCCGAACGTGCCTGCGCTTGCAGCCGCGGTTATTTCTTCAAGCTTTGCCCTTTTTTCGCTTTCGTTTAACGGAATTTCAAGCGTGTCGAGATGACGCGGGCGTCCCATTCCGTAAGTACCGTCGGGGACAGGGCCGTATAACGCGTTTCTTTCCGGTAACACGCGATCTTCGATTCTGTAAGCGTAAAGTATCCAGTCTCTTGTTCCAGAATACAACACGCCGTCATTTCCGAACGCAGGCACAGAAGCCGCGTTGTTTAAATATGTAAACCAGTGCCTTGTTCCGTTATGTGCAAAACCTGTGGCTCCGTTTCGGCTTAAAACATAAATTCCCCTTTCGTCGCAGATCATTTCCACTTCGGTATTGTCGGGTCTTCCTCCGGAATTCGACAATTCCCTTATATGACTGTTTGCAGTCCAGAGAATTCTTCTTTCGTTTACGGATAACAAAACAACCCTTCCGTCATTTACTGTAGCCGCGATATTGTTCCCCATGCTGACAGCCGCAAGAGGTCCTGAAGGCAGCCAGGGCATTACGGCGGAATGCTCGCCGCTTTGCGCCGAAATAAACCAGTCTTCCGATGCGCCAAGTTCCTGAACAGCTCCGTTAACATATAAAATTATAATTCGATTCCGATCTAGCGATATCAAAAATCCCGGTCTTTCTGCAAGCGGCCATGTCTGCGTATTTCCGAAAGGATCCATCCTGTAAATTGCGTTATTGTTAAGCGCAAACAGTATTCCGCCCATTTTGTCCAGTTTGGGCGCGACCAATATCGGCGCTTCAAGAATTTTTGTCCACAATAAAGTCCCGGAGGCAGTGTAACAATATATTTTTTCGCTTGTCGGCGCAAACAGTCTTCCGTCCCAGCCGACAATAACTTTTGCACAAAGAGGCGCGTCCATCGATCTTCGCCACAGTTCTCTTCCTGCGCGGTTAACCGCAATTAATGTTCCGTTCGTCCTTGATAAATACGATGTCCCTTCCCTTGATCTTGAAACAAAGGGACTGATTCTTCCCCTTGCGGAATAATTCCACATGTGGTTTCCGGAAGTGGAGTACGCCCTGATATTTCCGCCGTCAAGCGCGACAACCGCAGACTGCACCTGAACGGAAGGAAGCGATATGACAGCACCTCCAAGCGCCTGCCTCCAATACGGATCGCTTGTGACAAGCGCCTGCTCGCGCTCGCTGCTTTGCGAATAAAGAGGCAAAGATATAATGAGCATAAAAACGATTTTGCCGAATAAACAACGCATTAATTTAATTATAACACATTTTTATGATAGAATGACTGTATGGCACTTGGCGATATAATTAAAATAAAATTCGAAAGCATTGCATCGGGCGGCGACGCTTTGGGCAGGCTTGACGGGAAAACGGTCTTTGCCGCAGGCGGCGCTCCTTTTGATCTTGCCCTTTGCCGCATTACAGAGGAACGCAATACATGGTCAAAAGCCGAAATATTGGAAATACAGGAACCCTCGCCTTTTCGCGTAAACGCCGATTGCGGCTATTATGCCCGGTGCGGCGGCTGCAATCTTATGCATATCGATTATGACGCGCAGCTTGAAATAAAAACTTCCATTTTAAAAGAGCAAATGTCAAGAAGCGCAGGAACAAAGCCGCCCGATATCGAAGTTTTTCCTTCGCCGCCGTACGAATACCGCAACAGAATGCAGTTTCATTGTTTAAGGCAGGCGGCGGAAGGGGAAAATTTCAAATTCGGATTAAAAGGAAAAGGCACAAATGAAATTATCGCCATTTCCGATTGCCATATTGCAAATCCTGGAATAAGAAAAATTTTAAAGGATACGGCTTCATTTTCAAAACCGATAGAAAAGGATCGGTTTTCCGTTTTTGCCCATAACGGTGTTTTTTTAAGCGAAGGAGGGCAGGGAAGGGGAAAAATCGTGCTTTTGGACAAGGAAATAACTCTTGATGCGGGCATGTTTTTTCAGAGCAATTGTTTTATGCTGGAAAAATTGATTGCAGAGCTTGGTAAAATTGCACAAACTGCGGATACAAATCTGCCTATGGCCGATTTTTACTGCGGTGTAGGAACATTTGCCCGTTTTTTGGGAGATGTTTTTCCAAAAGCAATCCTTGCGGAAGAAAATAAAAGCGCAATTGCGCTTGCCCGCGAAAACCTGAGAGGCATAAACGCCGAATTTTTTGCGTTACGCGACACTGAATGGTATAAGGAAGGGAACAGGGGTCGCGGTTCGGGAGACAAAAAAAAGGGTGCATTTGCAAGCGGAGAAACTTTCGGCTTTGCCGTGCTGGATCCTCCGCGCGCGGGACTCAATCCAAAGTTTGCAAAGGCGCTCTCGGAAAATGGCCCCGGGATTATTGCCTATGTCAGCTGTGACGCATCTTCCCTTGCCCGCGATTCAAAGATATTGCAGGAAGGCGGTTATATTCTAAAAGAACTCAAACTTTTCGATTTTTATCCTCATACTGCGCATATCGAAAGCCTTGCTGTTTTCGGGAAATCGTAACAGACGATCCTGTCACTTGAGACTTGACCGCGAATCCTATATAATACCCTATGGTTCAAGGCGAATCCCTTTTTGAAAGCCATGACGGCGCGAAGCTCTACATATACAAGTGGTCTCCCGAAAAAAGAGTTAAAGCCGTCATGCATATCATTCACGGCATGACAGAACACGCCGCGCGTTACCGCCGCCTTGCAGAAAAACTTACCGAAGCGGGAATTGAAGTATGGGCGGCAGATCAAAGGGGGCACGGAAAAACCGCAAACCCGGATGTAAACGGGGAAGACAAGGGCGGGCTTTTGGGTCATTGCGGCGACAATAACGGCATTACGCGCGTCACCGCCGACATTCACAATATAAACGTGGAGATTCGCAGGGAAAGACCCGACACCCCCATTTTTCTTTTTGGACATTCGTGGGGTTCTTTTATCGTGCAGAATTACATGACCTATACCGACGATCTGAAAATAAACGGCTGCATCCTTTGCGGAACCAAGGGCCCGGGCGATTTTATGGTGATTGCGGGGCTTCCTTTAATGATCATGCTTTCTGCGCTAAAAGGTCAGCGCAAGGGTTCGCGTTTTGCAAGATCGCTTGCAGACGGCGCATACAATAAACCGTTCAAACCCAATCGCACGTCTTTTGACTGGCTTAGCAGGGACGATGAAGAAGTTGACAAATATGTAAACGATCCGCTTTGCGGTTTTTTGTGCTCTACCGGTTTTTACCGCGACTTGGCAAAGGCGCTTTACAATATTCACAGGCACGATGTGATGGCAAGGATAAATCGATCGCTGCCTGTGTATGTGTTAAGCGGAAGCGCAGATCCCGTTGGCGACATGGGGAAAAGTCCGACCGCTCTTGTAAACAAGTACAGGGACATCGGGGTAAAAGATTGCGAATTTGTGCTTTATCCCGGCGCCAGGCATGAATTATTAAACGAGACAAACCGTGAAGAAGTGATGGACAATCTTCTTTCATGGATTAACAAGCATTGCCTTAATGAGATATAGATATAAAACCGGCGCAAACGGAAAGCCGGAAAAAAAAGCCGTAATTTACACATGCGATGAACATGGCATAAATTTCGCCAATGTTGACGGCGAGGCTGTAAGCATAATAAGAAAATTAAAAAGCGCCGGTTTCGATTCCTACATTGTAGGCGGAGCGGTGCGCGATTTGATTCTCGGAAAAAAGCCGAAAGATTTTGACATCGTAAGCGCCGCAAGCCCCGGGCGAATCAAAAAATTGTTCCGCAATTCAAGAATTATAGGAAGGCGTTTTCGCCTGGTTCATGTTTATTCCGGCGAAAGGATTTTTGAAGTTTCAACTTTCCGTTCCTTAAAAGACGGGCACACAAGCAACACATTCGGCACAATAGAAGAAGACGTACAGCGCAGGGATTTTACGTTAAACGCCCTTTTTTACGATCCGCAGCAGCAAATTGTCGTAGACTATGTGGGCGGCATGGACGACATAAAGAAAAAACAGATAAAACCCATTATCAACCTGAATGACATTTTTACGGACGATCCTGTAAGAATGATTCGCGCCTGCAAGTATTCTGCGATCTCCGGGTTTTCGATGCCTGTCAATCTAAAAAAGAAAATAACCGCCCAATCCAATTTGCTTTTGAATATTTCCCCTTCCCGTTTAACGGAAGAAATGTTTAAAATCATTAATTCCGACAAGGCTGCGGTTATCGTGGAATCGCTCGAAAAATCGGGGCTTTACAATTATTTGCAACCCGGGGCCTGCGCCCTTATGAAAAAGAGCGCCGATTTCAGGAAAAAATATTACGAGAGCCTTTCCAAACTTAAAGGAGCCGAGAACAAACGCGGAGAAGCCTTGGGCGCTCTTTTTAAGGATTATCTTGATACAACCTGCGAATGGAAACCAGGGTCTACGGAAAATTTCAAGGAGATTTGCAAAGACGCGCGTTATTTCATAATGCCCATCAATCCGCCGCGTTTTGATTTTCATTATTCCGTAAAAAAATTCTTAAGTTCCAAAGGCATTACGATAAAGCGCGTCCTTTTAAAACCTGCGGCAGAGGAAGCGCCAACAGCAGTTAAAAGAAAAAGACGGCGCAGAAAAAAGAATAAAAACATTACCCAATAACGCCATTGCTATTCGATGATTTTATCGATAATTATATTCACTTCTTCGATCAATATTCCCAAATAGCGTTCGATGTCGTCTATTAGATACTGCTGCAGTTCCAAAACGTTTCCGCTAAGCTCTTCGCCGTAAGGCACGTCGATAGTTATTACAAGGCGGTATCCCATTTCGGCGTCTTTGACAAGGATTTTTTTAATTTTGATATTTTGATTGTATTCGTATGTGCAATGCGTTACATATTCAGATAACGCTCTTTCCGATATAATGACTCTTCCGTGTTTTGAATATTCGGGTCTTACAAGGGATTTTTCAAGCAGGGTGGGGACAGGACCAATGACAGAAGCAACGCCCGAGATTTCTTCGGAACGCAAACTTTCGTTGTGTGTTTTGCTCGGAACAAGACGCTTTTTGAAAATTCTGATTGCGTCGTAAAAAATATTCGGATAGTTTCGCTTTATCTCGATTGAAGGAACGGGGATGACATGCTTGCCTTCTATGCGTCTTGTTCTAATCGCCTTGTCGATTTCTTCCTGTGACGCAATGTCTTCTATTCTGATAATTTTGGTAGGCGGCGGAAGTTGAAGCCTTGCCGCAATTTTATTCACCATTTTGTCGGAAGTGCCCAAAAGCAAAATCCGCTTGAATTTTTCGCTTTGAAGGCGGCGCGCAACTTCGTCCCTGTGAGATTTGTCGTCAAAAAGAGCGGCCTTGACGGCAGCCATGAAAGAATTTTCCGTTTTGGCGGAATGTCCCGCAATGATACGATTGTCTTTTATCAAAAGACCGTCGTCAATCAGAAAATCGACCCTGTAACGCTGAGCGACTATTTTGGCATGGAAACTTTTGCCTGTACCGCTTTCTCCGACAAGAGCGAAAACCTTTTTCCGTTTAAAGGCAAACAGGAAATCGATCA
>Ga0209755_10003708_pt1 | contig 18792 bp, 18 predicted proteins | sample TergutCo191P1_FD_187301 | JGI IMG/M metagenome (GOLD analysis project Ga0209755, IMG submission 187301) | Cornitermes sp. P1 segment gut microbial communities from Petit-Saut dam, French Guiana - Co191P1 (SPAdes) (version 2) | ecosystem: Host-associated > Arthropoda: Insects > Digestive system...
CGAAAGTGAAAAGACCGTTATCGACCGCGTCTTCTATCGCGATAGGATTTAATTCCATATCAACAATGTACGAAGTCTGACTCGGTATTATTGTTAATTCAAAGGTTCCCTGCGCGGCAAGAATTTCGTTATCGTTAATTTCCTGATACCCATTTAACGTTATTACCCAGCCGCCTTCAGTTAAATCAACTTGAACACCGTTTTTAATTCCGCCGGCATCCGGGGTCAGCTCAATCCCGTCATCGCTTTTTAAAGTCAATTCGTAACGGCTGAACACCGGAGCAGACGGCATAACAGTGCGTCCGTCGGAACCCGCAAGCCTGATAACAACATTGCCGGAAGAATTGACGTCAACCGCAGAAAAGTGATTGTCGCAGGCAACAAACAGCACCAGCAGCGCAAAACTAAAACCGATTATTTTAAGTACGTTTCTCATCATTTCCTTCCTTATTTATTCAACGTTAAATGTAAGCGCCTTGGTATACGGAACGCTGTCTTTTGTAACTCTAAGAGATATGCTATAAGTGCCGGTACCAAAATCCCTGGCATTTACCGTAAGAGAATTGCCTGTACTGGTTTGAATAACATTGTTGCCGTCAATATATGTCCACAGATAACTATCGTATGATCCTGTAACTGATATTTGCAGTTTGTTATTGTTTATCCAGCTTAATGTTTGTGTGTACGATAAAACGATGTTTTCGTCTTTAGGCTGATTAAACACATAACTGATGCCACCGGCTGCCAGTAAACCAGGCTGAGGACTAAACGCCCTAATTGCATCTTCGAGAGCTGTTACCATCGCGTCCACATCTTCCTGAACTGCGTGATCATCGGCATACAAATTACCTGCCGCTTCATTGGCGTTTTCCAGAGCGTCAAACATTTCCTGATTAACCCATTTCACTGTTTTCAAAATCGTTGAACCGTTTTCCGCGATCACAACATCAGCCAGTTTCGCTTCTGCGTTTCTAATTGCGTTACTTAGGGCGAGTCTGTCAATTTCATTTTTCCCGAATTGCTTTCCGTTATCGAACTTATTGGAAGCGTTTTGTAAGTTTGTCACTGCTGTGTTTATTTCGTTTTGGGTTGCATTAGTTTTGGCATATATAGAAGAAGCAGTTTTTATCGCGCCATCGAATTCCGATACTGCCGAAGGTGTTACCCAATATCGGCTCTTATGTACATCGTTTCCGTCAACGGATATTTGTAAACTTTCATTTTTAAGCAGTAGTTGCCCTTTCTCGATTTCTAACTTTAAAGAATTTCTATTTACTTGCGCAATCTTTGGGACAAATGCCTTAGTAGCAGCTTCGAGAACCGTTACCCTCGCGTCTACATCTTCCTGAGTTGCCTTATCTAAACTATTTAAAGTTTCCGCCGATGCAATAACTTTTTCTAAAACGGTAAACATTTCATTATCAGCCCATTTACCATTATCAGGAACATCAAGACCGTCAGAGGATTTACGTACGTCTGACATTTTATCTTTTGCGGCAGCGATTGCGGTCTCTAAAGCGGATTTTTCAGATTGCACTCTGGTTCCTTTTTGTTTTGCTTTTTCAATTGCATCTAACGCTTTTAATAATCCCTCTATCGCCAAATCTATCTGTTCTTTGGACGCGTCCTCTTTTTCATGGATTGCTAATGCATCCTCAAGAGCCATAAGCAAACTATGCCTGAGCATTTCTTTCACCCAATCGTCATCAGGATGTACACTGCTTCCATCAACACAAGTAATTAAACTGTCATGTAATTCATTCGCTTTATCGATCTCAGCTGCTAACTGCGTCTTATCCGGTTGTTGATCCTTGGGAATATGATTGTAACTTGCAGGTTCAACACAAGCCGTAATTAGAAAAGCTATAGCCACCAATAGGAAAACTGCGCTTCTAACTTTTCTTCTTTTTAGGTTCATATTTTCCTCCAAAATTAAAATCTCTGCCTCTATTGTCAAGCTAGTGAATTTTATAAAAAATGTCAATGGTTTTTAAGAAAAAGTAAAAAAAATATTTTAACTTAAACAAGTTGTCTATCATTTTACTATTATACGTTTTTCGTCTACTTTATTACTTATAGTCTATTATAGGCAATATCGAAATGAAAATTCATCATGAAAAATAATTAAATTACTTGATATATTATTACTAATCGTCTAAAATGTTACCATTATGGGAATTTCTGAACGAAGAGAAAGAGAAAAGATAGAACGCCGGAATGCTATCCTCGAATGTGCCAGAGAATTGGTACTTGCGCATGGTGTAGAAAACGTAAACATGGAAGACATTGCCTCAAAAGCTGAACTCTCTAAGGCAACCGTGTATCTGTACTTTTCAAGCAAAGAAGAATTATTAAGCGAAATTTGTGAAGAGGCGGCAAGAAAGTTTTATGAACACTTGAAAATGTTCTCAGATAACGGATTGAAGGGTATAGCGGCTTTAAAATTCCTATGGAAGGGATATATCCAATTATTCGGCAGTTTCAGCGAAATGGTCATCATTTTTCAGGTACGCAATTACCTCGATTCGTGGACGCCGATTGTCTCTATGGAAGATAAGAAATCAACTAATGTTAATGCTATTCTTTCTTCGATAAAGAACATAATAGACGAATGTAAAACGGAAGGCGTTTTCGCTCCGGATCTGGATTCTACCATCGCGACTCGTCTGGTACTTTCCATCTTCTCACAGATTATAGAACACGCTTCCCATCTGCCCATAGAGGTCAGAGGGTCTCCGGCTGTCATCGACGAAATGATAAATACATTCCAAATCATTATACGCGGTTTTGCAAAAGAAGGGATTAGCCACTCGATACTTGATATAAGGTGACAGTCACCTTTTTCTATGCTACCATGTATGTATGCTGTCACCTTCGGTACTCCAAAAGTATGCCCTTTTCGGCGGGCTGATGGAGGATCAGATTCAAGCAATTCTCCCATTCATGAGCGAGGAGAAGTTTGAAGCGGAGGATTTCATCATTGTCGAAGGTTCACCAAGCGATAAAATTTATTTTATTATTGAGGGACAGATAGCGGTCATAAAAAAAGAAGTTTACCTTGCCCGTTTCAGCGAAGGCGAGGCTTTCGGAGAAATGGAAGTGCTTGACGTTATGCCGGCTGCCGCCTCAATTAAGGCAATGACTCCGGTGACAGTGATAACTATTTCTAATAAGTCATTGAACGAGATTTATAAAAACGATATACGTACATTTTCGTTGATTCTCATGAATCTTGCGCGTGAGCTTAGCAGGCGGCTGCGGAAAATGGATGAAAAATACGCTTCATCAACGCCGATTTTTTATTAAAGCGATTTAATTAAATATAATTTTTTTCATTTACAGGAGTTAGTATGATTTTCAATCCCGATTATGAGTGTATGGACGGACAGGCGCGGAAAAAAATTCAGCTTGCGTCTCTTAAAAACCTTGTAGAAACGATGTACTCTAAAGTGCCTTTCTACCATGCCAAGATCAATGAAGCGGGTGTCACTCCCAAAGACATTCACTGTCTTGCGGATATCGAGAAACTTCCGTTCACAACAAAAGACGATCTGCGCATTAATTATCCGCACGGGCTGCGAGCGTGTCCTCAGGACAGAATCGTCGAAGTCCACATGAGTTCAGGCACAACGGGAAAACCTGTTGTAAACGAATACACCGTGAAAGACCTCGATATCTGGCGGCAGTGTATGGCAAGAACTCTCTCCGGCGCGGGCTGCACGCGCGACGACATCGTACAAAATTGTTACGGCTACGGTCTTTTCACAGGCGGCGCCGGCGTTCATTACGGTTCGATCAGTATTGGAGCGGAAGTCCTTCCCATGTCCAGCGGCAACACGGAACGCCAATTGATGATCCTTCGCGATTTCGGATCGACAATGCTCACCTGCACGCCGTCTTACGCTCTCTATCTCGCCGAAGAAGCTGCTGAAGCGGGCATCGATTTAAAAGCTCTCCCCGTCAGCAAAGGCTGTTTCGGAGCGGAGCCGTGGAGCGAAAATATGCGCGTCGAAATCGAAGCGCGTTACAATATGAAAGCTTACGATATCTACGGATTGACTGAAATTATCGGTCCCGGCGTCGCGTTTGAATGTGAAGCGCAAAACGGTTTGCACGTTAACGAAGATTTGTTTTATCCCGAGATTATCGATCCGGCGACTGGAAAAGTCCTGCCCGCCGGCGAAAAAGGCGAACTGGTTTTTACAACCCTGACAAGAGAAGGCACTCCCCTCCTCCGCTACCGCACAAGGGACATCACCAGCATCATCGAAGAACCATGTACATGCGGGCGCACAACAAGGCGCATTAAACGTCTTTTCGGGCGCACCGACGACATGCTGATCATCAGAGGCGTTAATATCTTCCCAAGCCAGATCGAGCAGGCGCTCATCGACATAAAAGGGACAGAGCCGCAGTACCTCATCATCATCAACCGCGGCGAAAGCCACCTTGACGAAGTCGAACTTCAAGTCGAAGTCAAAAAAGAACTCTTCAGCGACGAGACACGCGGTCTTGAAAATCTCCGCAGTCAAATTGAGCAGATAATGAAGAGTAAATTGCAAATTAATTTGAAAGTAAAACTCGTAGAATCAAAAACAATTGAGCGATCGATAGGAAAAGCGAAAAGAGTTATCGACAACCGCAAGATATAGGGTTATCATGAATAAGGAGAAATAAATGGGAATTAAGCAAATATCGGTTTTTCTTGAAAACACCACGGGCAGATTGAGTGAAGTAACAAAAACTCTCGCAAACGCGAGTGTAAACCTGCGAGCTATCAGCATTGCCGACACAGCCGATTTTGGAATTTTGCGCATTATCGTTGACAAAACCGACAAAGCGATCGACACGCTTAACGCCGCGGGTTTTACCACGCGCCAAACCGATGTTGTCGCCGTAGAAATTGACGATACGCCCGGCAGTCTTGCCAAATTGATGGAAATTTTCAGACAATCGCAGGTAAATATCGAATATCTGTACGCTTCGCTAGAAGGACAGGTCGGAAAAGCGGTAGTTATTTTTAAATTGAAAGATCATGAAAAAGGATTGAAAATTTTAAACGATAACAGCTTAAAAATTGCCGATAATTTCTAGTAAGGAAACATTTTATAGATGAAAATATTAATGGTATCAAGCGAGGCGGTTCTGGAACTGCCTCAGGGAGCTGCAGCATGAAAATATTGATGGTGTCAAGTGAGGCAGTTCCTTGGGCAAAAACGGGCGGTCTTGCCGATATGGTTTCGGCGCTTTCGATTACGCTTGCGAAGTTAGGGCATGATGTCAGAATTGTTATACCGCGTTATTATCCGATAGATAAATCCAAATTAACAGAACTTCCCGGAGCCATGGGCACACCGATGGGCAGCGGCATCGAGGAATGGAGCGCTGTTTTCACAGCCGATATGCCGGGCTCGCCTAAAAAGAATCCTGTTAAAGTGTATTTTATCGATCATGAAATTTTCTTCGGAAGAGACGGCATTTACGGCAGTCCGCTTGAATCCGATTTTACTGATAACTCAAGACGTTTTACTTTTTTTTGCCGCGCGGCGTTTCAGCTTTGCCGGAAAATTAAATGGATTCCGGATGTGCTTCACGCGCACGATTGGCCTGCCGCGGTCGCTCCTGTTTATTTAAAGTTCGCGGAAAGAACTCCGGGCGGCTCCGGAGAATTCAGAAATACGGTATCGATACTTACGATTCATAATCTGGGATATCAGGGTATTTATCATAAAGATAATTACGATTACGCCGGGCTCGGCTGGGATGTTTATTACAACGCGGGTTTCGAAGACTACAACATGATGAATATGCTCAAAGCCGGTCTTTACAGCGCGGATAAGCTCAATACAGTTTCACCTAACTACGCGGAAGAAACAAAAACGCAGGCGCACGGTTTCAGATTAGACGGAGTTCTGCGTTACCGAAGCGGCGATTACAGCGGCATACTTAACGGAATTGATTATGACGTTTGGAATCCCGCGAAAGATAAACTTATCCCCGCGCCTTATTCTGTTAACGATATGTCGGGAAAAGCAAAAGCAAAAGAAGCGCTGCAGAAAGAATTCGGGCTTCCCAAAGATCCAAGCGTGCCTGTTATCGGAATGGTTACGCGATTAACGGATCAAAAAGGCGTCGGCGAATTATTCGGTCCGACATACGGCTCGGTGTGGTCAATCTGCCGCGACATGGATCTGCAATTAGTATTATTAGGTTCCGGCGAAAGATGGGCAGAAAGCGAAATTTCGGGACTCTCCTCACGCCTCTCAAATTTTAAAGCGAAAATCGGATACAGCGAAAAAACCAGTCACTTAATCGAAGCAGGATCGGACTTTTTCCTGATGCCGAGCCGTTACGAGCCATGCGGGCTCAACCAAATGTATTCGCTTGCTTACGGAACAATTCCGATAGTACGCGCCACAGGCGGACTTGTCGACACAGTAATAAATTTCGATCAAAAAACAGGAAGCGGCACAGGTTTTATGTTTAATTACCTCAGTCCCTCTTCGATTTACGACACAGTCGGCTGGGCGATCTACGCGTGGTACAATCAGCGCGACGATATCGAAAATATGCGCAAGCGCGGAATGTCGCTAGATTTTTCATGGGAAACTTCCGCGCAAAAATACATTGATATGTACGAAGCTACGCAAAAGAAAATGGACTTAAAATAATTATGAATTCTCATTTGATTTTTTTGATCATTCTCGGAGCTGTATCGCTTGTTTACCTCGCGACATTTCTTCTGAAAGCCAAGGTTTTTCAATATACGTTAAAGTGCTGCCTTGTCCCGCTCATCCTCGCGGTATACCTCACAGGAGCGGACAACATTCTTCTGCCGGTTGTTTTAGCGCTCGTTTTCGCGTGGATAGGAGACGTCCTGCTGATAAAAATTTCCAATCTAATTTGTTTCAGGCTGGGGCTTGCGAGTTTTTTAATCGGACATATATGCTATATTATCGCGATGTTTCAATTCGCGATGCCGTTTAACGTTCCTGTTTTAATTGTAAGCGTAATTATCGCGGTCGGTATGGGAGATCTGCTTTTCAGAATTATCAAACCAACCGCCGAAATGAAAATACCTGTCATCGCGTACGAAGCCATCATTCTTACAATGGCGGTTTTCGCTGTACAGCTTTTTTCATCTCAAGGCTCATCATTCGGCGCTTTAGTTTTTGCGGGAAGCGTCTGTTTTTTAACATCAGACTGTACGCTGGCTCTTGTAACATTTCAGAAGAAACCGTTCTATGTTTTTTGCATGACAACATACATAGCGGCACAGCTTTTAATCGCGCTCGGCTTTTGCTACGCGCTTATTTAACAGCAATTAAAACACCGTATCAAATGCCCGTCTTTAATTTCGTTTAACACAGGATGCTCGTTAAAACACCTTTCTGCCGCGGCAGGACACCTCGGCGCGAACGAACACGAGGAATCGGAAGAAGAAGCTCTCGCGGAGCCGCTGGGGCGCAGAGCCGTTGTTTGTGAATCTGTCGAATTATTTTCCAATCCCGCTGCCGACGAAAACAATAGCTTTGTATACGGATGCACTCCTGCTTTGTACAAATCCGCGGCAGGCGCTTCTTCCATTAATTCGCCTTTGTACATCACTCCAATGCGATCGCAGAAATAACACGCCACTTTAAGATCGTGCGCGATAAACAAAAAAGAAATATTGCGCTTCTTGCGAATGTCGAGTAACAAATTAAGAATCTGCCCTTGAATACTCACATCAAGCGCCGAAACAACTTCATCGCAGATTAAAACTTCAGGCTCCATCAAAAGAGAGCGCGCAATCGAAATACGCTGCCTCTGCCCTCCCGAAAATTCCGAAGGTCTTTTCTCAAGATCAGCCGCCTGAAGCCCGACCTCTTCTAAAATATCCGCCGCTTTTTGACGAAGTTCCTTCTCGCTCACGCCTCGTTTTTTCAGCGGTTTTCTGCATCCCGAAACCATAACTTCGTAAACATTCATCCTCGGATTTAACGATCTCGCGGGATCTTGAAACACATAACGTACCTTTTCGCGGTACTGCCGCAGCGCCTCTTTCTTCAAACCCGCGACAGAAAGAGTTTCCTCCCCATGCTGATACAAAATCTCCCCCGAATCAGATTCGTACATCCGCACCAGCATCCGCGCGGTAGTTGTCTTGCCGCAGCCCGACTCTCCCACCAACCCGTACGCTTCGTTATTACCAATCGAAAAAGAAATATCATTCACCGCGTTTACAAAACGCCCAAACCGAGCAAAAAAACCCGCCTCAAGATTAAAGCGCTTATGCAAATGTGAAATCGTCAAAACAGACATGATGTAATTATAGGGTATTTCTATGGTGACAGTCACCACTTTCATTCGCAAGCAAACCGATTTCATATAAAAATGGTGGCAGTCACCTTTTTTTTACTGCACACCGGTGTACAGAGAGATCCCCCTTGACAAACACCATCAATTTTTAGTATCCTGAGATTCCCGTTACGATTGAGAATTTTTGAAAAGGTGTTAAAAGGTTAGTAAAATGAAGACAGTATTTGCAAAACCCGCGTCGGTTGAACGAAAATGGTTCGTGATTGACGCTGAGGGTAAGGTTCTGGGCAGGGTGGCAGCCAAGGTTGCGTCGATTGTCCGGGGAAAGAATAAGCCGATTTTTGTCCCCCATCAGGAAATTGGGGATTTTGTTGTGGTAATTAACGCGGATAAAATCATCGTTACCGGAAGAAAGGCGCAGCAGAAGATTTATTACAAACATTCGGGCTATATCGGCGGTTTAAAAGCCGATAATTTCGAAAAAGTGATCGAAAGGCACCCGACACAGCCGCTTGAAGCAGCCATTAAAGGGATGCTCCCCAAGGGTCCGCTTGGCAGGAAAATGGCGAGAAACGTCAAACTTTATGCCGGAACCGACCATCCGCACGGCGCTCAAAATCCGACATCAATCGAAGTTTAAAGGAAAAGAAATATGATTAAGAATCTTGGAATAGGTACCGGTAGAAGAAAAACTTCTGTGGCGCGGGTTTATGTCCGCGACGGAAGCGGCAAGATTACAGTTAACGGCAAAGAACTGAACGTATATTTTTCCCTCGGGGAACATGTGCAGATGGTTCGCCAGCCTTTGATGGTTACCGCAAGCGAAAACAAGTACGATGTACTGATCAATGTTTACGGCGGCGGATGCAACGGTCAGGCAGGCGCGTGCCGTCACGGTCTTGCCCGCGCTCTCTGTCAGGTTGATCAAGGTAACTACGTCAGCTTACGCAGCAACGGCTACCTAACCCGCGACCCGCGCATGGTCGAACGTAAAAAATACGGACGCCCCGGAGCACGCAGACGCTTCCAATTCTCCAAACGTTAGTTTGAGATTAGTTTGTTACAAATAAATATTTTTCTCGTTAATAAGCATGGAAAAAAATTGTAGTATTGTTTCTGTCAAATCCGACATAAATAAAGAGATACAACGCATTCAACTCTCCGACGGATCTTTATTTTCGTACAAAATCTGTTACCTTCCCGCGAATTTTCCCGAAACTCTTCTTGATCCCAATACAGCGGCGGAAAGCGAAATTACCTCTTTTGAGGAGACAGCTTTCCGTCACGCGTCCGCTTGCCTTCGCGCGGAAAAAGCCGCTCTCAAATTGATCGCAAGAGCCGAACAATGCAGAAGCGGTCTTTTCCGTAAACTTGAAAAACGCGGTCACGAAGCGGCTTGCGTCAGCGCGGTAATCAATCGAATTTGCAGCCTTCAATTAATCGATGACCGCCGTTATGCGCAATTATGGCTCGAGTCGCGCCTGCGCCTGCCGCGCACTCCGCGCCGTCTGCTTGCCGCGTTATGCGCAAAAGGCATAGACCGCGATGACGCGGAATCCTCTCTAAAAGAAGTGTTAGACGAAGAAACAGAGTACGCCCTCCTCCTTCGCTTTATAAAAAAACACGAACGAAAAAAAAGCAGCCGTAATGATGATACACGATCGTTAAAATTTTTATTAAAAGGTGAAGGTTTTTCGATTGTAGCGATTCAGCGTTATGCGACATTTACCCAAGAACAATCAGAAAAATAACGGGAGAAGTCCAATAACTATTTTGTAATAAGTCCTGTTTCTGGTTTCGATTTTTATGCCTACTGCAAAAATTAACCGCCTTTTTTGTATATGACACTATTTCATGTGTTTTCTACGCCGTTTCGGGTACATTCCACTCCGTTTTCATTAAAAACGGTTTTTTTAATATAATTTTTTATTACAATTCAAGAATAGTATTCTTATTTTGCCAATTTTATGGAGGAGATATGCAAATGAAAAAGAGGAAAATATGGCTGATTATTGCCATAATCGGACTTGTCGTAATGGGCTGCACAAGTCCCAACGACAATGACACAAACAACACAACTGTTAACCTATGCGCAAACGGGCATAACATGCAGCCTGTCGCAGGCGAAATGGAAGCCGTGCCCACCTGTACGCAAACAGGCTTTGGGAAAATGGCGTGTGCCCGTACAAACTGCACCCATACCGAAAACGGCGCGGAAATCGATGCGCTTGGGCACGAAGGCACAATCCAGCCGTTTGCGGCAACTTGTACAGAAGCAGGCAACAACGCTTTATCAGGCAACTGTGTCCGCTTCGCTCAATGCAACCATGTTGTAACGGGTGCGGTAGTCGGCGCAAACGGTCACACATTCAACGAATGGGAAGAAACAACCCCTGCCACTTGCGATGAAGCGGCAATCGACACTGAAAAATGCGCTGTTTGCGGCACGCTCGGCACAGAAACGGATGAAGGTCATCACGCGCTCGGCTGTCATGCAGACGGAGACGAAGCGTTAACCGGCGCAATAGACGCAACCTGTGAAGATGACGGTTATACCGGCAACGGAGTATGCGTCCGTTGCGGAGAAGACGTATCAGGCGAATCTATTGAAGCATGGGGACACAAGTACCATGACTGGACAGCGCCCACCTGTACTAACGCAGGAAACAGCCAAAGAGAATGTGTCAATGACTGCGATACCATAGATACGCGATCTACAGGTTATGCCGCGCTCGGGCATGAAGGTACAATAGCGGCATTTGCGGCAACCTGCACAACAGCGGGAAATTCCGCTTTATCGGGCAATTGCGTCCGCTTTGCTCAATGCGCTCATGTTGTAACAGGTACGGTAATTCCGATTAACGACAACCACGATTGGAATTCAGCTCTTGAAACAATAAGCGAAGGTGTTGAAGCAATAACTTGTAAAAGAGTTGGTTGCAATGGAAAGAAAGATTATGCTTTTCAATACGCAATAGGCAACACAGGACCCGCAGGCGGAATAATCTTCTATGTGGCTCCAAGCGGATTTACCGTACAAGGCTATTCAGGCGCAACAGGATCATTCGCCGAATATACCGCCTACTACCTTGAAGCCGCGCCTGCAAATGAACCCAACTCTAGGTGGCAATCCTCAGTCTATGCTAATCATACATTAATAGACGGAATAACAACATGGGTAAATGTAACAGCAAAAAATGCAGGATTGGCATCATCAATCGGTGTTGGCAGAAAAGATACACAGACAATAGTAAATTCTCCTGCATTTGCGGCATTGACAAATACAGCAGCACAAAGATGCGCAAATAAAACCTTAAATGGATTTACAGATTGGTTTTTGCCAAGTTTAGGAGAGTTAAACGAAATGTATAAAGCCAGAGTTGCCGGAGTAACAGGAATACCAATAACAGGAGATTTCTGGTCTTCGTCGCAGGGCAGTAGCAGTAGCGCGTGGGATCAGGGTTTCGCCAGTGGCAGTCAGAGCAACGGCTTCAAGGAATACAGCGACAGCGTCCGTGCCGTAAGAGCCTTCTAGCGCGTGAGATGAGCGGATAACAGAGGGTGCGGCGTGATGAGTAATTGCGCCGTGCTTTTTTTTACTGATTGCTCTGGTGGTTAAGCGATTAACTTGTTGTCTGCGCTCTACCCCCTGAGCCACAGGATTGGGATTGGTATGGCTACTTCAGCGGCACGAAACTTGAAGGGTTTTCCTCATATTCTTTAAAGTGCTTTTCCGCAATTTTGCGTTCACTTGCGCTCGCTGGTTCAATTATGTAGTTTGGCTTTACAAATTCTGATAAAAGCGGCTTTAATACAATCAGTTTATGTTCGGGCATTTTGGCAATATAGCCTTGTAATTCTTTTCTTAAAACGTTGGCTGTCATTTATTTCCCTCTCTTAAACGCAATATTCCCAGATTACCTTCATATATTCGTTTTCTATCTGTCGCATTTAAGCGATTCAGATATTTTTCAGCAGTATTATGTAATAGAACGCCCATTAATAACATTATAAAGCAGTTCATGTCCTATATCAATGAGCAACTAAGAGCAGACAGCAGAGGGTGCGGCGTGATGACGAATTGCGCCGTGCTTTTTTTTTTGCTTACGTGCGGTGTCAGACACTTTCGCAGTTTTATACAAAACCTTAAGATTCTGCAAGAATTTGACAGACCGTAAAAACTTGTAATTAAACATTGATTTTTTGGTGAAGAAAGTTATAATGTATTTATAATAGCTCAGTGCTTCGGTATTGGGGGGGGGCGAAAGCCCCCATATTTTTCTACCATGAAAATACGAATATACATAGATGGGTATAACTTGTTTTACGGCAGGTTAAAACACAAGGAAGACAGCAGTATAAATTCTCGCCGCCGTAAATTTAGATGGCTTGATCCAAAGAAACTTGTAGAACAATTTTTACATGATGATTACGAAATAGATCAAATAAATTTCTATACGACAGATATTGATGCTCTGTATATGGGGGACAAGTCTCCTTCAAGACAGCAGGAATATTACAGAGCTTTAATGACCATTGAAAATATAAATATTATCAAAGGTCGTTTCTCGAAAAATCCTGCGATGATGCCTGTTTATCCGATTAATTTAATTACCAATCAAGATGGATCAACAGCTATACAAAAACAACTTGTGTTAAAGACAGAAGAAAAACGCTCGGATGTAAATATTGCCGCTCATCTTGTCAGAGACGCTTGTTTGAACAGGTTTGATATGGCAGTTCTTGTATCCAATGATTCTGATTTACTGGAACCTATAAAAATATTGCATGAACTAAATAAAAAATTCCTTATACTTTCTCCGCATGAAAAATACTGCTATGATTTTGTAAAAGAACTTAATACCAAATGTATGAGAAAGATTCAGGAAAAACATATAATCGCCGCCCAATTTCCTGATGAAATAAAAGATGCAGCAAATTCACTTATTGCAAAACGTCCTTTAAAGTGGTCTTAAGTTATTACATTACCGCCAACAACGTCGCAATGTCTCACGTTAAATCCGCGTAAACAAGCTATTCCTTTATTTCTTCTGCTTCAAAAGGATTGCGCATAATGATCGGCGCTTTGAGTCTTTCCAAAACGGTATTAAAAAAATCCATTGTCAGATTAGCGTCTCTTCTTCTGATAGAGTGGCTTTCCACCAATTCCTTTGTGTATAAATACAACGGATATATTTTTGTGTTTTTAAGCTCCCGATCATAGTGCGTTATGAGAGGCATTATGCTAAAATCGGTAATGGATGTTTCAAAAATCTTTTTATTTTTGAGAGCATCATCTTCATTTTTTTCTGCGGATGCCGTCAATGTATTTTCATTCGCGGGTTTTATTTGATTATTATCTTCATCAGGTATCGGAATTATTTCTTTTTTTGTAATAGTTAAAATAGCCATGCCGCCGATTATTCTTTCTCTTTCATTTTGATGAGAAACAAAATTACCGAGTGAATAGTAGCATAAAGTTTTTCTGCCGTTAGGCAGGGTAATAAATTCCGTTTTTTGAAGCACATGAGGATGATGCCCGATGATAAGATCGACGTTTCTCTCCGCGAGAAAGAGCGCAAGATCGGTTTGATCTTTTACCGGTTCAAGTTTATATTCGTCGCCCCAATGCATCGAGACAATTAAAAAATCACATAACGGACGCAATGCCTTTATTTCGCTGTTCATCTTATCTCTGTTAATTACCGAAACCAAATTCGGATTATTAGCGGGAAGCGCTATACCGTTAAGACCGTAAGTATACGAAAGAAAACCGAGAGTGATATTGTTTACCGTAATAATTCTCGCGCTCTCCCCTGCTTTCCTCGCACCGATTACAGTTATCCCTTTTATCGTATCGAGATAATCAAGCGTCGCGTATAAACCCGCCGCTCCCTTATCCATTGCGTGATTGTTCGCGAGATTGAAAACATCAAAACCGGCGTCAACAAGATCCATCGCGAGAGACTGCGGCGAATTAAAAGCAGGATATCCTGAATGACCGAAACTTGCTCCAGCCATTACAGTTTCCTGATTAATAAACGCGAGGTCTGCTTTTTCTACAATAGGTTTTATCTCGGAATAAAACGGCGCGAAATCGTAAACGCCTTCCGATATCAGCGCCGATCGCTGCGTTGACTCATGCAGTAAATTATCGCCGACTGCGACAAAAGTAAGCGAATATTGTTCAGGCTCAGGTTTTTTTTCTTCTTTTTTATCTTGAACTCTTTCTACAATTTCACGTTCGCGTCTTCGTTCGCGCGCGCGTTCATTTTCCGCTTCATTATCTTTTTCAATTTTAACTTCATCCCGCGCCCTTCCTGAAGACAAATTGAGAAAAGATTGACAGGATGTAAATAATAAAATTAATAAAAATAAAAAAACGAATCTATTTTTCATATCTGCCTCCTATCACCCTCTGCGCTCCCGAAAGGTCATTGTAAATTTCAATATCTGTAAATCCATTTTTTTCCATTATAATTGATATTTCATTCATCTGGCGGGGATCGGCTTCCATCAAAAGCGATCCGCCTTTAAGCAAATAATCGGGCGCTCCTTGAATTATGCGCGTAACAATTTCCAATCCGTCTTCTCCTCCATCAAGAGCAATGCGCGGCTCGTTCTGCACTTCAGCGGAGAGCGTTTCTATTTCGCGGGAAGGAATGTAGGGAGGATTGGAAATTATTACATTAAAATCACGCAGAGGCGCAGAGACGCAGAGGTGTGAAGAAGATAACGCTTCAAATAAATCACCTTGGTAAAAATTAATACTCTTGCCGGACAGCAAACGTTCCGTGTTTTCTTTTGCAACATCAATAGCATCAACAGAAATGTCTGCCGCGTGAATCTCCAGCTCAGGCATCTCATGTTTTAACGAAATTGCAATAGCTCCGGAGCCGGTACAAAGATCAAGAACTCGCGTACTCTCTCTTTTTTCATTTCTTTGCTCTCTATTCTCTACTCTCTGTTCTCCAGTCCACAGTCCCCAGTCCCCAGTCCCTTTCCTTATTATTCGCAAAGCAGCTTCCACAAGCGTTTCCGTATCCGGTCTCGGTACAAGCACAAATTTGCTAACAAAAAATTCCAATCCTCTGAATTCTTTTTTGCCGATTAAGTAAGCGATACATTCACCGCCGCATCTTCTTTCGATTAATTCGCAAAATAAAACACAGTCTTTTTCCGTGATTTTTTCCGATCCTTTTGCGTATAACGCTGTGCGATCGATTTTTAAAACATGGGCAAGTAATATCGATGCGTCAAGAGAAGAAGATTCGATATTCGCGAATTTTAAATCGGCGGTTCCCTGCGCTAACGCTTCACGGATTATCAAAACCGAACTCTCCTTGTTAGTACATTTTATAATAAAATATTTACTTTAGATAAGCGGGCTGCTCATCACGCGTCAGAATCAGACGCGCTGCTTTGCAGAAGTTCTTCTTTCGCGGAAAGTTTCAGCGAGTCAAAAAGCTCGGCAACATCGCCCTGCATTATAAGTTCAAGTTTATAAAGAGTAAGATTGATGCGGTGATCGGTGAGACGGTTCTGCGGAAAATTGTAAGTTCTGATTCGCTGCGAGCGATCGCCCGATCCTACCTGACTCTTTCTCGCTTCCGCTCTCTGCGCCGCGGCTTTCGCTTCTTCCATTTCGTAAATTCGCGCGCGTAAAATACGCATCGCTTTCGCTTTATTTTTTATCTGACTCTTCTCATCCTGACAATGTACAGTAATTCCCGACGGCAGATGCGTTATGCGCACAGCAGAGTCCGTCGTATTAACGCACTGCCCGCCCGGACCGCCAGCGCGCATTACATCGATGCGAAGATCATCCTGTTTGATGTCGATTTCGGTTTCGTCCGCTTCAGGCAGAACGGCGACCGTTACAGCCGATGTGTGAATCCTGCCTGAACTTTCGGTTTCCGGAACCCTTTGCACCCTGTGAACTCCCGACTCGTAACGGAGATTTTCGTACACATTGTTTCCGCTGATCGAAAAAACAATTTCTTTAATGCCGCCAAGTTCCGTGTCGTTCGAATTCATAATCTCGAATTTCCAGCCCTTGTTTTCCGCGAAGCGAGAATACATACGGTACAAATCAGCGGCAAAAAGCGCGGCTTCTTCTCCGCCTGTTCCGGCGCGAATCTCCATGATGATGTTTTTTTCATCCAAAGGATCTTTTGGGATAAGAAGGAATTTCAATTTTTCATTCGCGGCAGTGAACGCGGCTTCAAGCTCTTTCAGCTCTTCGCGCGCCATCTCCTTCATCTCCTGATCTTTTTCTTCCTGAACGAGCTGCTTTGTCTCACTGATTTGGCTCTCCAATTTTTCAACGGAGCTGTTAGTCTCGGCAATCTCGTTTAAATGAGAATGTTCTTTCATTACATCCCGATACCGGTTTTGATCCTTTACCAGTGACGGATCTTGAATCAGCAGGTTTAATTCTTCATATCTATTGAGCAGTGAGATTAATCTTTCATTCATATTGCCGCCTCTAACTCATCCGGTAAAACAGATTCTAATTATGTGTTACTTTTCTTTAAAATAAGGACAGGAGTAAATCACCAGTTCCATCGGATTATCTTCGCTCGAAAATTCGTCCATCGTTTCCTTGATGGTTTCCTGAACATGGCAGCTGCCTGTAAAAGAGCAAATCGGACAAGCGCCGTTTCCCCTTGCGTTTAATTCTATTTGCATGACTCATCTTAGCAAAAATTTATGTTTAAAGCAATATTAAGCCGAGTAACGGTTTTACATAATATTTAATTATGATATAATACGAGCGAGGGGAATTTGAATAAAATAATTCAATTTATAGAGGATTGGTTTCAGAAACAAACCACCGAAGAGAAGCGGCGGCTTGCCCTCATCTGTACAGGCGTTTTTGCCCTTGTTCTCACAATAGCGGTACTTATCTCGACATTCGGAAAACGCAGAGAACCGCCTCAGCTTGAACCCGAAAGATTGATGATTAACTCGCCAATTCCCGCGGGAGAATTATTCATTCCGGAAGAACCCGATTTCATTCCGGGAGTTCTGCTTGGACGAGAACAAAGATCGAGCTGGACAGAAGAGGAAGCCTCAGAATATTGGATAGATCCCCTAAAACAAGGCGAAGAGCAATGGCGTGAAAAAATAGAAACTGTTATAGATGAATTATGGGAGCGAGTGCCATGAAGACTTTAAAACTTTTCTTTTTAATTTCGATAATCATACTGATATTTTCCTGCGCCAGTACAGATAAAAAAACCGAGACATCAGCAAACAAAGATCAGATAACAGATAATTCGAACCTTCAGTTCGGAGAACAATCAGCAGAGGACAATGAGCAGCTTGCAAATCGCAGTGAACGGTCAACAACGAATAATGAACAAGACACTACACCTGTTGAACTGACTGAGGATCCTTATGTTGAACCGTCAGACATAACGGAATTCATCGCGGAGGTAGCAGAAGAACCTGAACAAACGGAAGAAATAGCAGAAGCAGAGAGCGATCAAGCCGCCGAAACAACAGAAGAAGGACGACCGCTGAGGACAACGTCTCTGCCGCAGGAACAACGTTCCGTACCGAGAGAACCATGGTTAGGACCGCAACAGCCTGCGCAAACGCCTCAGGCGCAGCCTCGTCCTCAACCGCCCGCGCAAACTCAGCCGCCGCAAAGACAGCCTCCCGTACAGCAAGCTCAACCACCGGTTCCTCAGCCTCCGGTTCAACCGTTAGTTCAAGTGCCGTCAACTCAGCCGTTGGAACAAACACCTGACTCGCCTGCCGATACGGAAAGCGAACCTGTCCTGCCGCGTTATGTCAGAGAGCCTCCGTCTGCTCCTCCAACGCGGATCGATTCGCTTTCACAAATGGGAACGGTTCCAAACGGAGCTGTTAACTTTTCAAGAGTTGTGCGCGTAACGGTCGGGCAAATTCTCGAAATTCCTTTCAGAGGAAACGGCTGGGTATATCTTGGCGAACTCGCGTCCAAGCGCGGTATTGCGTATAACTCCCGCCGCAATGAAAGCGAAGGCATGAGTTTTATTTTTAATGTCGAAGAAGCCGGAACATACGCTTTGAAATTTTTCCGCGAAGATTTTACAAGGGGCTTTATGATCAACGATCATGTACAAGTCATCGCAAGCGAAGCTCCCGCGAGCGGCACAGGCTGGTTCAATCCGGCATACGAAAAACCAAGAATAACAGCGGAGCCGCGCTGGCCGTCAGCAATCGAAGAAGCAGCGCTCCAAAGAAGCGGAGGCAGAGAGCAGAGAGCAGATAACAGAGAGCAGTTAACAACTACCCCATCGTCTGCTGCTACAACACCTGCGACAACTTCGCCTGCAGCAACAACTCCGACCACAACCGCGCTGCCGCAAACAGTAACTCCTTCAGCTTCAACACCTGCGGCTGTGACTCCCTCTGCGTCAACAACCGCCGCGAATACTACACCGCCTGCAGCGGCAACAACTCCGGCTGCACCGCAGGTAACAGCAGCTGCTCCGCCGC
>Ga0209755_10003709_pt1 | contig 18789 bp, 11 predicted proteins | sample TergutCo191P1_FD_187301 | JGI IMG/M metagenome (GOLD analysis project Ga0209755, IMG submission 187301) | Cornitermes sp. P1 segment gut microbial communities from Petit-Saut dam, French Guiana - Co191P1 (SPAdes) (version 2) | ecosystem: Host-associated > Arthropoda: Insects > Digestive system...
AACCTCCGACATGTTTCGGTCCCCGTAGGACCATCCTCAGGGAGTATGTCAAGCCTTGCTGAAGTTACACTATGTACCATAACATGTACACTTATGTAAGTGAACTTACATAAGTGTACATGTTATGGTACATGGTGTAACTTTAGCAAGGCTTGACATACTCCCTGAGGATGGTCCTATGGGGACCGAAACATGTCGGAGGTTTATGGAATTTTTAACATTTTAGTGTGTGTGAATATGTTTTAGAATTTTATCTCTAAAAACAAAAGACACTAGTGCAAGTAATTGGCTGTTTGACTTTGTATCTTATTTTCTTGCACAGTATAAAAATGTAAAAAATTCTCAAAATGCTATGTGATCCTGCTCAGATATTAGATATCTGTCATAGTGTTTAAGAGTGTGTACTGTGAGCAGGTGTATCAACATTTCAAAGCACAGTCCCACAACATGATCAACATCAATTTACTAGCAGTTAAGCCTCAAATACTTTGTGCATTACAGTGTTAAGGTGCTTGTGTTGATAGTGCCCAAGTATCTTTCGCCAGCAACACTCATCTAACCATTTTTTAATCATTCTGACCCAATTTCCGCTATGTACTACAGTTGTCTCTATACAACATTGACATTTTAGTACATTTTAGACACTCCAACATTCTTAAAACAACCCACAGATCTTTTGATGCAATAAGACATTAAACTTTTCCTCCTGGTATGCAGTCCACTAGTGCCATAGGTGTAGTGGGTGTAGTGTGAATGAACTATGGAAATCTTGTGCATGGAAAATGGTACATATACAACACAAAAACAGAGGAAGCCAAGAGAAAGTGCGATATGCTTTACAATAGCATAAAAAACTGCTGTTACTTACTAATACATTGTTTGAGAGTTGAACTTTTAAATACACACTTTATAGACATTATAATATAGAAAGAAGTACTGCAGAATCAAAATAATAAATTGTATTTTATAAATTTATCTACCACACTAATTACTGTTGGCAGGAGTATATCAGGTATGACACTCGTGTGTCAAAATGTTACATGGCCAAGTAACATATTTCCAGTTTGTAACAAGCTGTAGCTGCCTGAACTTACTAGAGTATCATCAATGTCCTCTTCACTATTGTCATCATCAGAATCACCAGAGTCTTTATCCTTGAGCCGGCCATACCCTCTCACAACCAGATAGCGTTCAATTGCTTGAACTAGAGCCAGTGGGTCAATTTTCACTGTCCCTCCTTTCCACTGCTTTAGGTTTGTACAGTCTGGATGGCGTTGTAAGTTGCACTGAAATAATTCATAAACTCTCATCTGAACTGTCACAAGCAAATTTTTTGAAATACACTGTATATGCTCATGTATGTTGATAACTCTTTTCCAAATACATAATATTAATAGCAGCAGGATTAGTGAGGCATACACTATCAGTTAGTTATACCCAGTGCAACTTAAGTTATAAGTACAATATATGGATTTAATTCACTTTTAAACAAATGTGACAAGTACTTGTGTTTATATAATAAATTGCCAGTCTAAATTTAAAAAAAAATCTAATATGCGCTAAGCTTACTAAATAAATTAGGTAAATTTAACTGTCACCACATCTGGCCTTTAAGAATATGATCATATTACCACATTTACGTCTATATAAAACAGCCTATGCAGTGAGTACAGTTAGCATTAGACTGACTCGGCACTTTTTATGTAATCTGTGTTATTACTGGACTTGTTGAAACATTATATATAACTGAAAATTAGAATTTATTAACTAATTCTCTACACAATTTTTGTTAGTAAACAGGACCTTGGATAGGTAAATAAATGTGAAGAAAATCTTGTCACAATTTGCAGAAACAATTTTACAGGTTGCATTAACACAAGACCCATGGTACCATAAGTCTGTGCTGACAAGTACACCTTGAAAAACTAAAACAGCTGCAGTGCCAGGCAAGTTTCCTGGGGAAACTGCCTGCCAACATGCCTTGCATTACTGCAAGCTCCACTGCTAAAGAGCTAATTCTGTCTATAACTCCCTGCTACTGCTACTGAAAAGTTATGAATCATCAGGCACTAATGAAATTCAGCAGAACTGATCCAAGCAGTATCTGAAACACTACTCCTTAAATTCACAAATTTATACTCAAAAACACAATGATAGTGGGACAGAAAATAAGCAATTTATAGAGCTCCATAAATCCTGTAGTACAAATTTGGGAATCATCATCCCACTATGTAAACCAATCAACAACTGGCCAATCCACACAAAACCCAACACTCTAACCTTACACGTTCAGATTTATTCCACCCTGCTACATGTTTTGGTCAATCACTTTGACCATTAATCAGACAGAGCTAAAATACAAGTATAAAAGGAAAAATGCTAAAGAGGAGGCCTTCTCTTTACAACCGATCTATTAAGATACATTAATATTGCACCCAAATGAGAACAGAACTAAAATGTATAATGTTTAATAACCCTGTTTTTCAGTAAAATATGAATATTAAAGATGTAGCTCTGACATGTTTCACTACAAGTGTACTATATTCAGGGAGCACAGTCTGCCAGGTTTAAAACCAACTGCCACTGACAAGCTATTTACAAGGTTCCACAGTCTGTATTAAGCTCCATTCTTGATGTCAGTTATGTATAAAATGCACTACTTGTACAGTGTTTAAAATCTTATGGTTAAGATATGATTACAACACCTCATACATAGTAAATATGATTTATACAATTTAAAATTACTGTTATGCCTGGTAGTGGAAACTTAAGAGTTTGTGGCATTGTATCTTTACGACTCTAGAGTGTATCTCAATCCAAACTGGATCAGGTCCCTGTGCTAATGCTGTGCCATGTATTGGAGCCAGTTTTCTGAACATAAAATGCCACAAACTAGATGTTTCCGCTATCAACTACAATAATATTTTCAATCTGTATAAATCACATTTACTAAGTAAGAAATACTTTAATAATATCTTAACCATAAGATTTCAAAGCTGTACAAGTTGTACATTTTATACATAAGTGACACCAACAATGGTGCCTACTACAGACCATAGAACCTTGTACAATAATAGCATATCGCTGTCACTTGGTTTTAAACCTGGTCCATTGTGCTCCCTGAAAATGGTACACTTGTACTGAAACATGTTTGAGTTATGTTCTTAATATTCACATGTATCTAATAATATCCATTTGTTGGTACAATAATTCAAATATATTACTGTACAAAGTTCTCATTGGATAAAAATAAAATTAAAATTACTTATGATAATGTAAGTGTAAAAAATATCTCTAATAGTGTCTGTGTATAGCTAAACACAACCTAATTCATCTGCTGTTTGGAATGGCCTCCAACAAGGAGATGTTTTATCATCACTGGTGTGACCTTACCCTTAGAACAGGCTATAGGGAGGTCCAAGAAATTTGGGAAGATCTGCAAGTGAACTGGGTATACCACCTCTGGGTGCAGACATTTAAAAAACCATTAAAAAAACAAATTTACAATGCTAGCAAGGCAGTCAAGCTAACGGCAAATGCAGAGAAAACACACTTTCACGTCTCATTACAAAAATGCAGGACAAAACCATAGTATAAAGTTGCTAACAAATACATAAAAAACATGGTAAGCTAAAAAAGCTTTGATTCTGAACTAGCATGGCTGACTGACCAAGATGATGAACTGGACTTGAATGAAATAAAGCAAACCCCATCTGGCTGGTAAACATTGTAAATGAAACAATGTATCAATGTTTCAAAACACAGTAGTTATAGACATTCACTAACACTAGTGAAGGTCTTAACATGGAATGGTTCTTATCAGTATGCAAATATAAGATGGGACCTTGTTTTCCCTGACTACAGATAGAAAATTCACATCACACTTGGATAAATATTGTATATAGTTAGATTGCAATCCAGTGACTAATGAGACTATTATAAGCAAGAAAATATTTAATTACTCAAATAAGCAGTACACAAACACAAATGGGTTTAGTAATTGCTGAACATGCAAACAGTAAAGACATACCTTGAGTTGATGTGTGTTAAAGAATTTGAGTGCACTAGTTCCACCACCTCTCCCTGTCCCAGTCCCTGCTGGCAGGTCATGAACTTTCACAGGGAACTGTTCTAATTGTGAAATACAACCACTCAGCTTGGCAACAAGAGCTGACATAGATGCAGGATTCCAATCTGGAGGTTGGCCACAGAAGTCAGAGTCCAACTGAAAACAAATTACACACAAGAATGTATATGACTGTACACAAAACATGCAATCTGTATCCACAAAATTACACAGTAATTCTGAATTATTTACATTTTATGACCAACAACAGGTTAACTGAAATTATAAATTACCTGCACTGTGAGGTAACCACATTAAAAACCCTTCAAAAAGTATTTAACCCTTTGGTGCCTAACATTAACAACCATACCATACAGCAATGCTCAAAATGCCGAACACTGAATACTGTCAATGGTCAAGTATTGCCACTCTTATACAGCTATTTAAATTCTGATCTGATGTGATTTGCAGATCGCACAGGGCATTTAATTCTGGTGTCAAAGGGTTAAGAATGAGGAGTGACACCTGTTTTAAAGTAGCACATTATATTAACCAGCCAACACTGAATTAACAAAGTTTTAATGTTTGCTGTTTGTCACTCAATATGCACATGTCCCCACTCCAACAAGTCTCATACTAATAATAAAGAGCAGATCTTACTGGGCACCCAGCAAACACATGAAGAAAGGTACGAAGGCGTTGGTCCCGAGGGCCCATGACTACAATGTCAGGTTGTGTGATATACTGAAGAATGGCGCGAATGAGTCCACTATGGTTGACTTCAAATGGTGAAATATCAGACTCCATTACTATACTTCGCAGCTCTTCCAATGCAGCCATACTTTCATTAGGCTGAAAGAGAGGATGATATGTTAATTCTACTATTACTGCTACAAATGACATAAAGAAGCTGAAAAGTGTACACACAGTGTAACTATTCAGTTATGTTAATTGCTACTGGCTCTACATTTCCAATTCATGCTCATTTACAATGGGCCAACACTTATATTTTCAAGTAAAACACTGGTAACTGGTCTTTTCTACTTTTCACACAGCAAAGACATCACAGCTGGAACTTTCAAATTGAAAACTCTTCCTTAGGGTAAGCAACCCTTCAATTCATATGATGACTGAATCAAACTGACAAGTAGCCAAAGCCATACTTTCAACGAACAAACAGACAAAAAAAAACAATATTAAAGTGTCCCTCCTCACCTTACTACACACTAAAGGAAATGTGTGTGTGTGTGTGTACATGTGCAAGCATGTTTGGGTGTGGACAAAAGTGTGAATGTGTGCATGCACACATGTGTCAACAGGTCTTATACAAATGTTAATGAAAATCCAAATAGACACAACAGTATGCAGATATTTATTTACTGCAAAATCACTCTTTGCAGTAAATAAATATCCGCATACTGTTGCATCTAGTTGGATTTTTATTAACATTGAATTATGATGCACAGAACAATGAGCTTTTAAAAAAAAAAGGTCTTGTATACCTTATTTTATACAGGCTTCAAAAGTCATACTGATACAACACTACATTCAAAAAGTAAAACACACTTCTTCTTAACAAGGTCTAATGCAATCATGTCTATGTTCAAAACCACTGCTGAATGCAGGATGCTGTTCTTCTGGGGCAAGACAACTGGGTGCTTGGATCTCAATATTTGAAAGGCACTGTTACTTCAAAATGTCAGGAAATGATCATCCAGTGTCATACCCAAGCAGAATGGAATCCTCAACCACACAACTGTTAAAATTTCAAAACTCATGCCACTGAATTGTTCAATATACCAATTTGAAAATGTATGCATGACATCCCTTTCATTTGACTCTCTCAAACACTGCAAAATATATGACAAATTCAGTGTACAAAAATGTGTGTTCTATTCTTCCCTGCAACTTTTATATGAAATGCTTCAACCCTATTAACTATTTCGTGAACTTCGGTATGGATACGCAGACCAGAAAATTCATTCAGTGCCACTTAACAGGTGCATTCACAAAATTGTGGAAGGCCCCCGTCAGCTTTGCAATGCCTGCCTACCTGTCCATCTGCATGAATGAATTCTGCTACCATTGGAAGGATTTTTGTGAAATTATATTGCAGACTTTCAGTAAAAACTGTCAGGAAAATTCAAGTTTGGTTAAAATCAGACAAATATACCAGCACTTTACATGAAGATCTAAGTACATTCTATAATGCTGACAGTAACACACACAGCCAAACAATACAGCAGGGAGCTCACTGTTGTGTGTTCTTCGCAACAATTTTAGTATCCTATATTGCTGCTAGTGACATATGCAGCTCAACAGCAGTGCACAAACTTTCCAAAAATCTAGAAGCCAGCTCAAAATTCTAAGTGCCAGAATGGCGACATGAAGCCAGTTCCTCACTGAGAAGGACTCACAAGTACTAGGTGCCAATATACAAAATTTAGCCACCCAGAAGACCTGGCACCTGGGATTTGTGCAACCATGCTCAACAACACAAAAGAGAACTTATTGTTGCACTTCAACTCTTGTTTGACTGCAAAAGTTATTCAAGCAAAACAGCTTCAATGATACCCGTGTTAAGGACAGCCAAGCTCTAAACATGCCAAAACATTATATTATACACACAACACACACTGCCTATCTTGTTTTTGTCCAATTTTAACCAAAACCAAAACTACTTAACAAATTTTTTTCAGTAAAATTCCCCAGTATTAAATTGAGGGAAATCTGTTCAGTAATTCTGGAGTTAAGTATGAACAAACAGATGGACAAAGCATTTTTCTACATGCACTGCAGTGATATGGATGTGGCTGAAAGCAGTGGAACCCAACAACTATTGAAACAGACACTTTAATATATTCCTGCAATTAACCTAAAACAGTTACACATGTAAAAATCCATAATGGACAAATAACACAATTCAAAATACCTTTCAAACAACACCTCATCCTGAAGAGCAAGTTAATACTGTAGATAACAAAAGCGAAGCATAGAATGTCACAAACTGCATACCGACCAGACAAGATCTACCATGCACACACAACCGCATTAAAAAAAATAAAAATATGCACTCTTATATTACATGTATTACACAGTATTTTGCAAGGAAAGGTCAGATCAAGAACACATAGGCTAGTTCTTGAACTAATGTCTACAAAAACTGAGTAGTGTGATGAGCAAAAGAATGATAACTGTATTACTAATGGTCTTTATGAAATTCTAAATGTGCCTGCATGTGCACAACATTAGCATGTAAATTGCAAAACATGGAACCTAGAGTAAAAATATCAATCAATATCTCAAACTCAGCATGTAGGTTACCAAAAAGGACAGGAGCAAATAGAAGACAGATGCATCACATATACATTAATAATAAACCCACATGCACCTCTATTATCTGGCACAGGCCATGCGAGGGTTGGGCATTTAATCACTAACCAGTCCCTATGGAGGCCTGGGTTCAATCCCAGGCCAGTCCATGGGGGATTTATGGTGGACACAGTATCACAAGGACAGGTTTCTCTCCGACTACTTCAGTTTTCCCTTGTCAGTATCATTCTGCAAATGCTCCACCCTCCTTCATCTAACACTAATGGTACACATTCTTTGCAACTGCAGAATCTTTAAGTAATGCATTTATTCACCTTCTGCACAATGTAATATACAAAAGAATTAAACTCTAATAGAATCTACTACTAAATTATATCAACAGACTTGAAAAAATAAAAAGAAGATCCATCTCCACACATCATGGTTATTATATGTAGCAGTACCAGACTGATATCAGCTGGGGAATGATGTCCACAAACAGAGCTAACAACAAATACAATAACATGTTGAAAAACAGGGAAATATATCTCACCTCTCATTTTATCAATTCACAAACATAACTTTAAACTATGTTGATATTCTTGCTTCATCAATGTTTCTTGCACGCTTACCTCTGCCTGAAGTTTATGTATTGCCTGTGTAAGCCTAGACAGAACATTCATGGCAGGATGAGGTGGGCCACTGTTCTCTGATACAGAGTAGGTTTCTACAAATCGAGCAGCTTGTTCACGAACCCAATTTCTAGCCTTTTCTTTGTTGCCGGCTGTCAGGTTTGGATTGCTTGAAGACTTAGACATGGAAGACTCCTTAAAAGAAATATTACAGTATATCTGACAAAATAAAAATTAAAAAATACAGACATGATAATGCATGGTAACCTACAAATGTTTCTACAAAGGAACTTCCAGCCCCTGTAAAAACATCCTGCACTACCAAAGGTAATTAGTTTTAGTTCTCATTTAAAATGTAGAAGAAAAGAATTTTCTATCACTTCTATTCCCAGACAACAAAAACGTGTTCCTGATGAACATAATGCCACTGAATACAAAATCAGATGTTCATAGCAAAAACTGCTGATAAACGCACAGTTCAGGCTCCACTTTACAAAACCACACATTCCGATTTTGAAAAATGTTCATGCACTTGTAAGACTGCCCTATTAGCATACTTCATTTTTATGGTATTTTTGGGGTCCAATCATATCAACTTCTAACACAGAAAATCATCTTAAAAAGGTCTTGTTATGCAAGAACCACTGTAACAAGAAGCACCACACCCAATATCATAAGGATGAATCTACCAGGATAATAAGACACGCCACATATGAAGACAGAAAAAATTTGATACCAAAAAACTAAAGAGAAACCATTTCAGAAACCTGCACGAAGATTTGAGCATAACATTGACACTGATCCTTCAGCAACAGTATGAAGGTGAAGACTGTATCAGCTGGGTCAGAGTAAGACCCTTGTAAGTATGATCATGAACCTGATCCTAAAACAAGAGTATGAAGGTCAAGACCAATCACCTGGATCCAAATATGGCTCACAGCAAGATCTCAGCATGATCATGAACCAACAAATAATCTGCCAACACAACATATACTGTAACAGTATCAACAGTTACATGTTGATGGATTATTTGTTGATTTTATTTGACTGCAAACACAACAGGGATGAATCGCCTTAATATGATAATGAACATTTGGATTCTATAAAAGATGGCAATTTCTTGACAAGCTGAACAATCTGCTTCTCTAATAGACTCTACTTCATGCAGTTAACTCCTGATTTGTGGCCATTCATGGACAAAGCTGCGAGGACTTGGCCAGTTTCCATGCAATTACATTTGGCTCAAACACATAACCATTACACAGCTACAATTACCTTCTGGAAAGGTCTGTCAGTGAGACCTGAACCACCAGTATTCAAGCTTCTCCCCCAGCGTGCAGGATTCAGACTGGCCAAGAAGCTTGTTGTTTTTGATGTGGCACCAGCAAACCGGGACCTTGTTGAACTAGTTCCACTAGCACCTGTTGGTGTTGATCGTCCAGAACTGCCTAGTGATGTGGCTGAAACCATTGGCAACAGTCCTTGAACTCAGCACTCATCTTTATTCAACCAACATATTCTACTTTATTACATAATGCATCTACTTAAAGTCTCAATATAAAAACCAGTTCCTTTCACAGTTAGTCAATGAAAAAGTGAACTCACATTCAATTACGTTTCACAAGTCTCATTTATTCCCCCACTCTTCCCTCTCCTTTTTCTTTATGCTACTCTCACATCCCCCAGCACTATACCTTCCATACAAGTTTCTCGACACCCCAGATAACACTCATATAGTCACATCAGAAAAAGGTCCAGCCTAAACTCTGTTTTTCTACCACACTTCCCATTGGCTGTCACTTGAATCAGACTAGTTCCCACTGAACTGTGGACCTGCAGTATAAATATTTGCAGGGGCCACTGCAAAATCACTTTGCCTTGAAGGCAAGGACAGTCCTGAACCACACCCTACCATATATCCCCTTGATCACTGCAGTCACACTCTTATATTCATCAGACTATAATACCTCTGGAGAAGAGGTCTTGCATCACTGATGATGACAGATTGTTGTCAGAGTCTTGCCTGGTCTTGCGATTTGAGGTAGCAGCTCTCTTGGGTGGGCGTTTCCGTTTCAACACATCTGTCAAACGTCTAGAACAAAGAAATAAAATGATTACTGTTGCATTCTATTTCATAATTAAAACTGTAAAATTGAAAAACCACTGTACAACTTTCAAAGCTAAGACAATATTCTATTGTAGATTTCCCTGCTACACTCTATGTTTACAATTACTTCCCACATTCTTAAGCAGTTTGTGTTTTATCTATATGGAGGAAGGAACAGCCTAATGCAGAACTTCTGAACTGGGCCAGGAAGAACAAAATAGCATAGAAAATAATGAGAACTTTATTAATTTTTTGAACCTACAAATGCATGTTAATGCATGCAAATAAAGTTGGGTTCCAAATTGTATGTACAACAGTAACCCTCAATGAAGACTCACAGCTGTGATGGGCTAGGTGACCGGGTGTCTTCTCCAACTATTCCCATGTCTGGTTGCTGAGTGAATCGCCTGGGCTCAGGGCTGGCTGGAGAAAGACTTGGAGTTGGCAGAGTTGTAAACACCAGCCCACTACCACCACTGCCAACACTTGATGCTAGTGGAAACAGTCATTCTCAGTCTTATTTCACTACAGCACATGTTATTGACTGTACACCAATAGCAACAGCCCTTTTTCAACTTTTAAACAACTTGGTCAGTATTTAAATTTTAGTACAAGGTTTATGAAAAACATATTATTTGAACAGAAAAAGACATAATTATAAACTAAATGGCATTTTGTGGAAAATCAGAGATTATGGAGCATGTCTTAAAAATGCAGCAAATATCCCTGTTCCCTAAATATATAAAAGAGTTCTCTTTGGGAGTACTTTTTATGTGCATTTGCATATAAAAATGCAGGTTGTTTAAGGTTAAAGTTTTTAGGTACAAAAAGTTATAACAGCTCAGTAGCATGATATTCAGTGGAGCCTCCATTTTGAACTTCTAGTATTTTACACTTGTCACTGTTTTACCATTTAATTGGAATTGTAACCAAAACTATATGATTTTAAGTGTGAAATGATCCTGCCACACTATAAATGTATTTGTATTCTTGCACTTACCACAATGAAGATGGCCATGTGAGTGGCCGAAACCTGTCGGTGGTCACTATGTAATAAAACTACGTACATAAAACCAAAGTAAATTTGTTGGTACTTTTAATAAATTGTATACAATTAAATAATAATTGCAAGAAAACAATGCACATGGGAATGACAGATACAGGTATCACCATAATTATATCAACAGAGCAAAAGGGCATCTTACAATTTAATCAAAACAGCGATGTCAAGAAAGCACAATTATGTGTCAACTTTCGGACATTTGGAATAAAAGTTGTTATTTTATGAAGACATTAGGGGTCACAAAAATAATAAAAATAATGAAAATCAAGAATGAGGATACTAAAAAATAAAGAGAAAAAAATGTGTACACCCTAATGACAACATTTATGTATTTAAATGCAAACGAAATAACCATGTGCTCTCAATCCAACAACAGGAACAGAAAAGAAATTAATTTAAATAATTATTACAGGCAGAAATAATTCTGGACATAACCTGTAACAATACAAGCACTATTAAGCAAAGGCTTATGCTGTAATATGTCAATAACCAATCCAGACCCCAATCATTTTGATCTTACATTTGTTTCAACCAATAGCATATTTTAGGAAACAGGTTTATCATTAAACTTAATGTTCAAAAATGCTTACAAAATCCATTTAGTGTTATCCTGCCAACAACCTACCTAGCACGATGCTGCCATTTGGACTGCTGTTACATGACACAACTCCTAACTGGGTAGCACTGCCCATGCTTGAAGATGAGCCAGCAGTTACTCCACCAGAGCTTGCTACTGATAGGCTACAGGCTGACGATGATGGGCCTGGTTGTGGGTGTGAACAGTTCAACTCCTGCTGCTTCACTGATGTGGTGGAATCACTGCTCTTAGGTGGAGACACACCCAGAGGAATATCTGGGTCAGCTAACTTCTTGATTTGGTGCATAACACCTAAAGGAGCAAAAAGCTGCTTTGTTTCCCTTCTTTCACATACAAGGCACTCACAATCACAGTGTGGGTAAGACCGGCAAGAAAGACTGGTAAGTACATGTAAACAGCACATCACAGACGCATCTAATATAGTGTGTATACTGTAGTACCTGGCATTCCTCGTGAGACACTATGAGTTACGACATGTAACCTGGGAAGGACGACCTTATTCTACTAATGGGGGTGTTTCCATAAGGAAAACCATGGCAAACTATGAGGCTTCATGAAGTTTTAAGTGACTTGTATAATACACATTACCATAACTAAAATCAGGCATCTAGTCACATGTTTTCAGCTGACAAGAGTTTGGTCACTGAGGACAAGTCAGTTCTAATACATTTCCTACACAACGGCCAAGGAAGTTGAATTCTTGGGAAATAATCCACAGTTTCTCATTTTATTTTTATTTCATCCTATCTAAGATTACATACAAAAAATACAATGAAAATAATCAGCACTCTAAAACAAATTATTCATATTCCAAACCCATAAATACCAGATCTTTACCGTAAACTTACAATGTACATGCTGTTCAACAAAATTCTTGTAGTCCCAAACTAATGTTATGAAAGTGTACAACCACTATCCTCAATTTCAATCATTCATCATTTCCCCACATTTGTCCATGTGTGGCTTTTCCCTCCCTTCCATTCACTACAATTTTTGACATCTGACACCTAAGCACCAAAGACAACAAATAAGTCTGCCTGATCTGAATATAAACATTAGTGTCCTGTTACATACAACTACATTCTGCAGCAAAGCAAAGGTGAAGAATACATCTGAAGCATCATCTGCATTCACTACAGGTGAGTGGACAAAGCAAAAGACCAGTATTCTTTAGGAACCAGCTATTCCCATTCTAGTCTTTGTCCCACCTCAAAAGTATGTGTACCTGCCATGTTATATTATCATAACAGCCTTCAAGGATTCAAAAACTATCCTTTCAGGAAGAAAACCCAGTAATAATGGGGTAACATGAGGACTTACCTTCCCTACGAAAGTGGACTCCAAAAACTTCTGGTAACTTCTGCATAAGAATTTCTGCCATCTGCAGAGCTCCAACAACAATCCGAAGGTCCTGAGATGCCATCATTCCTGCAATGTGACTTGACACCACCTGGTTTTTCAGCACCTCCTGCACAAAGTTAAAAAATACCACATACACAAACTGTCACCTTACACATGCAAGATGCCACGCACCACTTTCGATGCAGGAAGAGCTGCTCTTGCTCGAGTTTTTCATGGTGCATTTTTACACACAGTAAATTGTCAGGAACACCCAGAAATAATAAATGACATGCTAATATCCATGTTTAAGCACCTACTGTAAAAAAATTCAAACCTTACATAAGAAAAGAAAGTATTTACACCCTTACTTAAAATTACATTTTAATTAAACAGGTACTTACATATACCAGAACTTATAAATTCTGATAGGGAAGAACTTCATTATAATCCAGAATAAAAGACTTTAAATAAGAGTTCAGTACTCTTCATTCTTCGTGTCTGTCCAGCGACTAATCTTGACTGTTGAATATACAGGTTTGTAAATATATGCATGGCACAACAATTCCTGTCCAAGTATCCTGAAACCTGTACAGCTTATGGAATAGTGTGTCCAGCACAAAATGTATTTCATTTGTCCTTGCACAACTTTTGTTAGACATTTCTTTTTGCTCTCATAAATATTTAACACATTATGCTTATAATACAATGAGATATGAACTTAGGTGTTCATGTAAAGTGTCCATTATAAGTCTAATTGCAAAAAAAAAAAAAACCACCACCACCATCTACATCTTTTACTAAAACTTCCCAGTACAAAATTTCATGAAAATCTGTTCAGCAGTTCTTGAACTTTTTCATGTGTACAGATACATGCATAGTTGGAGCAATTTTAAAAGATTTTCTGTGGGCCATGAATGTGTCTGAAAATGATTACATTACACCAGACTTACATGTTTTGACTTGGATTAATTACAATTAGATATAAGATTTTAATATAGAACCTAAAGATACAAGGTCATGTGGCTGTGGACTGAATTCATACAGCCAAGGATAGGACAAACAGCAGACTCTGGTGAACATGATAAGCCTTCTGATTTAGTAATAGGCAGCACACGTCTTTGCTGGCTCAATACTACCTTCTAAGGAACAGCTCTGCTAAGTGGAGTTGCATACCTTAAGCAGATCTGCCGAAGCATAATACACCATCCGTAAGAGAGCACGCAGACATTTGCAGCGCACAGCCGGTCCCGCTGATGAACTATACACTTCGTACAGCACACTGAACAGCGACCGAATAAATGAAGCACGCACACAAGTTACACGTGCATCTCGGGATCTGAAAATCAGGGCATGCAAGTGTACAATGCATTTGGAAAGTATCAGCAATAATGTGATTTCAACTGCTCACTTGCATTTATCTCAAATCTACAATGACCCCAGCAAAACTGGGGCTTGAAATTGAACATATAAAGGAAGAAGTTCATAAATGGGACATTCAAGACTGTAAATGGTGAGATTACATTCAAGTGCCCCAAATTACTCAAACTGGTTCAGAACAAACACTCAAATCACGCTGAACCTCAAGAAATTCAGTCTGCTACCAGAACCAATAAATTTATAGCCTCAACACATCACAAATAAAAATACTCAAATTACAACACATGCTGGAAATAATCACTGTTCTACATTCATTCTAGCACTTGTGTAAAATGTTCACATTCACATCCTAATGTTCTTGTTGGCAAAAAGTAAACCTCCCTCTGGGTATTTTTCTTTCTGCCTTAATCTTCCGGAAGACACAGATTTTATTGGCCCAAATCAAAATTAAATTTGCTCATCAGTAATTAAATGGAAACTGAAAACTTGTTACCTTGTTAAGAAAAAACAATAATGGACTGCTCCTGGCAATAAACCAACACCAACAACTTTACATTTTCCATTCCATGCAGTATGATTCAATTGTGTAAACAAACAAATGTACACACTTCTTTAGAATTACAATAATGTTTTAATATGTCACCTCCTACATGTTGTGGACCTCACTGGCCCTTCATCACCTTTTTATTATTGCAAGTATGTAGGAGAATTGTCGTGATTTCAAGCTACCACCACAAAGCAAATGAGAACTGTGCTCTTCTGGGTTACTACATAAGTAGCAGTAATTTCTTACCAACATTTTGGGACAACCTATCAGTCATAAGTTCATCACTGTATGATTTATAGTAGATAGGAATGTGCAATGAAAATTACAAAATTTTTAAATTATAAAAATTATAAAATATTTGGCCATAACAATTACATGTATAAAGGTGGTTACAAACCATGTTAAAAAAAGAGAAGTGTAACACAGATGTCATAAAATATAAATGTTATCAGATACAAAATGATAGTTGCACTACATACCAATAACTGGAGCAACCTTTTGGTTTGCATGTGTTCAAGGTACTAAAGTGCAGAAGGTATGTTGGAAGACAGGCATATGGATCTAGATTACATTTTGGTGTGACATAATATGTAGGTCAAATATCAGCTGATAGATAGGGTTTCCTTCTCCTGCGTTTTGTTCCGGAATAAGTTTGTTGTGATGATACTGCAATTTAATACAAAACTATGTAAACAGATTCACTAATGGGCCTTTGTTATTTATGACATCTGTTTCACACTTCTCTTATTGTAACATGTTTTATAACGATCTTTAAGCATGTAGTTGTAATGACCAAATACTTTATAATTTTCATAATTTAAAAATTTTATAATTTGCAGCACTCATAACCATCTACTCTAAATCATACAATGACAAACTTATGACAATTCTACTACAGACTGGAGAAGATACAAAGTTTTAAACAACTGTCTTATGCAACTGTGCACTTCCTGATGATAAACCAGTGACGCCCAAAACATGTAGCAGTTGGTGTTAAAACATTATTGTCATTCTAATGATGCGTGTGCACACTGTAACAGCACCAACCAGCATATCAGAACAAATTTTTATAATCTGCCATGATGAATCCATATACTAATATTTATAAGGCAGCAACCAATGTGTGAGTTACAAAAGGGTGAATGTGTGTGGGCACTGGTCTTCAAATATTGGGGACCCATATTTTATGTAATTTCACAGGACTCCATCAAGTTTGAGACAAGTCCATTTAGAGGTGAGACACAGTCAGAAGCTCTAAGTAATCAGACTGTATGTTCCATGCCTAAAAAGAACACATTACTTACCCACTGCCACTGAGAACTCTGCCACTGCCATTACTGCTACAGCTAAGGTTACTTTCTGAACTTGGAGAGCCAGCCGGCAAAAGAACTGAGGACTGTGCATTGGCTGCTGCAGCTGTCACTGCTACAGTCAAAGTGGAACCTGTAGCGATAAAATACCACAGTCTTTACTGATGTAATAAGTTAATCCTTTCTATACAATAAGTTAATCCTTTCTATATACTTCCATTCTACCTCCTCCAATGGAACCATCCCCATAATTCCAAGGGAATACATCACACCATTCTGTTAAGGCAATATGCTGGCCAATAGCTAAATATATGGGATAGAGTTCCTTCTGGAGAAGCTGTAATCATGCACTTGGTCAAGAAATTCACTGCTACCTGATGCTGAAGGTTCATTTCCATGCTCACAAGGGCCAGCACCTAGACCTTATCCTGCACCAAATAAATTCAGTCCACACATTTCTACTCATTTAATTAACATCCACTTTCATATAATCCTTCCATCTGCAATGCCTAAGTCTTTCAAGTAATCTCTTCTCTTCAGATTTTCAAACCAAAATTCTGGAGGTATTTTCATATTTCCCATTCTTGTTACATCCTCTTCCCATCTCATCCTCCTTGATTTCATCTCTATACAAATATATGGCAAGCAGTATAAATTCAGAAGGTTCTCATTATGCAGCTTTTCAAACTTGCCCTTTACTTCAAGCCGCTGGCACCACTGCCTCCTCCTCCTTCTGGCATTACAATCCTTGGAGAACCTAGCCTCTTTCAAAATTGTCCTCCCCTGTTCTTGGTCTTGTGACTTACATCTCCAGTCCCTCACACCCGTATTCTTTCCAACTTACTCACAACAAATTAGGTTTTCCTAGATATCGAGTGCTTTCTGGTTTAAGTATAGTAAGCTTTCTATAATGGTCCAGTTCTTGCATTCTAAAGATGTGTCTCAGCCACCCCAATCTTCCTATTTTTATCAGTTTGTCTGCATCAAGTTCATTGTAGACCGTACAAGGCTCAGTACTGTATCTTGTTTCCCACGTTCAATTATCATTAACAGGACCATAAATTATCCTTAATATTCTGATTTCAAAGATTTGGAGCATACTTCAAACCTCAGATTCAAATATTATTCCCCAGCATGCTTGCTGGTTTGGGTTTAAACAGCTATAAAATCTGAAGTTCAGCATTCAACAACAGAATGCATTTATTCAATTTTTTTAACATTGTTATGGTCCAACTAAACTAAAATTTTAACAACAAATCGACTGACCAGTGTAGGAAGTTTTGAAATAATCTACATTAGTTTGTATCAGTTTGCACATTTACAATTACATTCACTATTTTTCACACGTTTCACTTTACTGTGTAAAGTAATGACATATCCAACTTTGAAGAATGACAGAAACTTCTAAGGACAATTATACATATCACTTACTACAATTCTGTCATAACTATGACTATCACACCCTGCATGCTTATCCACTAGCAAACTTATTTCAATATAAAAATCATGGTTTTATAAAAACAACAACAGTGTGTGTTACCTTATCAGTTTTCAATATACAGCCTAATTTCAATTACAGCTACTATGATATTCAATTGGACAGTTATCTAACTGTTGAGTTCTCCTAGAATGAACTATAAAGACAACTGAACAATGACAATATTGAACCAATATCTGACACAAAATCAGAGGTAATGTAGGAACAATGGGACACACATAATGAGGAGCAAGCTGATGTGACAAAAGAACCTCCAGTTTGACCCCACCTAACAGAGTTCAACTGGGACTTACCAACGGACCAAACAAACAGAAGTTCAGATGGTGAAGAGACTACTCAATCCCATGTTCACGCCCAGGTGGGTCATGGTGGGAATAACTCATTTAGAAAAAACAACATCCATCAATTCTCTAGTCATATGACCAGCACGACAGTAACTGATGCTCCACACAACACTGACTCCATACAGTGTTTTCAGATTGCATTTTTCAGCTGATGGTACTCTACTGGTGGAGGAAAGCAAGAGAAATCATCTTCAATATTTGGACACACTGAACACTGGTCCAGTCATGTACCTGATATAAATGAATCTGCAATGTTTATTTTTCTGGTCATTATCATTCAAATGGGACAACATATGGGACAGCCTGGAAAATAAATGTTACCAACTGAAGAGCTCCTTACAGCATTTTATAGAACAACAGTATGATGTGACAGGTTCCAGCACATTTTCTGATTTCTCCACTTTTCTAACAAGTGTTGCTAAAATAACTAACTAAATTCACACTATGGAAACATATATATATATTTTTACATGGTGAATGACCTACTATGGGTCTAATATGAGGCTGTGGATGGGGGGGGGGTTCATAAACAAAGAAGAGAGAATAATTTATGAACACTACAACTCCAAGAAACACAAATCCCCCCCCCCCCCC
>Ga0209755_10003710_pt1 | contig 18784 bp, 8 predicted proteins | sample TergutCo191P1_FD_187301 | JGI IMG/M metagenome (GOLD analysis project Ga0209755, IMG submission 187301) | Cornitermes sp. P1 segment gut microbial communities from Petit-Saut dam, French Guiana - Co191P1 (SPAdes) (version 2) | ecosystem: Host-associated > Arthropoda: Insects > Digestive system >...
CTTCACGGCAAAGAACTTGGATATAACAATATAAGAGACCTCGATATTGCATGGAAAGCCGTTTGCGCGTTCGGCTTAAAAAATGATAAAACAAAACCGGTAGGAGAGGCAAAGTTAAAAAAATTAATTCCAAAATCATCAGACATAATCAATAAAAAAGTATGCTGTGTAGCCGTTAAACACAACACTCCCTGCGGAATTGCCGCAGGAGATACCCTGATCGAAGCTTATAACAAAGTCTTTGCATGTGATCCTGTTTCCATTTTCGGAGGAATAGTAGCGTGTAACACTGTAGTTAATGAAGATATCGCGATTAGGCTTGGAGAATTGTTTCTGGAAATAGTAGCCGCTCCCCAATTCAGCGATGAAGCTCTTCATGTTTTAAAACAGAAAAAAAATCTCAGGATAATAGAACTTAAAACTGCGCCGAAAGAAGATTTTGAATACATCGCGGTAGACGGAGGAATGCTGGTGCAGAAAAGCGATCGTACTCTTCTTGAAAAATGGGAAGTTGTTACAAAGAAAGCGCCGGAAAAAGAAGATATACCTGACATGATTTTTGGAATGAGAGCGGTTACTTACGTTAAATCAAACGCAATCATGATTATAAAAGAACAGTCGGCGACAGGAATCGGCGGCGGACAGGTTAACAGGATATGGCCAGCGAAACAGGCTCTTGAAAGAAGCGCCGCGGTAATAAAAGCCGCATCCAAAGAAACGGCAGATACAGGAGGCAGTCCCTGGAAAGATTCAAATCCGGCAAGAGTGCTCGCTTCTGACGCGTTCTTCCCGTTCAAAGATGTAGTCGAAGCCGCGGCAAAAGCCGGCATTAAAGCGATCATTCAGCCCGGAGGCTCTTTAAACGACAAACAATCAATAGAAGCCTGCGACAAATACGGAATTGCGATGGTCTTTACAGGAACGCGTCATTTTAAACATTAGCTGAAATATCTTACCGCGCCTGAGAAGATGTCCATTTTTTTTATTCCGGGGATGTTTTTGTAAAGACCTTCGGTAAAACGTTCGTTATGCGCCATTCGCCCGAAAACTCTTCCATCCTGTGATGTTATGCCCTCTACTGCGAAAGCGGAATTATTCGGGTTAAAACGTATATTCTGCGAAGCATTGCCGTCAAAATCGGCATATTGCGTGGCTATCTGTCCGTTAGCTGCAAGTTCGCGGATTGTTTTTTCGTCAGCGGAAAAACGACCTTCTCCGTGCGAAATGGGCACAATATACAAAGAGCCGAGTTCCAGATGCGAAAGCCACGGCGACTTATTGGAAACTATTTTTGTATTAACAAGCAAAGACTGATGCCTTCCGATTGTATTAAATGTAAGAGTAGGACAGCTGGCGCTCATGCCGCGTATCTCGCCGTATGGAACAAGTCCAAGTTTTATAAGCGCCTGAAAACCGTTGCATATCCCGCAGACAAGACCGTCTCTGTTTTTTAACAAGTCCATTATTGAATCAGTTATTTCGCTGTTGCGGAAAAAAGCGGTTATGAATTTTCCCGAACCGTCAGGTTCATCTCCGCCTGAAAATCCTCCCGGAATAAAAATAACCTGCGAGTTTTTTACAGCTTTTACAAAACCTTCAATGCTTTGCGTTATATCGGCGGAAGATAGGTTTCGTATAACGAAAGTTTCAGCGGTACCGCCTGCTTTTTCAACCGCTCTTGCGCTGTCATACTCGCTGTTCGTGCCGGGGAAAACCGGAATTACAAAACGTGGTTTGGAAATTTTAAACCGGGAAGATTTTAATGTTTTCCGGTTCGCTGTAGTATCATAATGAAAGTTTTCTGTTTTACCGTTTTGTTTAATCAAATACGGATACACAGGCTCTAATGTGTTCTCCCACGCAAATTGCAGCCTGGAAAATAAAATCTCTATATTTTTTGTTTTAAGCAGATATTTTTCGCTGGTTAATCCCAATAAAACTGCCTCAATATTGTCATTTTTAATTTCTAATTTATCATTGTCAATTTCTACTATAAATCCGCCGAATCCGTATCCGGAAGATAAATCATCTTCACAGATAAATCCAAGACGGTTACCCATGCACATTTTTAAAACAGCTTCTGCGGTGCCGCCTGAACCGGCTGCCCATGCCGATAAAATTTTTCCGTCAGCGATTAATTTTTCCACGTCGTTAAAATATTCGCGTAACGATTCAAAATCACATTCGTTAAAAACAGAAAACTTCGGTTTTAACAGATAAACCTTGCTGCCGCTCTTTTTAAACTCCGGTGTAATAATTTTGTCAATTTTTGCAATTGAGACAGCGAATGAAACAAGAGTAGGGGGCACATCAATTTGTGAGCCGTCATTTAAGGAAAAACTTCCCGACATTGAATCTTTGCCGCCGATTGCCGCGGTTTGCAGTCCAATCTGGGCGTCAAGAGCGCCCAGAAGAGACGCAGCCGGTTTTCCCCATCTTGCAGGCTCGTTTTGCAGTCTTTCAAAATACTCCTGAAATGTCAGGTAACATTTTCGCCTGCTGCCTCCCATCGCGATAATTTTTGCGACAGAGTGAACTACGGCAAAAACAGCTCCGTGATACGGACTTACAGATGAAATTTCCGGATCAAATCCCCATGACATAAGAGAGCATGTATTTGTCTCTCCGTTTAAAACAGGAAGTTTAGCCGCCATAACCTGCACAGGTGTTAGCTGATATTTTCCTCCGAAGGGAGCGGCGGCAGCGGCGGCTCCGATGCAGGAATCAAACCGTTCACAAAGCCCTTTTTGCGAACAAATATTTAAACTTCCGGCAAATTTAATCAGATCATTCTCATCAGAAAAAACTGTTTTGCGCTCTTTTGTATCCGGCTCCCTGGTTTTACCTATAAAAACTTTAGCGTTCTTTTTAGCTCCGTTGGAATTTAAAAAATCGCGGGAAAGATTAACAATTGTTTTCCCGTTCCAGTTCATGATAAGACGCGGCTCTTTTATTACATCAGCGATAACAGTCGCTTCTAAATTCTCGCTAGAGGCAAGTTTAAAAAAGGCGTCAATATTTTCTTTTGCGACAACAACAGACATTCTCTCCTGGCTCTCGCTGATTGCGATTTCTGTGCCGTCAAGACCTTCGTATTTTTTTGGAACTTTGTCCAGTTCAATTACCAATCCGTCCGCAAGCTCGCCGACAGAGACGCTGACTCCTCCCGCGCCGAAATCATTGCATCTTTTTATTAACCGCGTAACATCAGGGCTGCGGAAAAGACGCTGAATTTTTCTCTCTTCCGGAGCGTTTCCTTTTTGCACATCCGCGCCGCAGGTAACAAGCGAACTTGTTGTGTGCGATTTTGAAGAGCCGGTCGCGCCTCCAATGCCGTCGCGTCCGGTCCTTCCGCCCAGAAGAATAACAACATCACCGTCCTGCGGCGTATTTCGTATAACGTGATGGGCAGGAGCCGCTCCGATAACAGCTCCGATTTCCATTCGTTTCGCAGTATATCCTGGATGATAAATCTCATGCACAAGACCTGTAGAAAGTCCTATTTGATTTCCGTAAGAGCTGTATCCAGCGGCGGCGGTGCGGCAAATTTTTCTTTGCGGCAGTTTTCCAGGCAGCGTATCGCTTTTAAGGGGATCTCCTGCGCCTGTTAAACGCATCGCCTGATATACAAATGAACGCCCCGAAAGCGGATCGCGAATCGCTCCGCCAAGACAGGTTGCGGCTCCGCCGAACGGTTCAATCTCGGTTGGATGATTGTGAGTCTCGTTTTTAAACATCAAAAGCCAGTCCTGTTCTTTGCCGTCAACATCAACTTTAATTTTTACAGAACAGGCGTTTATCTCTTCTGATTCATCCAAATCCGCAAGAAGACCTTTTTGTTTTAACGCCTTAGCGCCGATTGTCGCCATGTCCATCAGCGTTACCGGCTTGTCTGCTCTTCCAAGAGAAAGGCGAAGCTCTAAATATTTTTCATAGCTGCCGCGAATCTGTTTGTCTTCAATTTGAATTTCATCAAGTTCAGTAAGAAATGTAGTGTGGCGGCAATGATCCGACCAGTAAGTGTCAAGCACGCGGATTTCGGTTATAGTCGGATCGCGTTTTTCTTCATCACGAAAATATTCTCTGCAAAATTTAATATCCTGTAAATCCATCGCAAGATTCATATCAATGCGCAGTTTATCAAGATCGGTATCCGATAATAAAATGAAATCATTAATTGTTTTTATATCATCCGGCTGCTCATATTTTATTTCGAGAGTAGAAGGTTTTTCCATGGAGGCTTCACGGCTTTCAACAGGATTTATAAGCCATATTTTTATACGGGAGAACTCATCATCATTGATATCGCCGTAAACAGCGTATATTTTTGATGAATTGATGACAGGTCTTTTTTTTCCTGTCGCAAGTGAAATACACTGAGCGCAGGAATCAGCGCGCTGATCAAACTGACCTGGAAGAAATTCAGCTGCAAAAACACGGCATTTTTTTTCCGGTTCATTAAAAGAGGGTAGTTTATCATAAACAATATCTACAGGCGGCTCGGAGAAAACAGTGTTTTTAACGGAATTAAAATCATCCTGTGATATGCCTTCGGCAAAATAACGGTTTATGATACGAACTTTATCAATCTTGTTAATTTGCAGACCAAGACGTAAATCCGCGGCGACAGATGCCGCTTCTTCCGCATAATCAGCTTTTTTTTCTACATATATTTCATATACGCTCATAATAAGTAATATACATGTTTTTAAAAAAATAATATATAATTCAATCATGAGCGCAAAAAAAGAACGGATTAATGAACTGGAAAAATTAATACAAATGTATCAAAGTTCTTATTACAACGGGGAAGCGGAAATTTCCGATGATGAGTTTGATCTGCTCTGGGACGAATTAAAGGAGTTGTCTCCTGATAGTTTAGTTCTGAAAAAAATAGGAACAGGAGAAGAAAGCGCATCATTACATGGCGTAGATGGTTTTCCAAAGGCAAAGCATTTGATTCCGATGGGGAGTCAGGATAAGGCGTCAAACCCTGAAGAATTTATAAAATGGATAGAGAAGCAGGAAAAAGACGGCAAATCGTTAACCGATAGCAAGCGCAAGTTAACAAAAAAATACATAGTGCAGTTTAAATTAGACGGCGCAAGCCTTGAATTACAATACGATAAAGGCGCGCTGATTCGCGCTGTAACACGCGGAGACGGAATTACAGGCGATGAGATTACCGCCAATGCGCGGCGCATGAGCGGGACTGTTCAGAAGCTGGACATTCCGTTTACAGGCGGCGTAAGGGGCGAAGTAATAATGACTCATGCTGTTTGGGAAAGCAAATATCCGTCAAAAGCAAACTGCCGTAATGCCGCCAACGGAATAATGCGCCGCAAGGACGGCGAAGGCTGTGAAGATTTAACCGTAATTGTTTATGACGCTTCTTTCACAAATGACGACAATTATTTTAAGGATGAACTGCAAAAAGTAAAGTGGCTGCAGCAGCGCGGCTTTCAAACAACAGAAACAAAAACTTTTTCTAGCGCACAGGAAATAATTGAATACCGCGACAAGACTGCAAAAACAAGAGAAAAATTACCGTTTGATATTGACGGTCTTGTTGTAAAAAATCTTGAAACAGATATGTCAGACCTTCGCAAAGCGCGGCCTGAAAAACAAATCGCTTTCAAGTTTGATTTGGAAACCGCGTTCAGTATTCTGCGCGAAATTGAATGGAGCGAATCGGGCGCGACATATACTCCAATCGGTATAATCGATCCTGTTCGTCTTGCGGGAACCACTGTAAAAAGGGCGAACCTTAACAATCCTGATTCGATCCGTTCAATGGGATTGAAAATCGGCTCTGCTGTATCAGTTGTAAAACGCGGAGAAATAATTCCTAAAATTGAAAGGCTCGCCCCTGTTTCCAATTCTGAAAAGAATCAAATTGCGGCGCAGCTTCAGGCGCAAGAGATTGTTTTTCCGGAAACCTGTTTGACTTGCGGCGCAAAACTTGTTGACGGCGGAACGAGGCTTTACTGCCCGAATTCTCAGTGCCCAAAGAGACTGCTGCACAGGCTTGAAAAATGGGTTTCTGTTCTTGATATCCGCGAGTTAGGTGAAAAACTTTTACGGCAATTATTCGAAAAAAATATTAGGCATATTCATGAACTATATTCATTAAAAACAGAAGAGTTATCTGAATACGACAGAATGGGTGAATTATCCGCCGCAAAAGTTATACGCCACATTCAAACAAAACGAGAGATAACTCTGGCAGCCTTTGTCGCCGGTTTTGATTTTGAAGGCATTGCGGAAACCACAATGGAAAAAATCGCCGCCGCAGGTTTTAACACTCTGGAAAAATTACAGGGAGCTGCAATCGCTGACCTTGCCGCAGTCTTTAGTATTGGTGAAATAACCGCCTCAGTAATTATTGACGGCTTAAAGGAATGTGCGCAGGAAATGGAAGCGGTTTTAAATACCGGCATAATAAAAATCGCGCCGCCTCCTTCGCAAGAGTCGCTGCCCCTGCGCGGAAAGTCATTTTGTTTTACAGGCGAGCTTAAAACCATGAAAAGGGGCGAAGCTGAGGAGAAAATAAAAGCATTGGGCGCGCAGGCAAAATCGTCCGTTGTTAAAGGACTTTCCTATCTGGTAACCAACGATCCGGAATCCGGCTCTTCCAAAAATAAAAAAGCAAATGAGTTAGGAGTAAAAATTATTAACGAAGACGAATTCGCCGCGCTTATTTCTTCAAACACAAAAAATAAATTTGAACTTAAGCAAGGTGAATTATTTTAAAGCTGTAAAATATTTTTTTGCAAAGCCGCAATGCACAACGAGTCGTCTTAAAACAGACGCAGGAGCTATTCAGAGGTATCTTCGATTAGGTAATAATTTTCCATTGCCAAAAACTTCTCGCGGTTTTTCTGTATCAAATCAAGTTCACGGTTAATAGTCCTGGCGTAGTTTAACGTACCTCTTTCCATACGGACAGCTTCATCCTGCCAGAATTGAACTTTCTGTAAATCAATCCAGCGCAAACGCCTTTCATTCGCTTTTTGCGCCCATGAAACTGCTTCTTCCCAGTAATAGAGAGCGGTGCGGTAACATGTTTCGGCTGTATCAAGGCTTTCTAAAATCTGCTCTTTAAACGGCGCGTTGTAAAAATACGCATTACGTTTGTTCCATTTATTTCCCAAAAACAGGTATTGCTCTATCAATTTCAGGTGAAGATGCATGTTAAATAAATAACGGTATTTTTCCCATTGGATTTCATTTTCGATGAGCGCCAGAGCATAAAGCGGATTTGCGAAAGGCGCTTTTATTGCCTGCTCAAGCCAGTAAATGTTTTCCATGCTGTCTTCTGGGTACTGAATAAGATGAACGTGAAAAAGTCTGTAATACTGTTCCTTGTAAGTTACAAAGTAGCTGTTTACAGGGATCGCTACAGACAGCAAAATGAGTATTGAAATTAATTTAAAGGCTTTTATCACTATACGCTAAATATCGGCATACCTGCTATTTTACTCCATACTTGATCTGCTACCTCATCCGCGCTTTTTGACGCGTCCAGCACTTCTACAACTGCGCCTTTTTCACGGTATTTTTCCAGCATGGTTTTGTATTGTATGCGCACTTTTTCCTGGAACTCAAGATGCTCATAAATTTCAAGCTCCGCCCGGTCTTTCATTCTTTCAATGGCTGTTTTAGGATCGATATCCAGAAAGATAGTCATCCCGGGTGCAGGAAAATGCCGGTTTAAAGAACCGGTAAATTCATCGCCGCATTCAATTCCCTGATAAACCAGCGATGAAAGGACGAACCTGTCGCTGACCACCAATTCGCCGCGGTTTACATGAGAGAGGATTCCGCCGTCTCCGTATATGTGTTCATATCGATCCGCCGCAAAAAGAAGGGCAAGCGTTTGCGGTTTTATATCAATTTCTTTTTTTAATGCGGAGCGGATTATTTTTCCGGTTTGACTGTCTGTCGGCTCAAAAGTAGTAAAAAATTTTATTTTTTTAAAATTTTTAAGACGTTCCGCGAGTAAAGACAGCTGAGTTGTTGTTCCGCTGCCGTCTCCGCCTTCAAAAACAAGAAAATTTTGAATGATTTCCATTATTATAATAAGATAACATAGTTTAATGTATCATGTTAATACCAAATGTGTTATAATTTAAGTGGAAATGTCAATTTTTAGTAAAAAAAACGGTAAAAATCCGCTTCCTTTGTCATTTTATATTAAAATATTCTCGTTTTTTGCGATAATCGGCGTTTCCGCCATTGTAATGATGCCTTTACAGGACGCAATTAGCAGGGCAATGTACAATGTTCGCAATGATTTTATAGGAAGATTAGAAAATTTTACAGGAACGAAGATATATTATTCGTCAATCAGACCTACAATTTTCGGTTCTATTGATATCAGAAACCTAAAATTTATGAACGGCGAGGCTCAGATTTTAACCGTATCCCGGATAAGGCTGAATTTTTCGGTTCTGGAATTAATTTTGCAAAAAAGGATATTTATTCATACTGTTCAAATCGAAAGACCGGTTTTAAATATTGATACGCAAAGAGACAGTGAAACTTTGGAATTTCTTTCATCATTGATAAAAAACGGCAGTAACGAACAACATCGTCCGGATACCCAAAAAATAACTCTTACGCAAATTTCAGAAATTCTTCCGCGCAACGCGAATTACCGGATACGGCAGGGTTCTTTCCATTTTTCAGGCGCAAATTCGCAGTACAGCCTTGATGAAATAAATTTTAATATTAAGGAAGAAGATCAGTACATAGTTTTGGACGGCAGTATAACGGCGGAATTTATATATTCTGCCCTTGCGAATAAAACATTAATGCTTGGCACAAAAATCGGCATAAACAGCGTAAGCGCAAACGATTTAAAGACAGGTAAAGCCGATATTGCTTTTTCGTATATAACAATTTCGCAGCGCAACGAGGGAAACAAAAACGAATCATTTTTCAGACCGGCTGTAAGCCGAGGCAGACCGGTATTGTTATTTAGCGTTCTTCCTTTTAACATTTCAGCTTCTTTCAAAGATAACGAGTTGTATTCGATAAAACCAAAAGACAATAAAGCCGCGTATAATATTCGTTACAATACAGAAAGAGAATTTCTGTTTGCCGATTTAAATTTCGACGATTTTATCTTAAGCGATATTATTTCTGTTTCGGATTTTTTCAGCGACAAAAAACATCTGTTTGATATTCCCATAAAAGGATCGGCGGCTTTTTCTTATGATCAAACAACAAAATCATTTTCTTATAATCTTAATTTAAAGGGCGGCAATATTGATGTACCGTCTTTTCCCTTAAATGACGCTTTTAGTCTCATTTTAGCAGGAGATCAGGGGAAAGTTGATATAACAGATTTACGGATATCAGCTTCCGCCGCCACTGCGAAAGCGGGACTGTTTCAGGGGAGTGCGGGAGTATCAGGTGAAATTGTCTTTGCTCCCCTTAAATATAACGGGACAGTTTTTTTAGATCGTATAAGTCTGAGCAAGGGAGAGGCGATTTCCGCCGTTTTTGAAGCGTCAAATATAGGGGACAGAATTCAGGTAACAAGCGGCGAAATAAAAATTGCGCAGGCGGCGATTTATGATTTTATAGCTTTTTTGCATCCTTCTCAAAAAGATACAGGCATTAATATTTCATGTCACAGCATTAACGGCGGAGAACTTTTTTTAGACGCGGTTTACAATTATTATCCAAGGGAACTTGAAGCGTCATTAACGCTTGTTTCTTTATCGCTTTTTGATTTAATGGAATTTGTCCGTCCGTTTGCAAATATTATCGATATTCCGTTCGGCAGAAGCTTTCTCAGCGGTTCTCTTGTAAGCGCGGATTTTTTCATATCAACAGATTTTAACAATATTTTTTATAACGCTCCGAATATAGTTTTTAATTTAGGCGCCACACGCGGTGTTGTTTCGGTATCGGGAACCGATCATCAGTTTACATTAAGCGAAGGATTGATAAATTTATATGATAATGAATTAAATATATCAGCTAACATGGTTTTTTCAAATCCGCTGGATCTAAGTTTCCAGATTAATGCTGCTTACCTTGATATCGCATGGCAGGTAGAAGGTCAGATTATAGACAGAAATACGCTGATAATTCATGAGCCGAACGGACTGCATGCATACGGGAATATTTCCAATACAGGAGCCATGTCGGGATACATCGAAGGCATTAATTTTCCGGTGCCTTTCGCGGCGCAGGCATTGTATCTGAACTTTTATACAGCATTGCGGTATGACTCGCCGGATTTCTGGAATCTGGATTTTAATGATTTTTTTGCGGTATATAACAGCGAAGAAGTTTTCCGGGCATCTGGCTATGCGGATCAAAACGGAGCAAAATTCAACAATATTCAATACATCGATTCTGAAGGAACATTAACGGCGGACGCTGAATTTTTCTGGAATGTCGGTTTTTCAGATATAAGATTGACTTTTTTCGCTTCTGACGGAGATGAAGAAGGCGAAAATTATTATTTAACAGGACAATACAAAGACAATAAAATTGATATAAAGGCATCTTTCTCCGATATGCATTTAAGCCGTTTTACCAAAGCAAATGATTTAATTGTCGTTAATGCCGATGTTCAGGTTTCATGGGACTCCATAAATCAGTTCAACGCTCAACTGGATTTATTTTCATTTGACGCGTACATTCAAGGAGCGCCTGTATCCGCGTCTGTAAGCGTGTATATGTCAGATAATATATTACTTGTAAATAGATTGAATTTTGAGTATTTAACCATGAGCGCGTATGTTCAGGAATTGCATTTTAACAGGCTGGACGGTTTTGGAAATATGCAAATGAATATGAAAGGCGTTATCATGAACAATTTGATGGAAAGCGAAATAAAATTAAATACAAATTTTAATAAAATAGATTCATGGATGGATTTCAGAAAAATTCTAAATAAATTCAACGGCACTCTGGCTTTTGAAAATATCAAATACGGCGATTACTCCGCGGATCAAATTTCGTTTGACTTTTCAGCTGATAACGGCGCGTTTTTGGCGGCAGGCGGCATTGGTGAAATGCTGCGTCTTGATATGGACAAAGACGGGTATTTTTTCCTTGGTTTATCAGCTCCTTTTCCAATAAAAGGTGTTATTACAGGAACATATAATAATAAAGGAATTATAGACGCTACTTCGAACAACTTTTTTATTGATATGGAATTATTATATAACCTGGTTTCCTCATCAACCGGTTTTGATATAACCGGAGGTTACATAACCGGGCAGATGAATTTACGCGGTCCGTTCTGGAATCCGGAGTTTTACGGTTATGGAAACGCGACAAGTATGCAATTTTATTCTGCCGATTATGTGAGCAATGTTATAAGAGCTGTTCCTTTTAGAGTAACCGCCGAAGGCCACGAAATGACATTTGAAAATGTTGTTATAGGATCAGGTTCCGGCAGCGCTGTTATAGACGGCTGGCTTCATTTTTTAAACTGGTCTCCGGTATCAATCGGTTTAAATATCAATATACCAAGAGATACTCCGGTTCCCTATGGTTTTAATATTGCGGGTTTTATCGCTTCGGGAAACGCTTCAGGAAACCTGGAATTATTATTTGAAACACGCGACAACTTTTTGGAATTATCGGGCAAATTATTTACCAATACCGCTCAGCTTGGGTTAAATACGGATACAATGGCAGCCAATAGTGATTTACAAATTAACTCGATTGTGGATTTAACAATAACAACAGGTTCTGCGGTTGAATTTGTCTGGCCGACTTCTAACCCGATTATCAGGGCAAATCCTGAAATGGGAACTCTAATATCGGTTTACAGCGATACAAAATCGGGAGTTTTTTCACTGGACAGCGATGTAAACATCAAATCCGGCGAATTTTATTATTTTAACAGGAGTTTTTATATCCGTCAGGGAAACATTATCTTCAGGGAAAGTGAAAGTAAATTTGATCCCATAATAAGCGCCAGGGCGGAAATCCGTGAGCGCGCTGATTCAGGAGCCGTTACAATTTCCATGGTTGTAGAAAATAAGCCGCTACTCCGGTTTGAACCTGTTTTTACAGCCAGTCCAAGCCTGACCCAGCTTGAAATTTATACGATTTTAGGACAAAATCTAGGAAGTGTTCAAGGGGATGAGAATACCGACATGCAGCGGTTCCTGATATCATCTACAACCGATATTTTGGCGCAAATTGTCTCAAGTTCGGAATCTTTGTCACAATTAATGTTTTTAAGGCAGTTAGAACAGCAGGTTAGAAATACTTTACGATTGGATATGTTCAGTATACGGACAAGGTTTATACAAAACGCGTTTGTTTCAGGCATAACAGGCGCTCAGAGCGGCGTTTTTGACAGAAACGTCGGAATTAGTAACTTTTTTGACAATACAACTGTTTTTATTGGTAAATACATTGGTCGTGACATGTTTATTCAAGGTATGCTAACATTGAGATATGATGAAAATAACAGAGCGTTCGGCGGCATTGTTTTTGAACCGGATATTGGTATCGAATTACAGAGTCCTTTTATAAATATAAGATGGGATTTCTTTCCATATCACCCGGAAAACTGGTGGGTTAGTGATAATTCTATTACCATAAGCTGGAGAAAGTCATTTTGAGCCGGAAGTTTTTAACTGCAGGTTTACAGGAGTTTTGATGAAATTTAAGTTATTGTTTTTTCTTTTTTTTGCGACTGTTGTATTGTGCTTTTCTCAGGATTTCTTTGAATCTTCTGATAATTCTGAATGGTATCATGGCAAAACAATCAGAGATGTTGTCTTTACCGGGTTAAATAATATACAGCAATCGGAACTTGACGCTTTAATGAATCCCTATAAAGGGCAGTTATTGGATGATAATCTTTACTGGGAAATGCAGGGGAAACTCTATGCTCTTGAATATTTTGATCGCATAGAACCTTCAATTACGCAGTATAACATATCAGGAAGCGAAGTATTAATCAGGTTTGCAGTTGCTGAACGCCCGATAATAGGCAGAATTATTTTTACCGGAAATTCCGGGATGAACCGCAGGGAACTGAATGAATTAATAGTATCAAGAGTAAACGATATTTATAATAAATCAAAAGTCTTTTTTGATATCGATTCCATTACAAATAAATATCTGGAAAAAGGTTATCCCGATGTAATTGTTACTTCTACGGAATCCCTGGCGGCAGATTCAACAATAACCCTGGTCTTTAATATTACAGAAAGCGATCAAATAACAATTTCTAGAATTGAATTTCAGGGCAATGTTAGATTTTCCAGCACCGCATTGAAAAGGCAGCTTTCGTTAAAAGCCCGTGCATTTCTTGTTGACGGCGCTTTTCAGGAATCAAAACTTGTTGCGGACAGGGAAGCGATATTAAAATACTACCGCGACCGCGGTTATATTGACGCAAGAATTGTCGATGTTACGCAATCTTATGAATCAGATTCAAAACGGACAAACATGATTCTGACATTCATGATCGAAGAAGGCTCGGAATTTAAATTCGGAGGCGTAACATTTGAAGGCAATATTATCTTTACTACAACACAGCTCAGCGATCTAATTACGACAAAAACAGGCGATACAATAAATTGGACACGGCTGGAAATGGATTTACAGCGCGTAAACGACCTTTATTTTGAAAATGGATATATCTACAATGTAATTGCAAAAATACCGGATAAAAATAATCAGACAAATACATTATCGTTTAACGTTCAAATTACAGAAAGAAGCAGAGCTTATGTTGAAAATGTTATTGTTGTAGGAAATGAAAAAACAAGAACCAATGTAATATTAAGGGAAATTGCCCTTGAACCTGGAGATATATTTTCCAGAACAAAAGTTTTGGAAGCTACCCGTAATTTGTATAACCTGCAGTTTTTCGCCAATGTTTGGCCGGATATACTTCAGGGAAGCGCAGAAAACCTGATGGATTTGATAATTAATGTGGAAGAGCAGCCGACTACAGATATTCAGTTTGGACTGACTTTTACCGGCAGCAGTGATCCGAATTCATTCCCGATATCAGGACTTCTAAAATGGAATGATCGCAATCTTGCCGGTACGGGAAATCAGCTTGGCGTTGAAGTAAATTCATCAATTGTCGATACAAGTTCAATATCATTGGATTATATGCACAGATGGGTGCTGGGACTGCCTCTCTCGCTTGGAATTGATTTTACGGCGAATTATTCAAAACGAATGGCGACAATTGACAATCAGCCGCCGTTCTTTTACGGCAAAGAAGAGTTTGCTTATCCGGACGGTTTCGACTCATACGCGGAATATATATATTATAATAAAACTCCGACAAATGAATTCTTAATGTCTTATGAACAATGGTACTTGTCTTTGGGTATTTCCTCCGGATACAAATGGTATACAATGCTGGGCGATGTCAGCTTAAACGGAGGACTGCGTATCGGTCTAGTAAATAATATTTATGATAATATTTTCAGACCTTTTGATCCTGTCATAAGAGAAGGAAATAACACATGGGCGCCGAAAAATTTATTATGGTTAACGCTTTCACTTGATCGGCGTGATATTTTTTATGATCCTTCAGCAGGATATTATATATATGAACGATTTGGAATTTACGGCATCTTTAATAATGAGATAGAACATTATTTGCGCAGCGATACAAAATTCCAGTATTATATGACTTTATTTGATTTTGAAGTTACAGACAACTGGAATTTCAAATGCGTACTTGCCGTGAATGCGGGAATATCCGTCATATTTAAACAACCAGGGCGGCGCGATTCACTGTTATCGTCAATAGAAAGCGCGAATAAACTTGCGATAGACGGTATGTTTGTCGGCAGGGGATGGAAGGACGAATATTTAAACAAGGGAATGCTTCTTTTGGATAACTGGATTGAACTTCGCTTCCCTTTAGTACGCGGTATTTTAGCTTTTGATTTATTCTTTGACGCTGTTGCTGTTGAAACAGACGAAGGTTATTATTTCGGGGAAAATTCATTGGGAGAATCAAATTTTACAATTGAAAATTTCAGGTTTGGTTTCGGCGGAGGATTAAGGTTTACGATTCCTCAATTTCCTATCAGGTTAAGTCTTGTAAAACGGTTTAGATTTAAAGACGGTATTCATTGGGTAAAAGGTCCGATATTTGGTATGGATCTTGTAATGTCTTTTGTTATGTCATATTAATTAGGTAAGGGGGCTATCATGCTGAAACGTGTTTTTATTTTTTTACTGCTTAATGCAGCCTGTTTCGGAATCCTTTACAGCCAGTCGCATATTACAAGGATTGCTGTAGTGGATTTACCTCGCGTTTATACGGAATTCTTTTCAGAATCAAAAGCTGTCAGGGATTTTGAAGCGAAAACAGCAACTGTTCAGCGCGAAATTGACAGAATGCAGAAAGAAATTCAGGATCTTAAAACAAGACAAGCTGATGCCATCCAAAGAGATAATCAGAATGAAATAACAAGACTGGAATCGGAAATCGCAAGAAGAACCGAAAACCTCAGGGTTTATTACCAGTCAAGAACTGCCGAACTTGAAGATCAGAGAAAAAAGTTAATGCAGTCAGGCGAATTTTTAAATCAGGTGCATAATGAGATTCGGTTTATCGCGGAGAGTGAAGGCTATACAAATGTTTTTGATTTAAAAAACACTCAAGGCATGATTTGGTTCAGCCCTTCTGTTGATATTACAGAGAAATTAATTCAGAGTTTACGCGCAAAAGCAAGACAATAATATTTTCGTCATGATTTCCAATGCTCCCTCAAGTCCAATGCTCGACCAGTACAGGCGCATTAAAAAAGGGCAGGAGGGAAATGTGCTTTTTTTCCGTCTTGGCGATTTTTATGAAATGTTTGCCGAAGACGCTGTTGAAATCTCCGCTCTTTTAAATCTGACTCTGACAAGCCGCAACGGCGTTCCCATGTGCGGTGTTCCGTATCACGCGGCGCGCTCCTATATCGCGCGTCTTTTAAAACTTGGAAAAAAAATTGCAATCTGCGAACAGCTCACTTCTCCTGTAAAGGGAACCAAGGTAATTGAACGTGATGTTGTGGAAGTAATAACTCCAGGCACAACAGTCGATGAAGATTTTCTTGACAAGGGAAGCTCGAATTATCTGTGTTGTCTTGCAATGGCGCATAACGATGAAAAAAGAACGCTTTCATTTTCCTATATTGATCTTTCTACAGGTGATTTTTATTCTACCGCCATGGAAAATGATAACGCGGGTGAAACGCTGAGGCAGGAACTCGAGCGGCTTCAAATAAAAGAAATGCTGATTCAGGAATCGCTGCTGGAAGAAGACGAAGCTGTCGCCGCGGCTGTTTATGATCGTTCTTCACTGGTTTTAAACCGCTGGGCGGATTGGCTTTTCGATCCAGTGCAGGCAAAATCAAGGCTGGAAAAACAATTTTCACTTGCCTCACTTAAAAGTTTCGGTCTTGATGAAAACAGCGCGGAAATTATTTCCGCAGGAACGCTGCTGGATTATCTTGATACAACTTCAAAAAGCCTGCTTTCGCACATCAAAACAATAAAAATTTACAGGGACAGCGAATATCTTGGAATTGATGAATCGAGCCAGCGCAATCTGGAATTACTGTGCAATCAAAGAGACGCGGATGTCCGTTTTTCTCTTTTGGAAGTAATGGATGAAACGCGCTGTTCTATGGGACGCAGATTATTAAAGAGGCGGATACTTCATCCTTTAAGGGATATTAAATTAATAAATAACCGTTTAAATATGGTGGAGTATATTTACCGCGATCAGGGACGATTAAGCAGGCTGCGCGAGCTTTTGGGAAGAACTCCTGACCTTGAAAGGCTTTGTTCCAGGCTTGCAATGGATAAAGCCCACGGACGCGACATGCTCGCGATCAAAAATTCCATTTTTTCATTTCACGAAATAGATAATATTTTTTTTCAAAGCAATAAAGATAAAAAGGACTTATGTTTTGAAAGCGGCGACGCTGAGAATAGTAATTTTGACGAATTAATAAAATTACAGCAATTGCTTGAAAACGGCATTTGCGATGAGCCTTCGATAGTGTTTAACGAAGGCAATTTGATAAGAAACGGATATAATGCCGAACTTGATACATTGCGCTCTATGAAAGATAATTCAAGACAGATTCTGGATGTTTATCTTGAAGAAGAAAAACAACAGACAGGAATAACAAGTCTTAAAATCCGTTATAACCGTTTAATAGGCTATTTTTTTGAAGTTACAAAAACCAATCTTGAAAGAGTGCCTAAACATTTTATCAGGCGGCAGGGAATCGCAGGCGGAGAACGTTATACGACAGACCGCCTCGCCGGTCTTGAAGCGGAAATTAACGGAGCGTCGGACAAGATTATAGAACTGGAAAAAAAGCTGTTTCTGGAAATTCGCGGCGAGGCAAAAAAATCGCTCTTCCTTTTGTCAGCGGCAGCCAGACGTATTGCGGAAATTGACGCTGCGCAGTCTATTGCGAAAGCCGCCTCAATAAGAAGCTGGACTCGCCCGCAGTTAAATGAGAGCGGAGAACTTGAAATATACGAAGGCCGTCATCCGGTTGTTGAAGCGCATCTTAACAGGGGCGAATATATGCCAAATGATATTCTGCTAAGCGCCGAAGATAAAGGTATTTCTTTTGCAATGATAACAGGTCCCAATATGGCAGGGAAATCAACTTATCTGCGTTCCGCGGCTCTTATTACAATTATGGCGCAGGCAGGCAGTTTTGTTCCTGCAAGGGAAGCGCGCATCGGATTATGCGACAGAATTTATTGCAGAGTAGGAGCCTCCGATAATCTTGCCCGCGGAGAATCAACATTTCTTGTTGAAATGAACGAGACTGCTTTTATATTAAACACAGCAACAAAAAACAGCATTGTTATCATGGACGAAGTGGGAAGAGGAACAGGAACCAACGACGGACTTTCAATCGCATGGGCTGTCAGCGAAGAGCTTCTGAACAGGATTGGATGCAGAACCCTCTTCGCAACTCACTTCCATGAACTTTCACTGTTGTCTCATCCCCGGCTTGCAAACCGTTCAATGGAAGTTCTTGAGCAGGGAGAGAAAATTATTTTCCTGAGAAAATTAAAAGAAGGTCCTGCCGCCGAGTCGTATGGTATTCATGTCGCAATGCTTGCAGGACTTTCGCAGAATGTTCTTAAAAGGGCCGGAGAAATTCTGGCTTTGTTAAAAAAAAGGGATTCGGAACTTGAATTGTCATTTACCGGCAGCGGCTTTGCAGTTAACCGCAGCGAAGAAAAGGCTGACGAAATCCAAATACCGGAAGAAAGTTTATTGGAAAAATTATTTATGGAAATTAATCCTGAGCAGATGACGCCTCTAGAAGCTCTTAACATTCTTTGCCAGTGGAAAAAATTGCAGCAGGCAGGCTTTAAATCAAATGAAAAATTTACCGTGAATAATCCAATAGAACAAAAGCGTAAAGTACGGACAGAACAGATTATAAAAGTAATTGATTCAAATCTTTCGCTGTTTGATTAGCAATATAAAAACCGGAGAGTGTTGTGTCCAATTTAAGGGACAGATTAAAACGAATTCAGGAATCAAAAAAAAATATTTTGCAAGGTGAAATACGCGGGCAGCCTGATGATATTCCGGTTATGGAAGGCTGGGAACCATGCGGATTTAAAGTAATAAAAAGAAAAGTAATATTAAAATCTCCTTTTAAGTCAATAAAAAACCTGCCGGAGTTTATCGCTGTTTTTGTACCTGACCTTGCAGGAAAAGAAATTTCCGCTTTAGAAAACTTTTTATTTTTTGATTTGGAAACAACAGGACTTTCCGGAG
>Ga0209755_10003711_pt1 | contig 18780 bp, 14 predicted proteins | sample TergutCo191P1_FD_187301 | JGI IMG/M metagenome (GOLD analysis project Ga0209755, IMG submission 187301) | Cornitermes sp. P1 segment gut microbial communities from Petit-Saut dam, French Guiana - Co191P1 (SPAdes) (version 2) | ecosystem: Host-associated > Arthropoda: Insects > Digestive system...
TTTTTCTCCGGTAAGATTGTCTATGTAGTCAATGCTTTTTATTTTGCCCGATACACTGGCATGAACCGGCGATGAAACAGATCCCACTGCTTCACCTATAAGCTGTCCGACCTTTACATAGTCGCCAATGGCGACAACAGGATTTGCCGGAGCGCCGTCATGCATGGACATCGGCAATTTCACTTCCGCCGGTACCGGTATGGCCTCCGGTAGACTTTTGGCCGTGTTTTTCAGATGCGGCGCCGATACACCGCCCAGCTTTTTCATTGTTTAACCATCTCCATTCTGCTCCTTGGAATAATTTGTGCTTAGGCTTGCGTCAAACGCCGAAATTCTAGCATAAATTATAAAGATTTTAAAGATATGCCGGAGTTATTGTTATAGACATAATAAATTGGACGACTTCCCGCTTGACATATAAGTAAGGCAGGTATATATTTATAGTTGAACGATTGCTCAACCGTTTGAGGTTAAAAATGAAAAATAGTATGCCTATGTGCGATAGCGAGCTTATTCACGGTGAACTTGTCAAACAGTTCAGTGAAATTATGCCGAAAGATGAAGATTTTTACGAGCTTGCCGACCTTTACAAGATGTTCGCGGACAGTACCCGCGTGCGTATTCTTTGGGTTCTTTCCAATAAGGAAATGTGTGTTTGTGACATCGCCGCGCTGCTTGGTATGACAAAATCGGCAATTTCCCATCAGCTTAAAAGCCTGCGCCTTGCCAACCTGGTGAAATATGCCAAACGCGGCAAGGAAGTCTACTACTCTCTTGCCGATAGCCATGTGAAAGATATTTTTGAGAAAGGTTTTGAGCATATTCACGAATAAAGGAGTTTTATATGGGACACTCTCATAATCACGGACATTCGCACGACAGTTCACAGAATATCGGCGTTGCGTTTTTTCTGAACCTGTCTTTTACCATTATTGAGCTTATAGGCGGGATAATAACAAACAGCGTAGCCATAATCTCTGACGCGGTTCACGACTTTGGCGACAGTGTATCCCTTGCCCTTGCGTGGTATTTCCAGAAATTGTCCAAAAAGGGAAGCAATAAGCTTTACAGCTATGGCTATAAACGCTTCTCGCTTTTGGGCGCGATAATCAATTCCGTTGTCCTGATTGTCGGCAGTGTTTTCATATTATCGGAGGCCATACCCCGCATATTCAATCCGCAGGAAACAAGCGCAAAAGGTATGTTTATTTTGGCAATCATAGGCATAGCGGTAAACGGGGCGGCGGTGCTCCGGACGCGAAAAGGAAGCTCCATAAACGAAAGAGTTGTTTCACTGCATTTGCTTGAAGACGTATTGGGGTGGTTCGCGGTTCTAGCTGGTTCAATTTTGATTTACCTTACCGGTTTGACAATTTTTGATCCGCTTCTTTCAATCGCCATTTCTTTGTTTGTATTGTTTAATGTTTTCCGGAATATTAAACAGGTTCTGCCGATTCTTTTGCAGGGAACTCCCCGTGAACTGAAACAGGAGCACATTGTAAACGAGTTAAACGAAATAGAAAATATTGCAAGTATACATGATCTGCACATTTGGTCATTGGACGAGGATTACAATGTTCTTACCGTCCATGTAAAATTGGAAAAACCCCTGTCGATGGATGAACTGGCCGATTTGAAGAGACAAATCCGGACAATGCTTAAAGAAGAGGAAATTCAGCACGCCACGATTGAATTTGAAACAGGAGAAGAACACTGCGATTTTATTAATTGCATTTAGAAAGGAAGGCTGAACAATTATTAGCAGTAACGCTTTAATATTTCTTCCAAATCCTGTTTGGCAACAGGCTTTGATAAAAAACCGTTAAACCCGTTATTCAAAAACATTTTTTCCTTTTGGGGATCTATATCACCCGTTAACGCAATGATTATACTTTGCTTTGCGTTTGTTTCCCTTTCCCTTTTGCGGATACAGTCTGTCGCTTCGATACCGTCCATTTCCGGCATACGGTAATCCATAAAAACAATATCGTATTCATTGTTTGCGGTTTTTTCAATGGCTTCAGCGCCGCTTGCCGCCGTATCTACCTGCAATCCGTATTCCTCAAATTTGAATTTCAAAATATTTAGAATCATTTCCGTGTCTTCTACAATTAATACGCTGTAATTATTCTTTGCTGTAGTATGCTGAACAGGATTTATTGTATATGGAACTTCGTTACCGGAAACGGGTGATGGATTACTGCCGGCGGGAAAAAGGTATGCCAATTTATCATGCAAAAGTAACATTTTCTTCCTGAAGCCTACAAATCTGTGCTTGCAGTAATTTATGTCATGCTTTGATGAAGCTATCTGCATCGTGCGCGCCATTTCTGACAAGGTTGAGGCTCCGATAATGGCAAGCATGGTTTTCATGGAATGTATAGAGATCAGAAAATTATGCAAGTCTTTATTTTCAAGAAAGTCTGACATTTTGCCGCATTCAGATTTTAACTTTCCAAAAAATATTCCCAGTGTTTCGCAGTATGTATCCTTTTTATCCGCAACATGACTTAATCCGGTTTTAATATTAATTTCTTTTATTGCAGCGAGCGCCTCAAAAAAATTATTCAGTGTTTCAGTGTTTTCTGTTTGCTTTATATCTTCTGCCTTGTTTATTTTTTTTGGAGAAATCCATTCTTTGAGGATTGCGTCCAATTCCTGTATGTTAACAGGTTTTAATAAAAAGCCGTTAAATCCATCGTCATGAAGAGTATCCTTCATGACGGAAAACGCGTTGGCTGTTAACATTATAATCGGAAGTTTTTCATATTCCGGCCCAAGTTCCCTTATTTTTTTTGTTGTCTCGATGCCGTCCATGGCCGGCATAATGTGATCCATAAATACAAGGTCATACAAATTATTTTTAACGTAAGATTTTTTTATTTTTTCGATTGCTTCGAATCCGCTTATTGCGGTGTCTATCTGCAAACCATAGGGAGAGAGCAGCCCTTTTGTAACATAAAGATTCATGTCAATGTCATCGACGATTAAAACTTTTCCAAAGGGGATTGGTTCCCGGCTAATCTGATTATTTCTTACATTCGCCCTTAAATTACTGCGGAATTGGCGCATTTTTTCCGCTGTTTCTTTTCCTATTGGCTGCGCATTTACATTACCCTGCGGGATGCGGACAGTAAAAAGAGAGCCGGAGCCTTTCTTGCTTTCAGCTTTTATCTCGCCGTTCATCATGTGTATCAGATTTTTCGTGATGCCCATTCCCAGGCCCGTCCCCGCGATTGCCTTGTTTATACTCATATTAAAACGGGAATACTCATCAAATATTTTTCCAAGCTGCTCCTCTGTCATCCCTTGTCCTGTGTCGCGCACGCAAAAGACAAGAACTATTGTTTCATAGCCGCCGGCTTTTTTGTCAGCAATGAAGCTGCTGTCGCCGCCGGCAGGGGTGGCGGCCCTTTCGGCGTTAATCGAAAGTTCAACTTCGCCTGCGGATGTATATTTGAATGCGTTTGAAAGTAAATTGTTTAGAATCTGCCTGATGCGAATCTCGTCGCCGTAAACATGTGACGGAACATTTTCATCAACTCTGAGAATAAATTCAATCGGGGTATCTTCGTGTTTAATCGTATTCAGGTAAACGGTATCGTTGATCATCCTGCATACATTATATTGATCCTGTGTTAATTCCAGTTTTCCCGCTTCAATCTTGGATATGTCGAGTATGTCGTTGATTATGCCCAAAAGCAAATCGCCGGAGTTGTTAATTCTGATGAATGCCTCTTTTGCGTCTGCCGAAAGAATATGGTTTTGGAGCTGCATTTCGGAGATTCCGATAACAGCGTTTAGCGGCGTGCGTATTTCGTGACTCATCCTTGCCAAAAACGCGGATTTGGCTTTATTGGCGGCTTGTGCGTTTTCAATAGAGGCTTCCAACTCTTTTTGAAGTTCAAGCATTTTAGAAATGGCAAGACTTTCTTCCTCCGCGTATCGTTCTATCGCGCGGATTTGGTTGACAATTTGTAATTGATTGCGAATTTTAAGCTTTACAGTTTTTACATTAAAAGGTTTGTGAATAAAATCAGCGGCTTCAAGATCAAGACCTCTTTCCTCGCTTTCGGTATCTTCAAGTCCTGATATGATAATAACAGGTATGTTTTTTGTTTTTTTCTCTTTTTTCAACATCCTGAGTACATCAAATCCGCTTAAATCAGGCATTATAATATCAAGTAAAATAAGATCGGGGTATTTTTCATTTACAATTTCTATGGCCTCGCTGCCTCCGGATGCCGTATAGACAGTATAATCAGGCTCCAGCAGAACCCTTAAGAGATCACGGTTTGTCCGTGCGTCATCAACAATCAGAATGCTGTTTTTTTTAACACCCGAAGGTTTCTCCTGATTGGTCCCGCCGGTTGTTCGCCGCTTTGACTTATCCATTGTTCTGCTCTGTGTTAAACATTGCATCAATTATTTTGCTGTTGTTGTCCAGCCATGTTTGTATGTTAGCTATTATTTTTTCTGTGTGCCTTATAAAATCTACGTTTCGCTCAAGTATGCCGCTTAAGTTACCGGCGCCTGCCATGTCTTCCAGCTGTTTGGCGGTTTTCCTTGTTTCTTTTGCACCAATATAATCGCACATGCCTTTTAAACTATGTACGCTTGTTAAGTAATCCTTCAGGTTACTTTCTGTTACATTGCGCATTTTGTTTAAGGTCACTGGCATGTTTGCCGCAAACAGGCGCAGAGACTGTATGTAAATTTTCCTGTTTCCGCGGCATAAATTGAGCCCGCTTTCCGTGTCTACCGCAGATATCTCGATCTTAAAATTATCGTCGCTCATCGTTTACCTGTTTTCATATAAACTTCCCTTTGACCTTTTGGAATTTAAGCAACGATTTCAGGTTTTCTCAAAGCTTAAGTTTTTGAAAAAGCGACCTTAAGCCTTATATAAAGAATAACATAAATCTGCTTAAAACTCAAGATCGCGTGCAGGACAGAAAGGATGAGTATTGATCTTGTTTTCCTTGGTCGTTGACAAATTTCCGGCCCAAGTGGTAAGCTTTCCTTCGTAACTTTCCTGGGCGATTAACTCAGTGGGAGAGTGCTACCTTCACACGGTAGAAGTCACTAGTTCAAATCTAGTATCGCCCAGTAACCGTTTTCTTTGCGCTGGAAATTTCGGACGCGAATCCTCAAATCGAAGTACGTTACCTCTGAGACTGGGGATCGACAGCCATGCTGGAAATATAATGTTCCATGCTGCTGGCTAAACCTTTATAACCTTCAAGATCCGCGGATAAATCGCCTGTTTCACTTGGCCCTATCATCAGAGCGGCGATTACAAGGGACCATGCTCTTATTTGTTGTTCCTGTGTCATTTTTTCCTCCGTGAGTTTGGTATCCCCGCATAGCGGGGCGGCTTGGAAGCCTGCTTTATTATATCACCTTCGCGGTTTTTTTTCAGTTTTTTCCGAGGCTTTAAATTAAAGCTCGAAAATCCTGTGCATGAAAATAGTTGCGGCCTGGGCTACGTTAAGGCTTTCCATGAGGCCGGTTCCGGGGATGCGTACCAGAAATGAACAGGCATCCTTTACTTCGGTCGGGAGGCCTGTTTCTTCGTTTCCAAAAACCGCCGCGATACCTGGACGATGGTTTCCCTTCTGCTTCCCTTTTATAATTTTTGGCAAATCGTAGACCCTGAGGCGGGCCCTGGCATCGGAGCCTATGGTTACCATGCAACGGGAAGCGTCGCTTAAAAAGGCTGCGGTGTTCTGCACACTTCTGACTGTTACATGCTCCATGCCGCCTTCGGCGACACGGTAAGCGGCTGTGGAGAGGCTGGCTTCGGGGTCTCCCCTTGAAATTACTATGTACTTAATATCAAAAAAAGCCGCTGATCTCACCATCGCTCCCAGATTGTGTTCGTTCCCTACCGAATGAAGCACAAGACCGGTATGTCCTTCCGTTGACCATTCCGCAAGATCCTCTTTGCTCAAAGGCTCAACCGCCGGCATAAGGATCATTGCCACTACTCCCTGATGGTGATTCGTCTTGCAGATTTTCTCAAGTTCCTCAGCTTCGCATATTTTATACGGCCTTTTACGCTCCGCGAGGTTTTTGCAGATTCCTGTAAAAAGCTTAAGTCTGTCTTCCCTGAGAAACAGGCGGTTAATCTGCTCCGGATGATTTTCGGCTGTGGCGATCACGGCATTAAGGCCGCATACAGCGAGCTCTTCAGTCATTTTATTGCGCATGCCTCTGAGTATACCCAATTCTGTACAATTCATCCACAAAGTGTTATGTTATTTATCATTAAGGGTATGCTGTTGAAGAACCGGACTGAAAGACTCTTTTACGATTATACTTCCGCCAATCCGTTTTCAGCCGGGATTCTGGAGCTGCGTCCCGGCAATGACGGCACTACGCAGGTAATTCTTGATAAAACTATTTTTTATCCGGAAGGCGGAGGCCAGCCGGCAGACCGTGGAATGATTAACGGTGTCCCGCTTTTGGATGTACAGGAAAAAAACGGAGAGATTGTTCACCTGGTTAAAGACACGAACGTGCTCGGGGAAGGCTCCGCTGAACTGATCCTGGACTACCGCCGACGCCGGGATCTAACACAGCTTCACACAGGCCAGCATCTTCTTTCTTCGGTTATTTTGCGTATGACCGGTGCGCCTACGGTTTCCATGCATCTGGGAGACGAGACCTGCACGATTGATGTGAATACTCCGGAAATGAGCGGCGAAACGATCCTTGCAGTTGAGGATGCCGTTGCCGGTGTGATCGAAGAAAACCGCCCCGTGATCATCCACTTTTGCCCTCCGGAAGATATTTCTTCCTTCCCATTGAGAAAGGTTCCTCCCGGAGGAGAAGAAATTATAAGGGTTGTAGAAATTGAAGGGTGCGATTTCGTTGCCTGCTGCGGAACACACCTCAAAACTACAGCGGAAATAGGGCTTTTAAGAGTTTTGAGCGCGGAAAAGTACAAGGGTATGACCAGGGTCAGTTTTCTTGCCGGTCATCGCCTTTTGCTTGACAGCCGCAGTCTCCGGCAAAATGCCGTCATTGTTTCCCGGGCGCTCAGTGTCCCCATAAACGAAACCGGCAAGGGCATTCTCGAATTTCTGGAAAAATCGACCCAGATCGAAAAGCGGCTGAAAACTTTTTCGGAAAAAGCCGTTAAGGAAAAAACAGAAGTTCTCCTCAAAAAGGCCGGAGAAAAAGACTCGTCAGAACCCGTTACTATAATAGAATCCTACGCGGAAGAAGACATAAATGAAGTATTAAATATCGGTAAGGCCGCCCAAAAGCAATGCCCCGCTGTTTTCATTTTAGCATCCGAACAAAGCCTGAAGTTTGCCGCTTACAGTTCTGTGAAAGATTTCGACTTGCGCGTTTTTCTGAAAGGTGAGCTCGAAAAGCAAGGCGGCAGAGGCGGCGGCGGCTCAGCGTTTTTCCAGGGCAGCTTCGGATCAAAAGAAGCGATGAACGCTTTTCTCAGCCGGTTGGCTGCCGGAGGTTTCTCCGGCGGACATTTGTCCGATTGAACAATTAACCTTCACTAATACTTGTCACTGCTTTTTTAATGACTTCTTGAAGAGCCCGTCCGCGTCAACTTGAGTATCCACGCCGGTGAGAGGGGTGACTCCTTCCCCATTCAAGCTGCGGAACAGAGGGCCGGATTTGGCAGTGTAAGCCCAGCTGTTCTCGTTGTTAACAAGATGATCCAGTACAGTGGCAACAGCCAGACAAAAATAAATGAGAGAAGCGTTATTTTTTTGTTTTGGGGGCAGGAGAGCGTCCAAACGGATGGAAATGGGATTGGGAACCTGAAACGCATAAGGCTTCCACGGGTTTTCAACTCCGTCACAGGGAACATTCGCTTCGGCTCCGCCGCTTCTGTTGGCTTGTTCAATGCAGGCTGCAACTGCCGAAAGATATTTTCGCAGAGTTCTGATTTTCGTATAAACGGGCAAGGTGTCTTTTTTTTGCATGGAAGGCGACATAAAAGCCTCGAATTTATAAAAAGGGAGTAAACAATAGCGTTTTATCAGGTTCAGCTCGTTAACCAGTTTTTTTGTATAATGCGAACTGCGTTCTTCGAAGGAACCTTCAAGAATACGAACATACTCACTCATTCGGGGGAGGTATTCCTTTTCAAAACTCGTGTCAATGTAATAATGCCACTCGTTTATTATCTCACCCAAAATATTATCTACCCTCTCCATGTTTCCTGAGGAGCCGGGCACGGCGGTAAAGGAAACGTACCGGAGACCAAAGAAAAATTCATTCAGAATTCGCATCAGAATCAGCACCTGCTGCATAGGATCCGTAGGAGCAATATATACAATTCCCTTCTTCAATCCGAATATTTCTACAAAATACGGATACAAATCCGGATAGGATGAAAGCCGATCCCAGCCGGCTTTTGGAAAAAGGACTTCAAGTGTTCTAAGGCCCCGCTCCAGGGCTTTCTTTTCGGATTCTACAGCATCAAGGCGCTCTTTTTCCTCTTTGGAGAGTTCCTTTTCCTCCTCCTCGGGTTGTTCAGGATCGGCATTCTGTTGTTCGTCACCGCCTTTCAGATCCTTGGCGTCTCCCTGCATGACCAAAGACTCCGGATTTATCTGATCTCTTTCGGAAACATTGAGAAAGGCCGATATCCGGTTTTTACGTTCCGTGAAAAGAGTTTCGTACGGAACAAAGCTCGATGAAACGATTTTCAAAAAGAGCGGATAAAGAAGATAGTGAATATCCTTGTAAATACCGGAATAAGCGGCAAGAGCTGTGCGGATAGGCTCCTGGTATTTAATCTGGGCATCCCCGGGGTTTTCCAGATACAATATCTTGTAAAGGATTTTGTACGCGCCCCGTATATGTGCGTCCAGCTCAAGCTGGCCCAGAATATAAAGGGGTTTATAGATCGCCCTGAGTATTTCTATGAAATCAGTCACTCTTACGTTTTTTGGATTGGCCTGTATACGGGCAAGCTCTCCGGAAATTTTCTCGATGTCCCAGTAACGGATGATATCAATGACGGAATATGCCAGGGGAGCGCTTTTTTTCATTCGTTCGCTGCGCCGTGTATTGTTTCTTGGCAGCATGTTTCTGGTAGAAATCACAAGAAGCTCTATCTTTTTATAATACTCAGGCATGCGGCGGGTAACAAAGCCCGGGTTTACAGAATCGGTAACATCGGAAAAAATCGAGAATATGGAAATAAGAACCTGCGTGGGAGACTTGATTTCGAATTCAGCCTGTCCCGCGAGCCGGTCCATCTTAATCCGTTCCCGGTAAGAAGCCTTGACCGGAATGGTGGGATCATCAGCCGGATCCATGCCCTTTTGTCTGGATTGCTTTTTATCCGAAAAGCCGTCATCGCCGTCCGTAAAATCCTGAAACGTATCCAACTTGCGTCCCGGCCGCCCCTTGATCTTTACATTCACTCTTTCTTTTCTTAAAGAGCTTGTCTTATCCTGCTCCTCGCTGCGTTCAACGCCTACTTTCCCGCCCAGTTTTTTGGCGAGTTCTTTGGCCTCTTGAGCATCAAAAGCCCCAAGTCTGTCTCGTACCCGGCCCAATTCGCCGGGAGCGTATACCGCGTTATCTTTTTTGGCCATTTTTATACCCGTAGATATAGTTTTTCACTTGTTCCCCAGACATTACGCAGCGGCAGCTCCTCTCCTTCTGAATTTAATAAAAGTCCGTTAAAATAGCCAATGGGGCTTTCCAGCTCTGTCGCAGAAAAAATTAAATTCTGGCTTACGCGTCCGTATTCTTTGGGAGTAAATACCAAATCGACCATTCCTTCCATATCCTGAATTGTCCAATCCGATTCCGGGCCTCCGTTTCTGGTTATTTTAACAGGCGGCAGTGGTGTAAGCTTTCCGTCAATCCAGAGGGCGTTCTCATTGTTACTGTACGGTTCCTTGGCCTGGTTTACACCAAGGGCAAAACCGAAGCGGCGGTTTTCTTCATCGAAACCCATACCTGAACACCATGTTGAACGCATCCTGTAAGGGTAATGGCCTTTATAATCGCAAAACAGACCCGAAGTCCTTGAAGGATTAAAATGGATATACTGTCCCCCGAAAACCAGGTCTCCTTCGACAGCGGTTAATGCCTTGTAAGCATACATACTCTGGCGCTGCGAAAACAGCAGGCTTACAGCCATCGGCGTTGTCTTTCCGGCCGAAAGATCAAAAGTAGCGTGCGCCGTAAGGGCCGGTTTGGTAAGGGTTCGTTCAATATTCAATTCCAGCATGATTCTGTTGGTATCAAGCCAGGAGTGAATTCTGAAAAAGAACCCGTAGGAAGAGCTGTCAACCGAGGCGTTGTAAAGCCCTTCGGGCAGCCGCCAACCGCTTCCGGGAATTACTTTTCTGTATTGCAGGCGCTCTTTTGTTTCCCGGTTGTACACAATTACCCGGGCTGTACGATAAAATTTCAGATTCGATAATTGTGCCAGAAGGCAAAATTTATCATCCTGAATAATGAAGGATTCCCATTCCTTTATTCTGAAACTCCTTATTCCCCTGGGTAAAGGAAAGGCATAAGGATTGGAAATGTCCAAAAGATTAACTTCTTCAAAAGCCTGAGTCCATGTGCCCTGAATCGGTAAACCGTTTTTCACCGGAGTCGGCCGCTTTTCCTGTATTTCCCTTGTATACACGATTTTACTCTTTTCCTGCCGAATAAACTGCCGAACCCATAACAAAATATTTTGAAAGGGTAATGAACATTATTATAACAGGGATGCTGGCCAGAAACGCTACAGCCATCATGGCTCCTTCATCAGCGAATTTTTCTTCCGCGAAGCTTACAATATAAGTGGGGACGGTTTTAAGCCGTTTTTCCTGGGCGATCATAAGAGGCCATATCAGGTTGTCCCATTGCTGACGGAAAGTGAGAATTGCCAGACTGGCAAGAGCGGGACCGGAATTCACCATTACTATTTTTGCGAAAATTTCCGGCTCGGAGCAGCCGTCGATCCGCGAGGCGTCAAGCATATCATCGGGAAAGGTCTGCAGGTACTGGCGCATCATAAACACCCCGAAGGCGTTCATCAAAAACGGGACAATGAGGCCTCGGTAGGTATTCTGAAAACCAAGGTTCAGCGCGACCATGTAAAGCGGAACCATGATTGTTTCAAAAGGGATCATCATGGTCATCATAATGGCCATAAAGACTATATTCCTGCCTTTAAAACGGAACTTTGCCAGTCCATAGCCCGTTATTGCGGAAAGAATGACAGTGAAAAAAGAAACGGTTGATGAAACCAAAAGAGAATTGATCACGTTTCTGATGAAAACAAAATTTCCGTCATTACCCGCGACTGCCCTGTAGAAATTGGACCAAGCTATGTGTGAAGGAATCCATCGGTAAGGCATTTTCCTGATTTCCATTACCGGCATAAAGGATGCCGTAATCATAAAAAGCATCGGGATAAGAACCGCCAGCGCCGCGATGGCAAGCAGCAGCTTGATTATTATGTCAGGAATTTTCGATTGGTTTTGTTTTGAACTGGCTGAAGCGCCTGGGTTTTGAGCCATGAAATCCTCCTAGTAAGTGACATCGTCACTCCGGGAAACCCGGAACTGTACGATAGTCAGGATAAGCATGGCTATAAAGAGCAATATACTCATCACCGACGCGCGGCCAACATTGTATTCCCGCATGGCGGTAAAATAAATACTCAAGGTGATAACATCAATCGGAGCGCGCGGCGCGCCGCTTTGAACGAAAAGGTATTGGGTTGAAAAGGTCTTGAGACACTGGATCATTGTCATTATGGAGACAAGTATCGTTGTAGGTTTAAGCAGAGGCAGGGTAATTCTGGCGAAGGTTTGCAGCCTTCCGGCTCCGTCAATTATCGCCGCCTCGTAAATACCGCGCGGTATTTTGGAAAGTCCGGTAATAAACAGGATTGTAAAGAAGCCTACATACTTCCAGAAATAATCTATCATCGTGGAAAGCTGAACCATTTTCCCGTCTGAAAGCCAGCGCATATCCACGCCGCTTCTGAAAAGCATGGCGTTAACAAGCTGATTCGCGAGCCCAGTCGGCTGAAAGATAATGAACCAGATGAGGGCGGCCACCGCTGATGACAGTACAGCGGGAGAATAAAAAAGGAGCTGCCACAATCTGGCTGTTTTTTTCTGTCCGGTTATCGCGGCCGCCAGAATCAGGCTGAAAACCGTAAGCGGAATAAAAGTTCCCAGCGTAAAAGTCACAGTTGCCCGGACGGAGTTCCAGAACGAAGCGGACTGAAGAACCGTAATGTAATTGGTAAAGCCAACAAAAACCGGTTTGACCATGGAAATCAGGTTTTTCCGGTGAAAGCTCATCACAAAAGCGTTAATAATGGGATAAAAAGCAAAAATTGAAAAAAACAGTAACGCCGGAATCACAAAATACCAGCCCCACCGGGCAAGCTTCCTTTCCAGCCCGCTCTTGCGTTTCGTCATATTAGCTCCACAGTGAGTTTCTGTCCGGCATAAATCATGGAGTAGATGATGGGGTGCAGGGAGTAAGGATGTTTCTCACAATTTTCCTAAACTCACTCCCTGTTCCCCATCCAGGCTTAATTTAAGAACTACCGGTTCTCGTTGACTACGGCCTGGGCTTCCCTCTTGAGGGTTTGATACGCCTGTTGCGCTGTCACATTGGTGGTCATGACGCTTATGATGGCATTGCCGATAAGCTCATTAATTCTCCAGCTATAGGCGGTATGAAAAACCACATTCGCGTATTTAAGATCATCGACAAACACGCTGCTGAATTTCTGATTTTTAAACGCTTGCCCTTCCATTACCGCTTTTGTGGGAACGATAAGGTTCACGTTCTCAAGATACATATCCCCGTGGCTGAGCATATAATGAACGAACTTCCAGGCTTCGATTTGCTCGTTCTGGGGAATCTGGGAATTCACCATGTAATACTGGAAATAGTAGGTGTTGGAAATATGCTTGCCGCCCTGGAATACCGGGTAGGGGATGATCTTCCAGTCGTCGCTGTTGTAGAACGCGGGGTTGGCGGTCCTCATCCTGGCATTCTGATAGAGCCCGGACAGGTGCATGGCAATTTCGTTCTGGTCATTATCGAATTGGCTACGCGCCCTTGTCATGGTGGAAGAACCAAGGTTCTTGCCCTGGGGGCCCCATTGTTTCATGTAGTCCAAAACCTTTACCCAGGCAGCCTCGCCGACAATCGCTTCCCTGCCGTCCGCGCTGAGTACGGCGCCGCCGAGCTGTTCAACCATGGGAACCCAGGAAATCAGATAGTCGCCGTAGCGGAAATCAAAACCGCGCCGGGTAATGATGTTGCCGTTCCGGCGGGCGATCCTTTCCGAAGTTGACATTACCTCTTCCCACGTCTTGGGATAATCCCTGTCCGGATCGAGGCCGGCATCCCGGAAAATTTTCTTGTTCAGGTACATGCACCAGCTGTTCATTTCCAGGGGCAGGCCGTAGATCTTGCCCCTCTGACCGAACAGGTTGCCGTCCTTGTCTATAACGGGATCGAGCATGTTTGGCAGATAGGTGTCAATTAAAGCCTGCTCATTCCTGTAACCAAGTTCCGTTACCGGAATGGGAGCGCAAAGCCCCTGCATAAAAAGCGGGTATGCTTTTTGAAGCTCCATGTTCCAGATGGACGGAGCGTTTCTTGCCGCGTATGCCGGGGTGATGACATCCTGGATAGTGGTAGAAGGATAAACGGAATAGTTAATGGTAAGATGCGGATTTGCCGCCATATAGTCCTTTGCGAACTGCTCTTCCATTTTTTGCCTGTTCGGGTCCTCATGGGTCCAAAGATTGATAACCGCGGGCCTTTTCTCACCCGCTGCCTGCTGTGGCTGGGAAGCTCCTGCCGCGAAAGCAGCTGAAACACAAACCAGGAGCATCAAGCCAATAATAAGAGTTCTTTTCATTGTCTTCCTCCAAAGAACATATTCTCTTGTTACAGTATAGTATGAAAAATAGCAGTTGCCAATACATCCCTCCTTGTTATAGCCTGTATAAATATGCAGACAAAGCAAACAGGTAAAAACAAATTAACTCCGGTTCATATTGAAATATTCGGTGTAATCGTCTCCGTTGTGGTTATTATCAATCTTTGCGCGCTTGCGGCAGGCGCCATCTTTCTTTCCAGCAGCATAAGCACCACTATGGAAAACGACCTGGTGATAGCTGTTGAAATTGCCGACAAGTATGTCGCCAAAGAAATCGAATTGCTGAAAACTCTGACAGCCGAAGCGGCCGGCGATATCAACCTTTTTTATGAAGCCGGAGAGCGTGACATTATACCGGAGCGCATTTTCGCGAAATATCCGCGTTACATCGGACTGGCTGTTTTCGATGAAACAACTCTTATTGATTCCTGGCTTGACCCGGGAAGGAGCGCTGCCGGGGCAAACAGCGGGATGTCTTTTGTAACGCCGGATCTGATTAAAGAGCCGTTCATGCAAAAAGCGCGTATAAACGACGGAATTGTCTCAACTACCATATACAGTTCTGACGGTACGTTTGTAATATACGTGGCCGTACCAATTAACGATGCCCTTACCCTCGCTGCCGCTCTGCCGGGCTTTCACTTTAATAATCTGATATCGCAGTTTAATTTCTGGGAATCGGGCCATCTGTATATATGGGATGGAGAAGGAACCGTAATAGCGAATATTCGTTCGCATTGGGTGGAGCATAGAAACAATTTTTTTAAAATGGCTGAAGAAGACAGCGGATATGCCGGAGTAGCCGCCCTTGTATCCCGCAGTTTAACCGGAGAAGCGGGTGTAGCCCATTACAGTCTTGACGACGAGCCCAGAATATGCGCCTTTCGTCCGATTTCCAGCTCAAACGAAAACTGGTCTATCGGCATAGTAGCGCCGAGGAGTGAAAGCCTGCTGAAAGTTATTCCCCGCAGCATCTTTCTGATGGGGATGATTACGCTGCTGTTGAGCATGATTGCCGCCGCGTTTGCTGTAGTTTTCTTAAGGCGCCAATACGATGAAGTTGACAGGCTGCGCAAAGAAGCTGAATTCCTGTCGCTGTCAAAATCATCTTTCCTGGCAAATATGAGCCATGAAATACGAACGCCCATGAACAGCATCATAGGCTTTGCGGAGTTGTCTCTTGACGGCGAAACATCCTTCAAGACCAGAGATTATCTGAAAAAGATCAAAACAAACGCGGAGTGGCTGCTGCAGATTATTAACGACATACTCGATATTTCCAAAGTTGAAACCGGTAAAATGGAACTGGAGAATATACCTTTCGACCTGCATGAATTATTCGCAAGCTGCCGTGCATTAATTTTGCCGAAAGCTGTTGAAAAGGGCCTTTCGCTTTACTTCTATGTCGAGCCGAGCGTCGGCAGAAGGCTGTTAGGCGATCCTACAAGACTGCGCCAGATACTGGTTAACCTGCTCACCAATGCCGTTAAATTTACAAATAACGGAATGGTCAAGCTTCATGCGGCGCTGAAAGATGTACGTGAAGATAATGCAACAATGTCTTTTGAAGTAAAGGACAGCGGCATCGGTATGACGCCGGAACAGATGGAGAGAATATTCGAGCCTTTCGTTCAGGCGGAAAACGGAACGACGCGTAAATACGGCGGAACCGGACTGGGACTTTCCATAACAAAAACATTTGTTGAATTGATGGGAGGACAGCTTCGGCTGGAAAGTACTCCCGGAATCGGCAGCAAGTTCAGCTTTGACCTTACGTTTGACACCCTGAAGTCCACGGGCGATGAAACGAGTGAAGAAAAAATAGTTTTCAACGAGCTTGAAAGGCCTGCCTTCGATGGAGAAGTTTTGTTATGCGAAGACAATCCCATGAATCAGCAGGTTATTTGCGAACACCTGTCAAGAATTGGCATCAAGACTGTTGTAGCCGAAAACGGAAAGATCGGTCTGGATCTTGTACAGAACCGGGCGGAAAAGGGAGAAAAGCAATTTGATCTGATATTTATGGATATGCACATGCCCGTAATGGATGGACTGGAAGCATCGGCGAAAATAAGAGCCATTGACATGAATATTCCGATAGTGGCAATGACAGCCAACATCATGACCAGTGAGAGGGAGGTTTACAAATTACACGGACTTCACGACTGCGTAGGTAAGCCGTTCACTTCTCAGGAGTTGTGGCGCTGTTTGATGAAATACCTTACGCCGCTGAGTATCGAAAAAGACGGGGAAAAAAATACGCAGCTTGAGGAAGATATTGAATTCCAAAAAGGGCTTCAGGCGTTTTTCGTAAGAGGCAATCAGGGAAAATATTCTGAAATCGTTAAAGCGCTCAAGGATAACGATATAGCGCTTGCGTACAGGCTGGCACACTCCCTGAAGGGCAACGCCGCGCAGATAGGCAAAACGCTTTTACAGCGGGCGGCCGCGAATGTAGAAGCAAAGCTGAAAGATGATAAAAACTGCGTTACAGAGGATATGCTGCAGATTCTTGAAATCGAGCTGAATACTGTTCTGCAGGAGCTCTCTTCCCTGCGCGAGGGCCCTGTCTCCGGGCCGGAGGGCGGCTTGCCGCTTGAACCGGAAAGGATCAGTGATTTATTCGAAACACTGGAAAATCTGCTGAATGCCGGAAATCCGGAGTGCAGGAATTTCACAAATGATTTGTTCTTGATCCGGGGAAATGATGAATTGAAAAACAAGCTTATACAACAAATGGATGATTTTGATTTTTCAGCCGCGGCCGCCACACTTAAACTATTAAAAAGCAGTATAGGATAAAGCAATGGAAAACGAGAAAAAGAATACTCTGCTTATTGTAGATGATGAAGCAATAAACCTTAAGGTTTTGTCCAATATATTGCTGTCCGATTATACTATTTTAACAGCGAAAAGCGGAGAGGAAGCCATTGAAAAAGCCAAGGAATACAAGCCTGATCTGATTTTGCTGGACATTGTTATGCCGGGAATGGACGGCTATCAGACAATTTCCGAAATAAAAAAAAGTGAAAAAATAAAAAACACGCCTGTTGTTTTTATGACCGGGCTTAACAGCATTGAAGACGAAGAAAAGGGCCTGTCTCTCAATGCTGTGGATTATATAACCAAACCTTTCAGCAACATAATTGTGCGATTAAGGGTTAACAATCAAATTAAAATTATCAATCAACTGCGTACTATAGAACTTCTGAGCATGACAGACAAGCTGACAGCTTTACCAAACAGGCGATATTTTGACGATCGTCTTAATATGGAATGGAAGCTGGCAATAAGGGAACAGACGCAGCTAAGTCTCCTAATGATAGATATTGACCATTTCAAAAGTGTAAATGATACCTATGGGCATCAGCATGGGGATGTTGTACTGCAGACAATCGCCAATATTTTGAAGCGCTTGTTTAAACGCCCGGGTGATTTTCCGGCGCGCTGGGGCGGCGAAGAATTTGTCGTTTTGCTGCCCCATACTTCCATGGAAGGCGCTTTGAAAATTGCCGAAAATCTTCGCGCCGAAGTAGAAAACGAAGTGATTCTGTGTGAAAGCGGTTCTACAATGAAGGTAACTGTAAGCATTGGCGTCAATTTTCTGATTCCGGAACATAACAGCCTAATCAACGCCTTTATCAGCAATGCTGACAAGGCGCTTTATGCCGCAAAGGATGCCGGCAGAAACATGGTCATCCCCTATTGCTAGGGCAAAGAAGTGCGGCCTTCCGGCCGGCCTTCTTCTGCGTTAACTGCCCTGATTAGACCCCTGGTTTGCATTGTTATTGCTGATAGTTACAACGGCTGTCGCGGTTTTAGACGTATCCGCCACCGATGTGGCGATAACATACAGGGTCGGCGACCATTCATTGGGCGCTACCGTAAGCAATCCGGTTGTGCTTACGGTGGTTCTCGGTGCGACAGCTCCGTTACCGGCGGCGTTAGAACTGACCGCCCAGGTTACATTGGTGCTGGGATTATTTGTACCTACAACCGTTGCCCTGATCTGAACCGTAGTATTTGTTCTTGTTGCATAGGTTGATGGACTGACCGTAATACCGGTTACGGTAGTCCCAGTCGAGGCAGGCGGTGTAGTGGAAGTTGCCTGGGTAGTTATGCGGACAGAGACACTGGCCGATTTTGATGTGTCCGCTGTCGAAGTCGCGAATACATAAAGAGTATTTGCGCTTTCATTGGACGCTACCGTAAGCAGTCCGCTGCTGTTAATACTCGTTCCGCTTGTAACATTGCCGCTGCCTCCGCTGTTCGAACTAACCCGCCATGTTACGGCGGTGCTTGGATTATTCGTGCCGGTAACTGCAGCGGAAAACTGAAGGCTATTCTCCCTTGCCACAGATTGGTTTGCCGGACTGACGGTCACGCTTGTTACAGTGGGAGTTGTTGAAGGAGGCGGCGTAGAGGAAGATGAAGAGGCAGTTACGCTGACAGAAACACTTGCCGATTTTGAGTTGTCCGTTGTCGAAGTCGCGAATACATAAAGAGTATTGGCGCTTTCATTGGACGCTACCGTAAGCAGTCCTCTGTTATTAATGCTCGTTCCGCGTGTGGCATTGCCGCTGCCTCCGCTGTTCGAGCTAACGCTCCATGTTACCGATGTGTTGGGATTGTTGGCGCCGGTAACAATAGCGGAAAACTGAAGAGTGTTTCCCCTTGTCACAGATTGATTTGCCGGACTGACAGTGACACTTGTTACAGTGGGAGTTGTTGAAGGAGGCGGTGTAGAGGAAGATGAAGAGGCAGTTACACGGACAGAAGTACTTGCTGATTTTGAGTTGTCCGCTAATGAAGTCGCGAATACATATAGAGTACTTGCGCTTTCATTGGACGCTACCGTAAGCAGT